>Ga0209603_1004572_pt1 | contig 11472 bp, 12 predicted proteins | sample COGITO_mtgs_1206_FD_184812 | JGI IMG/M metagenome (GOLD analysis project Ga0209603, IMG submission 184812) | Pelagic marine microbial communities from North Sea - COGITO_mtgs_120607 (SPAdes) (version 2) | ecosystem: Environmental > Aquatic > Marine > Epipelagic ... | reverse complement strand
ACGCCACTTACTCATCATGAGAAAGATTGGTTGCTTGAGCCTAATTCATTAACGGCTAAATTAAAACATCACGGCTGTAACTTTCATGTGCAAGTGCTCAGTGAAAAAGTATTTAAGTTAAATGTTAAGCAACAATCGTTACTCGATGGTCAGTTTAAAGAGGGCATAAACCGCGAAGTAATACTTTGGTGTAATTCTCAGCCAATGGTCTATGCACAAAGCTGGTTGCCAGTAACCAAGAGTATGCAACAGCAGCAATTACTTGAACTGGGCGATAAACCGTTAGGTGATGTCATTTTTCAAAACCCTGATTTAAGACGAACTGAAATTGAAGTCGCCTGCTTTGATGAACATCACCCAGTACAACAATTGATAGAGCAACCTACAGATGAGGGACGATCATTGTGGGGGCGTCGGAGTGTCTTTTCTCTAGCGCAAAGCCGCTTTTTGGTTTGTGAAATATTTTTACCTAAGGCCTTTATATACCAATGAAACTTGCTTCATTAAAAATTGCACATATACCCTATTATAAGCAGTTAATGCGAACAGATAAGCCAATTGGAACGTTACTGCTTCTTTGGCCAACTTATTGGGCTCTTTGGCTTGCAAGTCAAGGCGTTCCTAGCTTAGTAAATTTTGTTGTTTTTACGTTAGGTGTGTTCGTAATGCGCAGCGCAGGGTGTGTGATCAATGACTTTGCTGATCGTAAAATAGATGGCTCAGTGAAGCGTACAGCTCAGCGACCACTAGCAGCTGGACTTGTGAGTAGTGGGGAAGCATTAAGCTTATTTTTATTGTTGATTACCATTGCTTTTGGGCTTGTATTATTACTAAGTTGGCAAACTATTTTGCTTTCGGTAGGTGCGCTTGTATTAGCGTTTAGTTACCCATTTATGAAGCGCTTTACCCATTTACCGCAAGTGGTCTTGGGGGCTGCGTTTAGTTGGGCAATACCCATGGCATATATGGCCTGTAGTGGCTATGTCCCAGTTGCAGCATGGTTACTGTTTTTCGCTAATGTGATTTGGACAGTTGCTTACGATACAATGTATGCAATGGTTGATAGAGATGATGATTTGAAAATAGGGGTTAAATCAACAGCTATTTTGTTTGGCTCTGCAGATAGGGTGATTATATTTCTTCTAAATTGCTGCTTTATAGGGTTACTTGTTGCTGTTGGTATTATTTACCAACTAAATCATTTCTACTGGCTTGGATTGAGTGTTGCGTCTGGTTTTTTATTTTACCAGCAATGGTTAATCCATAAGCGTCAAAGAGAGCGGTGCTTTAAAGCATTTTTAAATAACCATTATGTCGGTTTAGTAATATTTATTGGGTTAGTAACATCTTTAACACTTAGCACTTAAAGTAATTAATATTAACGAGGTGGATCAATAATCCCACTGATCGACGTATTCATTCTAAACCACCCTGCAATAGAGTAACGATCATCGACAGCAGGAAGTACTTCGTGCATAAAACGATCACTTTCAAACATAACGAGTGTGCCTGCTTGAGGTTTAATATTAACTTCGACTTGCTTGCTTTTAGGTTTGTAGATTACTAATTCGCCGCCGTTGTCTGGAGTGTTTAAATACAGTACAGTTGTAAAAATACGATTAGAACGACCCTTAAATGCATCATAGTGCTTTTTATAAAAGTCCCCATTAAGGTACTTAGCATAATGGCATTCGTAATCGAATAGGCCTAGAAAAAAACTACGATTGAGCACGACTCTCATTTCTTCCATAAGCGCTAAGTAATGAATTTGCGCCTCACTGCTGGCATCAAACCAAAACGTTTTATCTTTACGGATAGTTTTATCAACGTGTAAGTCACTTTTTCGACCAATACCCGCAATACTAAAATCAGGATTTATTCTATAGCAATCAAGCATGAGTTGCGCAATAAGGTTCTTAGAGACCGCGTTGTGGATTATTGTATAACCATGCTTTTCGATATCATCTAAATAGATATCTGAAATGAAATAGGGGACCATTTTACATACTAAGGGTGAAAGGGCAGTCAGTTTAGCCTATTAAGTCGTTTTAGCGAACTTAAATCTATTAAGAAATAGCAAAAAAAGCCTGAAGTAATCAGGCTTTTGATTTATGTTTACTCACTAATAGACAGCGCTGTCTTTTTAATAAGTGAAAGCAGCTGATTTACATGGTCACCTTGTGGAACATGGAGACTTGTTTTAACAATCAGTTGTTCTTGTGTTAAATCCTTGTTTGTTTTCAATTGCACCAAACCGGTATGCTCTGCGATTGTGTTAGCATGCTCGATACTCGCAATTGCAAAGTGATTTGACTTACACAAACCATCCATCACTTGCTCTATGCTGCCCACTTTAATTGATGGTGTTTTATTTAGCCCTTCAATGGCTTCGTTTAACATGGCTTGGATTTGCTTAGACTGTGAGAAACAACTATACATTGGGTAGTCAATTAGATCTTGTTTACTAATATCACTTTTTTCAGCTAATGGGTGAGTCTTAGCTACAAATAAAATAAGTTGATCAGGTAAATGAATGTCAGTACCAATGCTATTAATTGCTTGCGAGCACACACTAATATCTATTTCCCCAAGCTGAAGCTTACGCGTCAACTCACTTGGCTCTTGAAGTTGCATCTCAATTTTTACATGGGGGTATTGTGCTAAAAACTGACCACAAGAAACTGGTACGATTGCACTTGCTTTATTGGTGTAGCCAATTACTAACTTTTCATCAGAGCAACCATTAACAGATTGAAATAGGCGTTTTTTAGTTACTTCAAGTTCATTCAATGCAGCTTGGGCATAGGCTAAAAATAATTCACCCTCAGTGGTCAATTTGACCGAACGAGTAGAGCGTTTGACTAGCTCGTAACCCATTTCATCTTCTAACGTTTGAATACTGCGCGTCAACGCTGATGTACTAATTTTTGTTGTTTCAGCTGCTTGGCGAAAGTGCCTTAGCTGACCCAGTGCTACAAATTGTTCTAATTGTTCAAATCTCACTTTTATAGTCCTTTGTAATAAGTAAGCCACACGGAGGCGAACATAGTTGAAATAAACCTAATAGATACTAATGCATTGTACCTAATTTGAAAAGGCTATTTTACACAAATGTTACAACCATTAGTCTGGGTATTGTTTATTTATCTTTAGAAAAAGCGGTAAGTTTTCAATAAATAAATCGACTAGCTTAGGATCAAACTGCTTACCTCTTTGCTCTTTAATAAGTGCAACAACGTCATCCATTAACCATGCTTTTTTGTAGCATCGCTCGCTACCAAGCGCATCAAAGACATCAGCAAGTGCTGTAATGCGTCCTGTAATATGTATATCTTCTCCTTTTAATTGATTAGGGTAACCAGTGCCATCCCACTTTTCATGATGAAGATAAGCGATAAGTGAACCGCATTTTAAAATTTCATTATTGGACTTATTAAGAATATCGTAGCCGATTTGAGCATGAGTCTGCATGATTTTCCATTCATCAGCATCCAGTTTTCCGGGTTTATTTAAAATGCTATCAGGAATGCTGATCTTGCCAATATCATGAAGTGGGGAGGCCAGTTTGATTACTTCACATTCAAAATTATTTAATCCGTATAACTTGCCTAAAAGTTCGCTATATAAGGCAACTCTTTTAACGTGGGAACCGGTTTCTTTAGAGCGTTTTTCAACGGCTTCACCTAAAATATAAGATAGCTCTTTTTGAGAATCCTTTACCATTTCACGTAGTTTTAAATTATCGTAAGCTAGGGCGATATTATTGGCAAAATACTCTAAAAGTTGGTGCTCGGTACCTTCTAGTTGAGAGCCCTTATGAATGTAAAGCATGGCTTCAAGGCCTGCTTGAGTAGAAAAGTAGCCTACATAGTCGTGATTTGTTTTATAAGAAGATTTCCGATTATGCGCATCAATAAATAGTGTTTTTACATTTTCAGGAATATCACTATTCATTGGTTGGGACTTTACTCCTGAGGCAGCAAGCAACTCAAAGTCAGTTGCTGGAGATGCTTGTTGGTTTACTGCCGCGGCGCAATAAATTTCGGTTCCATCTAGGCCTAATACATTTTTTACATGAGTTAAAATCGTTGACGCAAATTCATTAACACTGCCACACATTAAAAATGAACTTGATGCATTAATTATTCTTTCTAGCCCTTTTTTATGGCGCTCAATAATTTGAATATCTCTATGAGCTCGAAGCGCAGAATAAAGTAGCGTCTTCATTTTTATCGCGGTTAGTTCCGTTTTGTTCTTGTAGTCATTAATGTCATATTCACGAATGACTGCTTCTTCAGGCGCTTCACCGGGTTGCCCTGTTCTGAGGATTAAACGTATATCATGATTATTTATATCTTCGCGAATAAACTTTATAAGCTCAAGTCCCGCATGGCTGGTTTCCATAACGACATCAATTAAACCAACAGAAAAGTCAGTGTGTTGTTGCAATAATTTTTTAGCTTCTTGCGCAGAATATGCGTGATGAAACCTGAGAGCTTTATTCTCAAATTTAAATCCGGATAAAACCAGTTTGGTTACCTGATGAATATCATCTTCATCATCAACAACTAAAACATCCCAGAAATCGGGCTCGCTATTAGATGTGGCCTCTTGAATTACCTCATTTGAAAATAAAAAGTCACTCAAATGAATACCCTTAAGTTTGATTATTCACATATAGAGTATAGTGTCTGTTTTTTAGTCTGCCTGTTTGCTGTGGGGTTTTTTTTCAATATTCTTTAACTCGATTTCTATGGCATCACAGGAAATATGAATTTCATACAAAGACGTCAAAAGTGACAAAGCTAAGCATCCTAGGCTGATACCAAAGAGGGCTACTCCAACGGTTTTAAACTCAATAAATAATGCAAACATCGAAATAGTACACATTAAGAATGAGGCTACACCATAAACTTGCATGGTTCTTATAAGTTTAATACGCTTTCTGAGGTTCGCTATTTGCTCTACCACAAGAGGGCGAATCGTTTTCCCTTCACGGGCATTTAGTTCTCTAATTAATTGCGCTAATACTAAAAAACGGTTTGTATAGGCTAGCAGCAACAATGATATTGCAGGAAAGAGCAAGCCAGGGGTTGTGAGGGTCATAGTGAGATCCTGAGTAACAAGTAGTTTCATCATTAGCCTAGCAATCAAGTAAATGAAAGTAAAAGAGTTCGCTTATAAAATGATAGGAAAGTAGCAAATGAATAATCCATTTCAATGGCTCACCATTTATAGTGCTGCGGATGCTGTAGAGGCAAATATTGTTAAAGGTTTACTTTTAGCTAATGACGTTAATTGTCAATTGCTAGGTGAGTCTTTACAAAGCGCTGTGGGTGAAATACCTATTGCACAAACTGAAGTTCGTGTTCAGGTTTATGCGATTAAAGAGCGCCAGGCACGAGAAATATTGGTAAACTATAGGCAAGATCAACAATCCGCTCCTGATTGGGTGTGCCCCAATTGTAATGAGCATAATGGGTCAACATTTGAAATGTGTTGGTCCTGTAGGACATCAAAGAATGACTAAAGCGAATAATTTTCAGCGAATTCGAGAGCTTAACTATTTACAGCAAGCGGTGCTAGCCGCAGCACTTATTGAGCGAATGCTACCAAATTACGGTTTATTTAGTGAAGCGACAGGGTTTGGTGATGAAACAACGCTGCGCAGTGCACTTAATGTATGCTGGGAAAAAATTCTTTTACCTAAAAGTAAAATTGATTTAGAAAAACAAATTGAAAAAATTGAACCGAATGTGCCTGAGTTAGCAGACTTTGACATGTTTGGAACCTACCCAGCGATTGATGCTGCTACCGCTTTACTTGGTTTAATGCATGGTTTAATTGCACAAAATAGTAGTGAGTTCGTTAGCATAAGTAAAATATCGCAAGCAACTGTAGCACGCTTTATTGAATACCAACTGACAGTTGAAGGTGAAATTGCTGATAACAAAACGGTGCGAGAACATCCCCTTATGCAATATGAGATTGAAGTACTCAGTGAAATGATTGATTTTGTTGAGCAGATGGGACGAGTTACAGCACAAAGTATAAAATCACTTAAGCAGCATGCCATTGCTGATGGACAAACAAACATTGGTTTAACGTTATAAAATTAATCCTAGTAAATCTACTAGTTAGGAGAAAGTTGCAGTGCGAATTTTAGGCATTGAGTCATCATGTGATGAGACTGGTATTGCTATTTATGATGATGAGCAAGGATTACTTGCGCATCAATTATATAGTCAAGTAAAAGTGCATGCTGATTATGGAGGAGTAGTTCCTGAATTAGCTTCCCGTGACCATGTTCGAAAAACGCTACCGCTTATTGATGCAGCATTTGCTCAAGCCGGTTGTGGTCCGGAAGATCTCGATGGTATTGCCTACACCGCAGGACCAGGCCTTGTCGGTGCTTTACTTGTTGGTACTTCAATCGGGCGTTCACTGGCTTATGGTTGGGGAATTCCTGCCGTTGCAGTACATCATATGGAAGGGCATTTACTGGCTCCTATGCTTGAAGAAGATGTACCAGACTTTCCATTTATTGCGCTTTTAGTTTCAGGCGGTCATACCATGATGGTTAAAGTCGAAGGCATTGGTCAATATGAAGTACTAGGGGAGTCTGTTGATGACGCCGCAGGGGAAGCATTTGATAAAACTGCAAAGCTTCTAGGCTTAGATTACCCAGGCGGGCCTCGCTTAGCAAAACTGGCTGAGCAAGGTGAGCCTAAACGATTTATATTTCCACGGCCAATGACTGACAAGCCAGGGCTTGATTTTAGTTTTAGTGGTTTAAAAACGGCTGCAGCTATCACGATTCGTGATAATGATGATGCTGAGCAAACCAAAGCTGACATTGCTCATGCCTTTCAAACTGCCGTTATCGACACACTAGTGATCAAATGTAAACGTGCGTTAAAACAAACGGGTATCAAGCGCCTTGTTATTGCTGGTGGCGTAAGTGCCAATGTGCAATTACGTGCACAACTTGAACACGTAATGCAAGGCATGAAAGGGCGAGTATATTACCCACGTACGGAGTTTTGTACTGATAACGGCGCGATGATAGCGTATGCAGGCATGCAGCGTTTAAAAGCAGGGCAATTTGCTAGCCTCGATATGAAGACTAAGCCACGTTGGCCAATAGATAGTTTAGAAGCAATTTAATCAACACTATTGTCATTCTGAGTTGGCGACTTTTTTTTGTCGCCAATTTTAGGTTCTTGCCCACTGAACAAACGTTTAATATTGCCGTGATGACGGATAATAATTAACACAGTTAAAAATGTAACAGGTAATGTATACAATGGCTTTATCCACCATGTGTAAAGCGGTGCTAATGCCACCGCAGTCAGTGCGCCCAAGGATGAATAGCGAGTGAGTGCAACCACAGCAACCCACGTTGAAATTAATAGCCCACCTAATGTTAAACCTATCGGTAATAGTGTACCAAATGCTGTAGCAACCGCTTTTCCCCCTTTAAAGTTGAAGAAAATGGGAAACATATGACCCAGACAAGCAGCTACACCAATTAGCCCTAGGATGAGCGGATCTAACTTTAAAAAATAAGCACCCCAAACAGGAATGGTGCCTTTAAGTATATCAAAAACCAAAACTAAGCCGGCAGGTAAAGCGCCCCCTAAGCGAAATACATTTGTTGCACCTGGGTTGTTTGAGCCATTCAAGCGTGGATCTGGTAGTTTAAAGAGCCGAGACACCAGAATAGCCGATGAAATCGACCCCAGTAAATAGGCTAAAACTAACATTAATACGGCTATCACGCGGTTCCTTATTTTTTAATCATGCATTTTCGGCTATCATTGGCGACAAAATTAACATCACAAACATGTGCGTTCAATATTTAGGTAATTCCTTTGCACCTACTGCACATTGTATTGTTAAATTTCTCATAGTTAAACACGCTAAAAGTATATAAATGATATAAATATAAATTATAGCGCGTGTAAACTCATTAAAGAGTTTAAATTTCTAGTTGGAGCAGTTATGGACAAGGTTTTTATATCACAACTACATGTTGACACTATCATAGGCGTTTATGATTTTGAAAAAGAAACTAAACAGAGCTTATTTTTTGATATAGAGATGCTATGCGACATCAAACCTGCTGCAACAACGGATGATATAAGCCTTGCATTAGATTATTCAAAAGTGAGTGAACGTGTCATTGAGCATACAACAGCTAAGCCAGTTGAGCTATTAGAAACCCTTGTAGAGCAACTTGCTGCAATTATATTAGCTGAATTTAATACCTCTCAGGTAACGATTAAAGTAAGTAAGCCTGCTGCGGTTGCCCAAGCACAGACTGTAGGTGTTGAAATTACACGCCAAATGGTAGCCAGTTAATATGGCCCAGATTTATATTAGCCTTGGCTCAAATGTAAATAAAGAGCACTACATTAGCCAGGCTTTGAAAACGTTAAAGTTTTATTTCCCCCACCTTGAGCATTCTAGTGTATTTGAAAGTGAGGCTGTAGGATTCACTGGTAGTAACTTTTACAACTCTGTTGTGGGCGCGCAAACAGAAATGCAGCTTGATCATTTATGCCAATTACTAAAAGAGATTGAGCAAGAAAATGGCCGAACAATCAATGATAAAAAGTTTAGCCCGCGGACGTTAGATCTAGATTTATTATTTTATGATGATGTTGTTTGCGATGCTCCGGCACAACTCCCGCGCGATGAAATAACAAAAAATGCATTTGTACTGCAGCCACTGGCAGAAATAGCCCCTAATTTTTATCACCCTGTTGCTGAGCAAACGATTGCCCAGCTATGGAGTAACTATAACAACCCCAATCAAAAACTATGGAAGGTGGAGTTTACTAACCCATGAGTATTATCGAAATTATTGTTTTAGCCCTGATCCAAGGATTGACTGAGTTTTTACCTATTTCAAGTTCAGCACACTTGATTCTTCCTTCACAAATATTAGGGTGGGAAGACCAAGGTTTAGCCTTTGATGTTGCAGTACATGTCGGCACTTTAGTGGCTGTTGTCATTTATTTTAGAAAAGAAGTAGTTGAAATCTTAGGTGCGTGGTTCAAATCATTTGGACAACAGGGTACAACCGATGATAGTAAACTCGGCTGGTGGATTATTTTGGGCACTATTCCCGCGGCAGTTTTAGGCTTAATATTTAAAGATTTAATTGAGTTATATTTGCGCATTGCATGGGTTATTGCTGTAACGACCATTTTGTTTGGTTTACTCCTTTGGTACGCAGATGTGAAAGGCAAGCAAACAAAAACAATTTACCAATTAAACTGGAAATCAGCCCTTATGATTGGTATGGCGCAAGCCATGGCAATGATCCCGGGTACGTCACGTTCAGGTATTACAATGACCGCAGGTTTATTACTTGGAATGAATAAGCAAAGTGCGGCAAGGTTTTCATTTTTACTGGCCATTCCTGTTATTTCGATGATGGGGTTGTACTATACAGTTGAGTTAGCGTTGGGTGATGAAGTTGTGGATTGGACTATGCTAATTTTAGGTGCAGGTTTATCATTTGTTTCTGCATACGCTTGTATCTTTCTGTTTTTAAAAATCATTGAACGTATGGGCATGATGCCATTTGTTATTTATCGCTTATTACTCGGTATTGGTTTAATTGTATTTTTAATGATTTAGTCAGTTATGTGACACAAATAAAAACGCCTTAGTTCACTGAACTAAGGCGTTTTTTGTTATTAGCTAATACACATTTAGAATGTGTATTTAGCACCTAACGATAAGCGACGGCCTTTAACATCAAAGAACTCACCATCGTCGTATGTGAACGGGTTACGTGGTGGCTCACGGTCTAGGATGTTGTTAACACCAACACGCAATTGTAACTCATCCATTACGTATGTTTTATACATGAAGTCAAACGTAGTATAAGACGAAATCTCATTATAGTTGTTGTCTTCAATGGTCCAGTCGTTGTCATTAACAGTTGCATGGCGATAATTCATTGTTAATACATAAGCAGAGTCATCATGTGAATAAACAGCATTAAAGCGGCCCTTCCAGCGAGGTGAAGCTGTTTCGCCTACATCATTACGGAAGTCTTCAGTGCGGCCTGTTGAATTGCTATTATCATCAATAAGGTACGTTGCAGTTAATTTTAACGCCAAGTCACCAGAGAACAACTCAGTGCGGTATGCAGATTCAACATCTACCCCTTTTTTATTAATAACAGCGGCATTAATTGGACGAGTAAAGAAGTTTTCAATTTCACCCGTTTGTTCATTACGCACAACGTTACTGCAGAAAGGGTTATCTAACGATGATGACTCATAACAAAGCTCTACACTATTACGACCAAAGTATTCGATAGCGCCTTCTACTTCAAATGACCAGTAATCAAGCGTTAGATCCAGTCCTTCAACGAACTCAGGAGTATAAATTAAGCCAATGGTATAATCGTTAGACGTTTCATTTTCAAGTGTTTGATTACCTTGAATATAGCCAGGTAGGCTACCGCCTGCTAACCATTCTTTTGAAGGCATCCACCCTTGTTCTAAACCAGCCGCTTGGCAGTTTTTAATTACGTTTTCTTTGTACTTACTTCCAGACTCAGCAATAGAATCGGCTCTACATACATCAGCACGACCAGAGCTAAATGTTTTTGAATTTGGGGTGAATAAGTCGCCAATATTTGGCGCACGCACTGACTTAGAACGATTCAAACGTACACGTAGCTCATCAGTCACGCCCCAATTAAGCGCCAACTTCCAAGCATTATCTTCACCTGTTACCGAGTAATCCATGTAACGGAACGCTGTTTCAAGCGTTAAATCGGTTGCTAAAAAGGCATCTTCTAGCAATGGAATTGAAACTTCGGCTGATAATTCATTAACATCAATATCGCCATCCATTGGTAGGCTTGAATTACCGAAAATTAGGCCTTTCTCCATATTTTCAGACGGTGTGATTGTTGCAGATTCACGACGATGCTCTGCAGTGAACGCAGCGGCAACATAACCTGCTGGCAATTCAAATAAGGCGCCATCTACGGTAAGTGCAAATACAACTTGGTCGTGCTTAGCAAAACGTGTTGCATCAGTAGCTATATAGTCTAACTGTGCTTGTGTTGCTGAAGTCGCGCCCATTGTATTAAATGGTGTACAACCTTCTATAGCACCTATAACGTCGCCATCTGCATTACGCTTGGCACACACTACATTCCCTTGGTACTCAACTGCATCAATAGAGTTGGCTAAGTTTTGCGTTAATACTTCACCGGTCCATAACGTATTTTGTTCAATACGACCAAACTGAGCGTAGGTTGAATAGCCCCAGTCATCACTTAAAATACCTTCAGCACCTATTGAAGTACGAAATACTTCACGCTCTTGGTTATATGCACGATCGCCCCATAAGTTTTCATTAGCTTGGCGAAGTGTGACTGATGTTAGCTCATTGTCATCCATTAACTTTGCCATATCGTCTTTAATAAATGCATTG
>Ga0209603_1004555_pt1 | contig 11500 bp, 17 predicted proteins | sample COGITO_mtgs_1206_FD_184812 | JGI IMG/M metagenome (GOLD analysis project Ga0209603, IMG submission 184812) | Pelagic marine microbial communities from North Sea - COGITO_mtgs_120607 (SPAdes) (version 2) | ecosystem: Environmental > Aquatic > Marine > Epipelagic ... | reverse complement strand
TAGAATGAGTACTGCTGGTATCTATAATCAGTTGATAGAAAAGCAGGAGTTTGGAGGTCAAATTCAAATGATGCCTGAAGATACTAATTGGATGGAGATTGAGTGGTGAGTGAAAAAAGTTGTCACAAACTATTGACATTCTACTTATAACTGTGTTATAATATCTAATCTAAATTAAGGAAAGAACTATGAGTAATGTAATTGAGTTCCCAATGGACCGAGTACGGTTGAGCCCGACTGCTGATGATTTCTTTCATGATAAAATCCTAACACAGGCGTTTGACTTGGAGAAAGAGTCCTTACGAATTCTTGAGCAAGCAAAGGCTATTGAAGAACAATCACAACGTGTTCTTGATCTTATGACAGATTTAGAAAACTATTAAATTATGAATATTTTTATCTTAGACAACGACCCAGTTAAAGCAGCCCAAGATCAGTGCGACAAACATGTCGTAAAAATGATTATTGAGTCTGCACAGATGTTATCAACCGTTCATCGTATGTTGGATGGCAAAATGGAACGCAGACCTTCTAAGTCCGGTTCTATGTTAAAATATTATTACCTTGAAGACAGTCGCGAAACTACACTCTACAAAGCCTGTCATCATAATCATCCATCTACTGTATGGACGAGAGAATCAAAAGCCAACTATGATTGGCACTATAAACACTTTGTTGCGTTATGTGATGAATATACTTATCGTTATGGTAAGATCCATATGACAGATACTAAATTAAGAAAAGCATTAAAACAAGTTCCAACTAATATACCAGATGTAGGACCAACTAAATTTAAGTTAGCTATGGGTTCTAATCCTGAGTGTATATTTGAGGATGCCGTTAAATCGTATCGCGCTTTTTACCATACCAAAGAAGAAAGATTTAAATTGGTTTGGAGTAAAAGACCGATTCCTGACTGGTGGCAAGGTCAGAGATTAGCTTAATTATAATTAGTAATATAACCTGGAGTGTATATGGAAAAGTTATCTGAACAATTGCTTAGAGACGCAAAGAATCGTTTTATTGATAAGAACGAACTGTTAGAGGCATGTCTATCAACTTTAACTACCGACCAATTGTATGAAATGGCAATTCAACATGGATTCCTCCTAACGAAGGAAGATGTACGTGCTGAATTATTAGATCAATCAAAGTCATCTCAGGAAAAGATTATTGACGCAGTCTTAGCAAGACACGGAGAATAATATGGAACTGTGGATGTTTTTTACAACCGCAATAGTATTTACCGGCATGGGATGGTTTATGCGAAGTGATGATTTGTCGTTTAAGCAATCAAAAGAAAACACTCAACAAGTTATTGATACTCTTATCGCAATGGGTTATGTTAAAGTTGTTGGTTCAGGTGATCAAGCAGAAATGATTCGTTGGCCTGAAGATGACGACATTATATTTCTAGAAGAGGAAGAAGAAAATGATACCTGAGGTAGCAGGAGTATCGGCAAACTATAATGTCCCATATACACCTCCTGTAATGGAGTATCGTCAACAGACGGTTAAGGCGGTAATTAAAGTAAATGGCGAATTTCAACAAGAGATAGTATATACATATGATAAGTATGGTCGTTTAGTTACGACTGAAGTACGAAGTCATTTAATCGGTGAGATATGAGTAACCATTTTGAATTAGTAAATGTTTCTATAATCAATCCTTCTACAATGGAAAGAATTGACCAAGGACAAATGCGTAATAGAGAAGCCAAACTATTCGTTGAGAAAATGGATAAGCAAGGAATTCCAGTTCTCGTCCAAGGTGTAGAAGGCGACACAACTAATTTCCAAGAATACCTTCTTGATAATTTAGATATATGATTCCTCTCATCGGAACAAGAAAATCAAAATTAGCAATTGCCTATACTCAAAAAGCTCAAAAGCAGATTCCCTTTGAAACATCTACCTTTCTTATTGATTCTAAAGCAGATCTAAACCCAACAACATCTATTGAAGAAATGGGTGGTAAAGGAGTCTTCTGTAAGGAGATAGAACAGGCTTTAATAAATGGCTCGATAGATATTGCAGTACATGCCTTTAAGGATCTAACAAGAGATAACGATGACTTGTTAGAGATTCCGTGCGTACTTTTAAGAAATGATTTCCGAGATTGTTTGATTGGTAATAATAACAACCCAAGAACAATAGGTACAAGCAGTCCACGCAGAATAGCGCAGCTAAAAGACTTATATCCTGCTTCTCAGATCATTCCAATACGTGGCAATATAGATACTCGGATCCAGAAACAAGAGAATGGAGAGTATGACGCGATCGTTCTAGCAAAGGCTGGAGTAGACGAACTTGGATATACTCACAAAGTTTCAAGAATATTTGGAACTGCTGATATGTTACCTGCACCAGGACAAGGTGTAATCGCAATACAGATGAAAAAAGACAACCGTATGAAAGGTGCTTTATCTAACGTTAACCATTGGGATACTTGGTATACCTGTATGGCTGAAAAAGAAATGTTAAGAGTTATAGATGGAGATTGTCATACTGCCATTGGTGTTCTATCATACGTTGAGAATAATACATTACACATGGTTGCGAAAAACTTTGAGACTGAAAAGTTATCAATTCAACAAGGACCTAAAACAGAATACATAATGATTGGTTCTGAAGTTGGGCTAAACTTATTATGAAACAGACAACAAAACAAATCCACAAAGAAACTTCCTTTCAAATAGCCACTGGATTGGCAATCAATTATCCTCTCAACCTCGTTCTATTGTATATCTATATAGAACATCTAGGTATAACTGAACCTGTCATACTGGGCACTCTAGTGACTTTAGTAATGACACTGGTTGCCTATATTCGCATCTTTACAATAAGAACATACTTTTCCAAAAAATAATTCATTTTATTCTCATAAAACTATTGACATTCATTGTGAGATAGATTATAATTGTTGTATATTAAATAAAAGGAGTATTATGAATTTACAACAAGAAACAAATATCATCGAAAAGATACATACTGATGTTCTTAACGAAGATGCAAAAGGTCTTTTAGAAAACGACATTATAGATGCTGTCATCGAAACAGGATTACACGCTGACGACGACAGAGATGAAATATTAATCCACATAACCGAAGAAAGGTTTGAAGCTTTACATGGAGGTGTAATATGAGTTGTCATTGGAATGAAATTGCATTAGAGCAATTAAAAGAAGAAGGTGAAGCGCTGGGTCTCGAAGGAGAACAGTTAGAAAACTTTATTGATGAACAGTTTGAAATGAGGGCAGGTTAATGTTAGATTTAAGTTATATAGAAGTTAATGCAGATACCTGTAAATATAAGAAAGACGGTTTAACATATACCGCTATCATCAAGGAAGTAACTCCTTATCATTTATCAGTAAAGCCAATTAGTGCTGTAAACTATCAAGATGGAACTTATCTAACTAACATGGATACTGAATTCGTCGGCGAGATATTTTCATCAGAATGTTATGATGCTATTAATTTAGAAATATTCATGGACGGGTAGAGGTGGTGATAATTCTGCTATTGGTGTTTCAGGTTGTTATGAACCTTGGAGAAACTGCGCTGCATAAAAAAGGGATCCCGAAGGATCCCTCAAAAGATGTCTAATTAAAATTAGATTCTTATTATTTTATCAAGTGTTTAGAACAAGTTAGCAATTGTAACTTTTCTGTAATACACGTTTGCGTTAGCAGTAAGTGCACCAGAACCTTGAGCAGCGCCATTTGCGAATGGATTAGATACCATACCATAACGGGTTTTGAAACCAATTTTTGGTTGGAAGCTATTCTCACCAACAGCACGAACCATTTGTAATGGAACGTATGGGCAATAGAATAAACCTGCGTCGAATGCAGATGAACCCTTATAACCAACTACTAGGTAGTTAGCGCCTGCGAATGGATCAACATAAACACGGAATCTTCCGTTAAGAACACCAGCAAAAGTATTGCCACTGTCATCAACTTCTAGAGTGTTGCTGTTAAGTGCAGGAGTGTAATCCAATACACCAGCCATTTGTAAAGCAGAGGCTACGTCAGAAGAACAGATAACCATGTTACCTTTACCACGACGAGTTCCTTTAGCAATTGCGTTAGCTTCTTGCTCGATTTGGAACATTAAACCTTTGAACTTCTCAACAGACCAACGACCGTTTGCATCAACGTCCAGATCAAAAGTACCTGGGGTTGCAGCACCAGCAGCACCAGCGACAGCAACTGAGTGGATTGTTCTAATAACTTCACGATTGATTTCCGAAAGGATTTCAGTTTGAAGAATATTAGCCAATTCAGTTTCAGCGTCGAGGCCGTGAACAGCTTTAAGATCCTGAGCAAGCTCAGTAGTGTATTCTGCTTTCAAAGCACGAGTCTTAGCAGATACAGTTACTTTCTCAATTGAGAAGGCCATTTCTGCATAGTTAGTACCTTGACCGTCGCCTAAGGCTTCAGCAGCTCCAGTTGCCATACCTGCACCAGTAGTAGCAGCTCCGCCAACAGCAGGAAGCTGATTAGCATGAGTACCAGTACCAGAATAGTCAGTATCGCTTTCAGCATAAAATGCTTCAGCACCGGCTTGAGTACCATATCTTGCGCGCATTGCGAAGATTAGTCCTGTAGGACCAGTCATAGGCTGAACACCACAGATGTCATATGCAATCATGTTAGGAACCGCACGTCTTACCAATGAGATAAGAATCGGATCGTAACCAGCAACAGGACCTGCTGCAGTTGACGCACCACTAAAACCACCAGTTCCGGCAGCGTTAACAGGAGCTTCTGACAATAGTGAAGTCATGTTTGCAGAAAGATCACCAGTTTCAGCTAGTGCGCGTTCTGTGTTCTCAAGGATAGTAGCAGTAACTGCTTTCCTATGAGAATCCTTAATTGGTGAAAAAGATTCGTGCCCTAGAATTGGCTCCCACTTTTCCACTAGTCTTGTATAGTTATCCATTATGGATCTCCTTTATATTTAATTAAAATTAAGTTAAATAAACCAAATAATTAATTATTCTTTACTTCTTAGTGTTGAAAGCTTCAACTAGAGAATTAATAGAGGCGTAATCGGAAGATGGTTTAATTACTTCCTGTTCCTCTAGAATAATTTCGTCAGACTCAGATTGAACATCATGTTTTTCAACAAGAGGCTTATCACTAAAGAATGACTCCTTGATTACTGTTAGATTTTCTGCATATGCATCAAGATCTACAACGTCAAGCTTTTCAGACAATACTTTCAAACGTTCTACCTGGTTTGCAGATAGTCCTTCTGATAGTTCGTCAAATTTTTGTTCTGCTTTGAAAGTGGCAATTTCTTTTTGTAATTCGATATTCTCGTTTACAAGATCATTGGCTTTCTCTTCCAACTCAGCTACATTTGTTTCTAAGTTTGATACAACATCAACAGTTTCTTCTGAAACAGTAACATTGTGTTCAACAAACAAGTTCTTAAGACCTGTCATTAATGACTCAGCCATCTCAACCTTAATACCGGATTCGATTGCGATCTCATTCTCTGACATCCATTCTGAAACAACGTAATCTAAATACTTATCGACATTTTCAGTAATAGTATCCAATTTCTCAGTTACTGCTTCTTCCAATGACTCTTCCAAAGACTTAGTTAGTTCTTCGCGGATTGTTTCGGTTCTTTTGTTAACTTCTTCATTTAAAGCGGCTTCAAATACAAGACTAATCTTGCCTTTGAATTCTTCAGATAAATCTTCGCCTTCGATGATAGATTCAATTGAAGATTCGATAACGATTTCTTCAACTACTTCTACTTCTGCATCAACTTCTACTTCTTCAGTTGCTGGTGTTTTAACTTTCTCTCCAGCTCCTTTAGGCTCATCGGTTTTGGTTTTCTTTAGCTTATCCTTTTTGCCTTCACCACCTTCTGGGGCTACTGCATCAGGTACACTAGAGACGCCATCATCAGATACGAAAGCTTCGTTATTTACGTCTACGTCTGACATAATTTTTCTCCTTTTTTAATTTGTTTTTCTACAAATAATAAATTTTTGTATTCGACTGTTTTATTTATAAAAGATTAATTTTTCAAAGTACGGATAAAGTTCTGGAACATTCCAGCAGCCGCGGCTTCGTCAATAGTCTTTGTTACAGTCCTATATTGTTTTTCTACCTTCTGCTGGATTTCTTCGACCATTTGAGTGGCTCTCCAATTTCCAGAAGCAATATCGTAGTAATACTCTACGTTCTCCATGATTCCATTTACGAACGCATTTGGTGCAGAAGGGTCAGTAACAATATCAACAGTAGAAAGATGAAAGTCTTTTTGAACTTCCATTACTCCATCTCTACCTGCCTTGACTGAACCAAGACCACGTGTCGAAACACCGATCTTAACGCCTTCATCTAATAGGCTTTTAACGATTTCCCCCATAGGTGTTGATAAGATTTTAGCCTTACCATAAAAATCGTTATCTTCGCGTCTCATTTCTGTAATCAGATGTGAAACACGATCTCCGTTGATCTGAGGACCATCAGGATGACCTAATTCTCCGAGAGCACGCTTAGTTTCAATGAATTCTTTGTTGTATCTATTCATTTCATTTTCTAACGTCGAACTTGGATAAATTCTTCCATTGCGATTTTTTAGATCGCCTTGCATGAAAATTCCTTCAATAAAGTAATTCTTTTTACCGTCTTCTTTAGCTTCGGTAATTACTTCTACGGAATCTTCCCTATATTCTGTTATTAAGTTTAAATTCATAATAGTTTCCTTTATGTGTAGTGAGCAACGCCAACCATTAATACTGAAGTGGCGGCGGTTAAGGTATCTGTTGAATCTTTCTTAACAAACGATTGCCCAGAACCAGCAGTAAATGTACCAAGAATATCTCCGCCAGCATTCTTATGAGTAATAAGTATACCATTAGCAGTTGCATTAAACAATCTAACGAGAGTTGCTGAACCAATATTATCAGCGGTTGTTACTGCAGCTTCAGTACCTTTAACTTTAATTATACTTGGCATTATACGTTCTCTTTCGCAAATTTGAGGATTTCGTTGTAGCCTGCTTCATCAGCAACCAATACACTATACATTTCTTTTGTATTTGTTTCTGTTAGTTCACTGAACATTTTATTTAAAACAGTTGCATCTTCTTCTGATACTTCCATTACTGTTTCGTTTTGTAATTCAAATGATCCTACTTCAATTGATTCGTATTGCTTTGACGCTTTATACATCTTTGCAGCTGATAGAGGTTTACCGTTAACCATTTGGTCGCCTTTAGCGTAAGCATATAATGATTTAACATTTGAGAATACTTCAGCTAATTTATTCTGCCACCATTCTTCAGGATCTTGTCCTTCAGTTTTAAGGTAATCTCCAATCTCTTCAGAAGCATAAGTAATGAAGTGTAATTGTTTCTGCATCATTGGAATTTCTTGCTGGGGACTCTCAAGCAATTCTTCCTCTGTTGAAACTTTACTTAACATTTCTTTAAATGTCATTGATAGAGTTTTGCCATTACTGTCTTTGATAGTAACTTGCGTTGGTGAAACTTTTGGCTTTTTAATTGGCTTTGCTTCAGGTTCTAAAGAATCCTTATTATCTTTTGCATCAACTTTATCTTCTTTAGTTGTTGCTTTCTTAACAGATTTCTTCTCGGCGTTTAAACTATCTGAACAACCACCTTCTTTAATGGCTTCGATTTTATTATCGCAGCAAGAACATGTTTTACCAATCTCTGATGCTTCATGCTTTCCACCACAATGACCACAGTCAGGACCACAGCCACAAGAAGCTTCCATTGCTTCTTCCATTTCTTCGCTGTCATCTTTCTTGTCTTCTTTCTTTTTATTGACTCCAAGTATTTCAGTAATGGATTTCTTAACGATATCTTTTTCTTCTTTCTTTACGTCGTCAATATCTTTGCCATCACCTGTACCGCGTTGAGGTAGTGTTTGCGCTGTTTTCTTTTTATAAGCCTTATCGTAGTTTTCATCGCCTTTCTGGTCAGCTGGTCTTGCAGCCTCTCCTTTACCAGGTATCTCTCCGCTGAAAACGTGATCAGGCGCAACAGGATGAGGGATTACCTCGATCGTATGTTGATCCTTAAATCGTTTTTCTTCTGGAGCCACTGGTTGGGCAACTTCCGAAACTAGATCTTTAAAATTTTTCATATTTAGTCCCTAATTTAATTTACTCTATACTTTATTTATATTCAGTAAGAATCATCTTCTTCGTGTCCGCCAAGTGCCTTTTCGTCAGATATTTGTTGTTCCATATCTGAAGCTTGTTCTTCGGTCATTTGTAACACGTTTGTCGTAATCCACTGATGAGAGAAATACTTGCCTGTATAATCAGTTATATCTCTAAGAGTATTTAATCGTTCTCTCAAAATCTCAGCTTCCTTCAACTCTTCAAAGTAATTATCCTTAACAAAGTCGTAACGAAGATCATTTCTAATTTCGTTAAACTCTTCAGGTGTTAAAATACCTTTGAGTATCAATTGCTTTTCCAGTACCATACTGAATATCCAAGAAAAGCGATTACGGATCCTTCTAATAAATTTACCAAACTTTAGTTCATCTCGAGTAATCTCAGATGTTCTACCAAAACTTGCCATGGCCTCCGGCTCTAAACGAGATAAGGGTACTTTCAACGCTTTAAATAATTTTCGTTGAAAATACTCTAAGTTTTCGTTACTGCTCAATCCTGGTGCAGAACCTCCTGCGAGAGTATCAACTTCTGTTGATCTTTCTCCACCACGACGAGGAAACCAAAAATCTTCTGTCATTGTTAACATTTTTCTCGAATCAGTAATTTGTCCTGAATCTGAGTTGTATTGTAACTTGTTCTTATGTCGAGCCATCATATCTCTAAGATATTGCTCTGCCTTGTTCTTTGGCAAGTTACCTACATCTATATAAAAAATTCTTCTTTCCGGTGCTCTTGTTAATGTATAAATTACAACAGCATCTTCTAACATTCTTAACTGGTTTAAAGCTTTACTTGCTGGATGCAAATGAGATAGAACTAAACTATTGTTCTCATTCATCAATCCCGAAGTAACTCGAGCAATAGAATCTTTTGATATTTTAATTCCAGTTGTACTACTGCCACTTGCTCCTGTACTTGTATTCTGAAACCCTGATTCTGAGTACATATAATACTCATTCTTAATCTTCTTAACAGATACTCCTGAATGCGGATCTTTTTGTTTCTTATCAACTTCTCGTATTAACTTTAACTTACGAGGGTCAACGTATCTTAATTCTATTACACCCTTCTTAACATCTTCAGGGTCAATTATAATATGATAGTTTAATCTTCCATCAACATAAAACTTTTGAAACATGTCATACGAGTTATTCGTAAAATCAAATAATGCAAGTACATTATCAAATTCCTTTACGATAGATTTTTTAATCTTATCTGATAGATCTGTTTCTCCTAACGAGATATCAACAACTCTATCATTCGTATCAACACTAATTGCTTCATTCACAACGTCATCAACTGCCTGACTAATTTCAGGCTGCATTGCCATTGAACGATATTTAGTAATAAGGTCGGATTCCGTTTTAGCGGAACCTTCCATATCTAATATCGTATTATAAAAACCACCAAGAGCATTACCAACGGTAATCGCTCCATCATCATTAGAGGGTTCGGCGAAACTAACTGGTAATGTAGTCTCCTCCTCAGCCCTCTTTATATCAAATCCAAAAATTTTCAAAATATCATCCTATATTATAATTAACTAGTAGGAATTCCGGTGTTACCCTCTACCATCCAAAGATCGTAGCTAAACGTAACATCGAATGTTTGTATCCCATCAGTATCCCAATCCATTGTTTGCGCAGCAACACCAGTAGGGAATAAACCTTCAAACTTGTAAGTACGTAATGGTTCACCATTTTTACTATACTGCGTGATTAACGCGTTTGATTTATAATCCTGTGGTAATCCACTCAAGTTAGTATCGTGTGAAGCAATACTATTCATCCAAGCTTCCATTGAATTTCTTACCAAGAAATCTTCGTCGTTAATAACCGTTACGCTCCATGGGTCAAATGACCTTACGCCTGCATACTTAATAGCACGACCGAAGTAATTAACTGTGTCAATTGACGCAATACTACTTGCGGGTAAACTTGAGGCTTTAACCATAAACGGTATCTTAAAATCGGCAGAAGGATCAACAGGGTTTAAGATTTGCACTTGGAAAAGATTGCTACGAGCGCCACCGCCAGTTAACTGGGATTTGAACTCATTTATATTAAATGCCATTCTTTTTCTCCTTTATTTAAAATTATTTATTAAGTTAGTGATCCAACAATTTCTTCAAACTCAACACCCGATCTTGTAGCAACAAAGGTTAACTCAATCACATTGATTGAACGTGCAGGCTTAATAAAGATATTAGCCCTGAACTTACCTGAGTCAATTACTGATGGAGTATTAACTGTTGTATCAGAAACAACTCTGAAATCAACGATTCCTCGCTTACCTTGAATGTCTCTTAAGAATGGTTCAACGATTCCTTTGAATTGCGCTTGAGTAAACTCGTCGTTCAATTCAAACAAGAATGATTCTGCAGCATTGGCAATTGCCTTTTCTACTGCAATAAACAATCTTCGAACATTGATACTATCAAAAGCACTGTTGCCGCCTAATCCTGTCTTATCACCGAATAGGACAACTCCTCTTCCTGATTGAGCCATTACTGGGTTAACTTCATTGCTATATAGTTGATCTCTCTGAGCCTTGTTAGGATTAAAGGCAAGTTTGACAACGTTCTTAATAACACCCTTACGGAAACCAGCTGGAGATTCAAAAGGTTCAACTCTTGAAGCAAGACCTGCTATATCACCGTTAAGTGGAGTGTATCTATATACATCGTTATATCTGTCGTATCTGTACTTATAACCTGAATCAATTACAGAGTAAGAAGAACTTGGTAATCCATTCTTAAACGCAATTATATTAGCAAGTTTAGTTTCAGATTTACTTTCGTCAACAACATCTGATTTAGCAGGACTGATAAACGCAATTGCATCTTTTCTATATTCTGCAATGTTTGATATCAGATATGTACCTAGGTTACCGGTATCATCAGATTTACCACCAAGTACGAATGAAACATCAATTTCGTTAGATGCCTTAAACAAATCGTAACCAGGCGCAAGATCCGCTAGAGTTGCTAGTGATTCAGATCTTCCATCTGTACCGACGTTTGAACTTGTAATATCAGTATTACCTGAAACACCCAAGTTAGTACCCAGTCTTTCATATGTACTTGCCTGAGCAGAAGCTTCGAAGTGAGCGGTATTTGCTACCTTAACCCACGAAGACTCTTGTTCAATTGCTTCTTTGTAGTAATTTGTTTTACCACTTGGTAGCTTAGCCGTTGAGCTAACTGATACATCGCTGTATAATTCTAATACTGATCCAGCTGTACCACTGATTTCACCATCTCTATCAAGAACTGCAATATGATAGTTTGCAGCTGCAGGTGCTTTTCCGAATAAA
>Ga0209603_1004552_pt1 | contig 11503 bp, 9 predicted proteins | sample COGITO_mtgs_1206_FD_184812 | JGI IMG/M metagenome (GOLD analysis project Ga0209603, IMG submission 184812) | Pelagic marine microbial communities from North Sea - COGITO_mtgs_120607 (SPAdes) (version 2) | ecosystem: Environmental > Aquatic > Marine > Epipelagic ... | reverse complement strand
ATAAAGATGTTAAAAATATATATTTACAAACGTGGGATGGTAAAACACTAAAGATACCCAAAGAGGGGATTAATGAACTAAAAATTAAAGAGTTTAATGTTTTAAAAACAGTTGGATATACAGTTGGATATATTGGATTGGCGGGATTAGGTGGTTATGGAATATATTGGTTTATCGCGGCTATTGCATCAACAGGATAGGTGGATTGAACTTGAAAAAGACCAAATAAATGTATTGCTTGAAAAGGAAGACAACTAATCCACAAACTTTATTAGGTCTTTAAACTCATCAAATTCTTTTTTACCAAAATACATACTACTTACAAGTGAGATGACTTCATCAGTTAAATCCACAGCATTTTTTGAAGAAAGATTAAATTTTGTACCATCCATACTTATTAATTGGTTTTCATCTGCATTTAAATCAATTGATGTGTAAAAATGATATCTAATAACATAAGCAAGTGTTAAGTCTGTATTATTATAGTTCTGCTGAAACAGAGATTTATCAGAAATTGTTGTCTTTAACACTCTATTAGGTTTTGAAAAGTTATTATTAAGTCTCAGTGCAGGCAACTCATTTTCTTGGGTAAAACATACAGCGGGTATAAATAATAATATAAGTAACTTTTTCATATCTACAAATGTATAAAACCTACTTACGTGGATTAGAAGTAGCAGAACTAAAAGAAGAAGATATGCCTATGGTCTAATAAAGCAAATATTTTTTAGACCTATTCTTCCAACCTGCTTGTGATTTATATTTAACAAAGTATATCTTTAAATCACTTTGACTTTTATACTCTACGAAATAAATTTTCTTGTCAGCCTGAGATGCATAGTCAACAAAATACCATAAGCCATCATTTCCGTCAGCTTGTGAAGAATAGTCTACTTTATAAACTTTCAAATCACATTGAGATTCATATTCAACAACGTAAGCTTTAATATCAGCTTGTGAAGAATACTCAACTGAATAGATTTTTTGACTAAAACAAAATATTGGTATAAGTAATACAAAGTATTTCATAACTTAAATATGTTAGAGACACGTTCAAAAAACGGCTGATTTAAATAGTGTCTACCAACTACAAGTGCAGAAGCAATTATTATTATATTTTTTATAATGTATTGCCCCTCAAGAGTTGGGAGTAGATAATTAGAATTTTGAAAAGTAATTGCCGGTAAAAGCACTAAAGGCATAAAAGTTCCGCTCATTTGCAACAACAACAATACCATAGCGTAAAAAGTCGTTTTTTTTGTAAGAAAAAATAGGCCAATTAGCATTTCCCAAAATCCAATTACTATTACCCATCCCTCAGGACTTAAAAATGGCATCCAATACACAGTATCAATAACTAATCCTTGAGCAGGAGAAAGTTTAATCACCTTTAAAAGCCCAAACCAAAAAAAGATGACAAATAAAGGGGTGCGAATTATATAATCATTTGAATTAAATCTATACATATTTCAGAATTGAGATAAATGCAATGGGCAGTAGTAGTCTCATAATCAAATTTAGTAATTCACAAAGTAATATTGAAATAATAAGTAGTTTTTAAACTAAACCTTAGGCATATCCTCTTCATTCTAATTCTTTACAACCTTATAACTCACTTCTTCGTTCTCTACTTTTTCAAGTGCTTTAACTATGTAAGTAGCAGAAGATAGATGCGACATATCAATCGTGTTTCCTGTAAGCGCCATTACTTTATTTCCTGCCATATCGTATACTTCTATATCGTACTCTTTATCGCTGTTTAGGGCTAATAAAGATGATGTAGGGTTAGGATAGAGTGTGGGTTTTGTTTGGTTAGGTATGTTATATGCTAAATTTTGAGCATTAAGGTCGTACTCAACAAATGAGAATATAGAACTATGCCAATAATCATCGGATAAACTGATATTAGTGTTTTGAGAAAACACATAACCAACCTCAGCTCTATAAAATTTTTGTTCTGTATGACTGTTATTAATTGAAAAAACAGAATAATTCCTATGGTCATCGGGTTGGTTGTCAAACGTGTTTGTCATAATTCCAACAAGATGAAAGATTTTTCCTTGTGGAACAAACAGTCCTTCATTATTGTAAACTGCAAAATCGCCCCCTTTGATATTAATAACGCTACTAACAGGTAGATTTAAAGATGCTTCAAATTTTTGTCCAAACCCAATCATTGGGGCAATTAACCATAATAGTAATAGTTTCTTCATCGTATTGTTTTTAGTGGTGCTAATTTAAGTAGATTAACCTTCTGCACCACTACTTCTTTTAGATCCGCTAATTTTAATCGTCCTAAATCGGTTGGTGATCCTTTTAAACTCGTTCGTCCTACCACTACTTATCAAGGGTGGTTTTTGGCACCCCTTTTTGGGTCAAAGGAAATAAAAAAACTTGCCCAGATTACTTTTGAAAGCTGGTAAACGTAAGGAGATAAAGTAACTATGGCTAAACATATTGCGCCAAAAATTGTGAGTGGCTTCTTGCCATACCCAAGCAAAAATAATATAACGAAGACTGCAACCCCAATCGCCACGCCTAAAGCATATGAAACGTACATGGATCCGTAAAAAAACGAAGGTTCAAGCTGAAAAGAAACTCTACAGTTGGGACAGTTTTGGTATAATGATGAAATAGATTTAAAGCTATAGGGTGGGTTTGAAAACATCTTTCCTTGGCGACACTTTGGACACTGAAGAAAAACCAAACTTTTAAAAAAATTTATTTATTTAATGCGCTCGACGATCTCTACAACAATAGCAATCCCGACACATAATGCAATACTCGCTAAAAATACTCCTCCTACTCCCATGCGACAAAGATATCATTTTTGCTGTTTCTAATCCAACAAAAAGGTTTGGGTTTTTATGTATTTTTACGAAATCTAAACTCCGGTAAACATGTCAATAAGCAAGAACCAAAACATCGTTTTTTACATCGCGCTAACCCTCGCTGTTTTTCAGTTTGTACAATATCTCCTTAATGGGTCTGTTGTTTTGGTGCTCCTTTCAGGACTTGTTCCTTTTTGGTTATGGTCAACCCGAAAAAAAATATCTGTGGGCGAAGCTGTTGCAGGCTTCGAACAAGTGCTTTCTTATGCCATAATCGTTTATGCGGCTTTAGCAGGGCTTATCGCTTTGATGGTGTTTGTTTTTTGGTTGACGTATGCCAATCTCGACCCCGCCATTTTAGAGAATGCTCTTGCAGAAAACCCAGCCATTAACGACCTCAGCGACGATGAACTTGTTGCACTTGACGAGGTCATGGAAAACCTTCCGTCTTTATTGCCAATCTTATGGGCCTATTTAGGCCTGCAATCTTTTGCTTATCTCTATTATGGAATTGGTGTGGTGCGTACAAGCAGCCCGAACTAGTTTGCTTCTGTAAAGGGAGTTTTCGGATCAAATAATTCTCTGATCAGTTTCTCCAAGGATTCCTCAAAAGCAAGAAGATCACTTTTAAGAAGTTCTGTTCGTTTGTTTCTCCCTGGACCTAGGCCAAGCAATAGTGTGCCGCTGCCCATGTTTTTTATCGAAATAATTCCTGCTTGAAAAGGTTTGTCTATTGAATCTTTGGCAGACCATAACATACTATAAAACAAAACCTGAAAGGCCTTGCTGTATTTAGCGTCAGCCATACAATCTGCAATCTCATTGGGAGTAACTTCTGAGCGTTCTGTTTTCCCTGTTTTATAATCCAAAACACGTAGAACCCCATCCTTACGATCCACTCTATCAATGATGCCATGAAAAGTAATCGGGTGTTCAATACCGCTGTATGACCGAGTGATTTTCCGATATTCTTCTACTCCTAAAAGTTCAATTATTGATCCAGAAGAAATGTCGTTAATGTCTGCTTGCAATACGCGCTTCATGTTGTGCTCAGCGGCAGCAAAAAGCAATAGATTTTTTCCGCTTGTGTGACTCTCCTTTCCAAGCTGAGCAACAAAGTGTTTGCGCAAAGTTTCTGGGAGTTTTTTTTGTATGATCTCCAAGTTTTCAATGGAAAGAAATGAGCCAACAAAAGGCTTATAAAGCTCTTCCAGACTATCGTGGATTACGGTTCCTAGCGTGTGGTAAGCAATCGACTCTTGGATCTCTTCGTTTTCCAAGATTTTGAGCAAATTATTATTATAAAAGCGTATTGGATCAGTGATATAGTTGGTCAATGATGTTGCCGATAAGCCCTTTTCGGCTATCCCATGGAGTCTAGCTATTGCTGCCGTGCTTTTGGGGAGAGTAAGCGGTACTATTATGGGAATTTTCACGTTTAGCTTTTGGGTATAAAACCTCAATTGGTGTGATGCAGGGCGTGCATACGACCACTGGCGCACAAACCGACTTACTTCTCCGCCGCCAAGTGAATCACCATGAGCAGAGTACAAGATAAAAATCCTTTTAGCACGGTACATCAATCGAAAAAAGTGATAAGAGAAAATAGCGTCTTTTTCGTCCCGCGTGGGAAGGCCGAAATGTTTTTTAATGTCAAAGGGGATCCATGAGTCGTCAACCGTTTTTGCGGGAAGAATGCCTTCATTTGCTTGTGTCAATATGACCGTGTCAAAATCTAATAATCTCGTTTCTAACATCCCCATGACTTGCAACCCTTCCAAAGGCTCACCTATATAGCTGAGTTTTTGTGACCCAATTTGTGCATTATAAACTGCTCTTAATGTGGGGAGCTGATCAATAAAAGTATGGGTGTTGAGTTGTAATTCAAGCTGTTGAAATAGGACAACAAATTGATGTAAGGATTCAACTTGACGATAATCCTTTTCGCTCGCCGCTGACAACAGCATTTTTAATGCTTTACATATATTGCCTGCCGCTTGCTTAGGACTCGTCCAATGGGAAAACAGGAAGGCGAATGCCTGTATGGCTTCGCTCATTTCACACAGCTTATCTCCAGTGATAAAGCGGTAATTGCCATCGACTAGTGACTGTATAGCGTGCGCTGGATCTGAAAGTTGATGTTGTTTGCAATAATGCCGAACGTCTTGGTGTCCTAAAACCTGTTCAATGTGTTTGTAATAAAATCCTTTTTTAGTGACATTTATGTGCATGTCGAACAGCGCTTCAATCAATACCGAAACGGGTTGGCTTTTTAGGGGCTGCCCCATGGTAATGTTAAGCTTGTCGATTTGCGGCGGTAATGCATGGAGCGTTGGGTTGAGAAGTTTTTCGTCTGGTAAAACAACCGCAACGCGTTCCCAATTGGGGTCTTCCTTGGCGAGATCCGAAAGAATCGTGCCAACTTGTTTTGCTTGAGCGATGCGACCTGATGTTTCAATCACTTCAATCTGTTTGTGTTGACTAAAGGAGTCGTGAACCCCTAAAAACGGTTTGTTTGTATAGTAAGGCCATTGATTTTTATAAGACAACATATATTGGGTTGATAATTCTCTTGGATTGCCTAAAAACTTTTTGTCCACATCCCAATAGATTTCGCCTCTGTTTTGAGCAAGTATAGACTGGAATAAGCTTGATTCACTTTCTGTTAATGCATTGAATCCGCATATGATGAACGTTTTTGTTGGGTGAGTATCCAGAAAGACTTCTAGGTTTCGAACAGCTTCTCTATATAGCATCCCTGCTGTTCCATTTCCCTTTGCCCTAAGACTTTCCGAAAAGAGACGATGAATTTTAGGAAGCTCTTTCCAAAAGTGAAGATAACGCTTGACCAAATCGTTGTCGTCTGAGCCCCAAGCTTTGACTTCTTGCAGTCCCGCAAGTAATGCAAACACCTCTTTTTTGTCGAGAAGGTTTCTGTCAATCGAGTCCAAATCGCTCAACAAGGTTTCCCCCCAGCCCAAAAAGGTGATAAAATCGTCACGTTGCTTTTCGTCTACTACCTGACAATAACTGTCATATAAAGTAAACATTAATTCCATTTTTGGTGGTGATTCCAAACCTGAAAGGTCTCGAACAAAACTGTCAATGTCAAAAATCTCTGGTGCAATCGTCGGCTGTGACAGTTGAGATGAAATCGCTTGGGATAGATATAGCGTTGAGCGCTTATTGGGGACAATAAAACAAAGACTCCCCCAGTTGTGTTTTGCCACTGAGGCAGCTACTTCGTTTAAAAAGGTCTTGTTCATCAAACAATAAAAATAAAAAAACGCGGTGAGTACACCGCGTTTTATATCTCGTTTTATTTTGCTTAACCCTTATTCAACCGAAAAGTCAACGCGTCTGTTTTGAGAGCGTCCTTCTACTGTACTGTTGTCTCCTTTCGGCTGTGAAGATCCATAACCAACAATGCTTAATCGATCAGGGTCAATTCCAGCACGTACCAAATAATCTAATATTTGGCTTGCTCTCAACTCTGAAAGTGGAACGTTAATTTGATCATTCCCTGTTGCATCAGCGTGACCTTCAATAATAATCTTAGCCGTGCTATTTGATTCGATGATACGGAATGCCTCTGCAAGCTGTGCCTCAAAAGCTGGGTCGATATCAAATGAATCGGAAATAAATTTAACCGACAACTCTTCTAAGGCTTCCAAAAGATACTCTGGGCAACCTGCATTGCTAGAAGTTCCCGCAACATCTGGGCAGTTATCGTCTTTATCTAACACCCCGTCTCCGTCACGATCAGACCATGGACAACCATTGTTTTCCACAGGTCCAGATTCTTCTGGGCAGTCGTCTTTTTCATCAATAACCCCATCATCGTCCGCATCTGGACAACCTTCTAATTCTGGCTTCCCTACAACCTCTGGACACTTGTCATACTTGTCAGCAACAGTGTCTCCGTCGGAGTCAGGACATCCTGCAAGAGCTGCTAATCCTGGTGTGTCTGGACAGTCATCTTGGCTGTCTCGCACGCCATCACCATCGCTGTCCGGGCATCCATTAAGCTCTGGAAGTCCTGGTGTATTTATACAAGCATCTACATCGTCTTTTACGCCATCACGGTCTGAATCACCATTTCCAAATGAATAACTAAATCCAAAAATAAACTGGTTCACATAGTCTCCACTATCTTCTGGTTTGCCAATTAATTTACTTACATCTCTTGAGAAAATTTTTCGGTTCGCTTTTAGTGTCAGTCCAAAGCTTTGGTCAAACATAAATTTCAAGCCAAGTCCAAGGTTAGCTGTCGTGTGATCATAATCATTAATGTTGGTATAACCCGCCCCTAGTGACAGGGTTGGATCGAGTCTTCCTGTGTTCAAAAATGCTGTGGAAGAAAAGGTGAGCCCGCCATCAAAACTATAATACAGGTCTGGATTTTCAGAAGGAGTTGTTGTAATTCTTTCAACCTGATTTAAAGACCCTGCTATGTTAAAAGAAATGCCTTTCCCTAGGTGTCTGGATATTTCCAAATAAGATAGATACTTTGAGTAGTTAATTTTATCGTCAAATTGAATTCCGTCATTCCCTGTTTGGTACTGAATAGACTGTCTTTCGTAAAATTCAACGGCGTTGGCACCAAGCGTAATTTGCCAAGGGTTGGTAACAGATTGTGCGCTTAATAGTGATGCATTTAGTGTAAATAGAATAGTAAATAATGATAGGCGTTTCATTCTTCCATGTTTAGTTTTCGATGCAAAATTACTAAATATGTTTTAATGTGAGCCGTTTATCTAAATATATGAGCGTTTTTTGGCATACCACATAGCCTGTTTTTTCAAAAAAAGAAGAATACTCCAACAATTGATGTTCGTGTTCAGGGCGATATTTTCCTGTTTTATAATCTAGAATTGCTACTTTTTTATTTGGCAGAACAACAAAACAATCGGGGCGCAAAGGGGGGCTGTTTGGTCGTAGAAGGCTTCTTTCGTTGTACTGCTGGTGGTTTGATGTAAAAAAGTGATTCAGCTCTTTGTGTGTCACTATTTTTGAGATAAGCGTTTGTAGGTTGTCGGTTTGATCTGCGCTTATTTTACCTTGATTATAAGCGTGCTGAACCGCTTGCTCTATGTCTGTTTTGACGTAAATACGGGACATAATTTCATGGAACACATGCCCGAAATTAATGGCGCTATTTTGCTCTTTGTTTGCAAATTGCTTGTTATGACGAAACACAACCTCAAGGTTGGGGTTTGTGACCCATTGCCCCTCTTTAACAGTCTTTGTTTTCGAAGGTTTTGACTTGATAACTAGTGGCTCTCCAACGGTATACAGGTTCTCTTTCCGCTGAACCACCGACTCATTTGAGACGTAATTCACAAACAAGTCCGCATAAGATTGTGACGCTTTTTTCGGTTGATAGCTCAATATGTGAAGCTCTTTTTCTGGTCGTGTCATTGCAACATAGAGGGTGTTAAGGGCGTCCAAAGCTGCCTTATCTTTTGATGTCTCATAAATCGTCTGGTTTTCATCACTCGTTTCTGAAAAACCCTTGTTCAGACTTACCAGTAAAGAAGAAAAGCCAGCATATTTATCATCATCAACACTCAGCCAATGGTTGGCAGATTTTATGTCGTGTAGTTTTGACTCCGCAAAAGGGAAAATAACAACGGGAAACTCCAGTCCTTTCGCTTTGTGAATCGTCATCACCTGAACGGCTTCAATCGTTTCGGGCAGCCTTATCGAAAGCCTGCTTTTCGCCTCGTTCCAGTAGGACAAAAAATTCTTGTCGCTCACTACTTTGTTAATGCTCTGCTCAACAATCTCCTCCAAAAAACCCAGTAAATAGGGCGAAAAACGCTTTGCCATTTTAAAACAATCAATTGCATATTCTGTGGCTTCATACAAGTCTTTTTGCAAAAAAGAATTGAAAGAAAAAGCATATCCCTGTTTGTTGATTTCATCAATAAGCTTGCCAACAGAACTCTTAACCCCTGATTTATACCAAGAGTATGGGTCTTTATCAGAAGGCCTGAAGTAGTCTAAAACCGTTTTACGCGCTACCTCGTCAGCTTGGTTCACTCGAAGCCGAATCAAACTAACCAATAAGTTGATTTGTTTGTTTTGTGCCAAAAGAAGTGTTTCAGCTGAGACTACTGGTAACTCCTTTTGGGTTAAAAATTCAGTTACCAAAACCCCTTGTTTTTTCGTGCGAACTAGCACACAAATGTCACTGTGAGTGTATCCTCGATCGAAACATTCTAACACCCGTGTATAAGTTGATTCCAAATACGATTGTTTGCGGTCGTCAACACTGTCGCCCTCCACAAAAGAAAATGTAACCCAACCACCTTTTTTATTGCTTGTTTTTTGGTTGGTTCCTTCAATAAATAAATTTTGATAATTTGGGTCTTTAACTTGTGTTGCTACTTCTTTAAAAAATGAATTGTTTGTAATTACAATATTGTCATGACTTCTAAAATTTATGGGGAGTTTTGTGACTTTTGGTTTTGTTGCAAAGGGTGAGTCCCCTTTTGATAAACGTATAAATTGCTCTGGATATCCTCCGCGCCAACGATAAATAGATTGTTTTGCGTCACCAACCAACAAGACGCTACTATCTGTGTTTGAGAGAGCATTCTCTGCAAGTGGAATTAGGTTTGTCCACTGCAATATGGATGTGTCCTGAAACTCGTCGATATAAATGTTTTTGTATTTCACCCCCAAGCGTTCATAGATAAAAGGTGCTGGTGCATCCTTAATTGTTTGTGAGATCAACGCATTAAACCCACTTAATAATCGTTTGTCTTGTTTGTCTTGAAGCAACTGTGTGGTTTGGTAAATGGCGTGAAGTGTTGAAAAAGGAACGCGCTGAGCTTCAATTGCATTCAATAACGCGAGCTCTTTGAACGCAAGTGTCGTCGTATAAATCCACTCGTCAATTTCGTTTTGTATTGCCGCTAAGGCATTTTGATCAGATTGTGAGGCTGTTTTTTTAAGAAGCTGCCCTTTATCGTTAAGGCTGACCAACCTTGGGCTAGGAATTTTTGTAATTTCTTTTGCTTGTGCTTTCTCAAGCTGTTTAATGAGTTCTCCATGGGAAAACAAAGACTCGTCAACCTGTGTTTCCCTTACTTTTTCGGCCAATGCTTTTGAGGACGTATTCAATTTCTTAATCTGTTTGTGTCTCAACCCTCTTATTACTTTGCCTAAAGCACTAAACTCATTCCAGCCTTTATCGCTGATTTGCCGAAGTTCATTGTAGTGGTTTTCATTATACACCAGTGAAGCGATTTTGTTGAGGTCATAAGCAATGTCCCAAGACTTGTCCTGACTTGCTTTCTGAATCACAAAATCTTTTAAGGTTTTGGTAAGCTCGTCATTGTCGCCTACTTGTTCAATCAAAAAGTCCACTGCTTGTTCTAAAAACTGATCCGTTTCCAAAAACAATTCAAATGTTGAACTCAAACCTAAGTCTCTTGAAAACGTGCGAACAATTTGGTGGGTTAGGCTGTCAATCGTAGTAATGGAAAAATGGCCATAATGTTGTAAAAGATGAAACAATAAATTTGATGCTCTATGATGTAGTTCTTTCGCGTTAAGGTTACAATGTTGAGCAACGTTTTGAAAAAGCTCTGTGGGAGAGTTTAGAATCTCCGGAGAAGAAAACTGATTAAGCTGGTCCAGAATTCTTGTTTTCATTTCCTGAGCCGCCTTATTGGTAAACGTAATTGCAAGTACTGACTGGTATCGTCTTGGGTTTTCGTTTTCAAGAACTGTCATCAAATAATCCCGAACGAGTGTGTATGTTTTCCCTGAACCCGCTGAGGCGTCATAAATAATAAACGCCGGTTGGGCTAAAAGTTTCGAAGTATTATTTGTCTTGCTCACAATTAGTTAATATTACATAAATTTGTGGTTCATCACAAATATAAAAACATGTCTTTCGAATTACCTCAATTACCCTATTCTTACAGCTCTTTAGAGCCGCATATTGATGCACAAACTATGGAGATTCACCATTCTAAGCACCATGCTGGCTATACCACAAAGCTCAACGTTGCTATTGCTGGTTCGTCACTTGAAGGGCAGTCTATTGAACATATCCTTGAGTCATTAGATATGAGCAACGCTGCTGTTCGAAACAATGGAGGTGGTTTTTTCAACCACAGCTTGTTTTGGAGCGTTATGAGTCCTGAACCAAAAGCGCTTTCAGGAGAGCTTGTCAATCAAATTGATGCTGCATTTGGTTCGTTTGATGAGTTTAAAGATGTTTTCAGTAAGGCCGCTGCTACACAATTTGGCTCGGGCTGGGCTTGGCTGTGTGTTCATAAAGGTGGACGCTTAGAAGTTTGTTCAACCGCCAACCAAGACAACCCTCTTATGCCAGGTGTCGCTTGTGAGGGCACGCCCATTCTTGGACTTGATGTTTGGGAACATGCTTATTATCTAAATTATCAAAACTGTCGTCCAGATTATATCGAAGCGTTTTTTAATGTTATTGACTGGAGTGTGATTGCCAAAAATTACGAGGCTGCTAAATAGTTTATTTGAGCTTATTGCAAAAAAGAAAAAGAGCTTAATCGGCTCTTTTTTTTGTAAAATAAAAAAGGAGGAAAGACTCCTCCTTTTTTGCCCCAAATCTTACCATGAACTTAACCTACTTATGTTATGGCTCTGCTAAGATACATTTTTTTTTAAAATCCAAT
>Ga0209603_1004543_pt1 | contig 11525 bp, 14 predicted proteins | sample COGITO_mtgs_1206_FD_184812 | JGI IMG/M metagenome (GOLD analysis project Ga0209603, IMG submission 184812) | Pelagic marine microbial communities from North Sea - COGITO_mtgs_120607 (SPAdes) (version 2) | ecosystem: Environmental > Aquatic > Marine > Epipelagic ... | reverse complement strand
AAAAAAGCCAGATTGTAAATGAGACAATCAACCTGCGGAGAGGTGGCTGAGTGGCTGAAGGCGCACGCCTGGAAAGTGTGTTTAGGGTAAAACCTAACGAGGGTTCGAATCCCTCTCTCTCCGCCATATTTGATAAACAGACGTCAACAGACGTCTTTTTTTATGCCTCGAAAACCTAACAAAACCTCATATTTAAAACAACTTATCTAAAAGTCATCTATACAATGCTAAACAACGCTGTACAATAATCAACCAGCTAAACAGTGGGTAGTTTAGTGGGTAAATTATATTGTTCTGTCACTGTGTGGGTAAAAAGATGCTTTATGCCAATAACTATTGAATCAATTAAGAGTGCTAAGTTAAAAGCAAAAGAGACCAATAAGCCGGTAAAGCTTCATGTTGGGAGCGGTGTTCGCCTATTTGTAAGTAAAAAAAGTGCCGTATTTCAAATGAGATATCGAATCAAAAACGATGATGGCAAAAGAGCAGAAAAAATCCTTACTTTAAATAAGCTCAAAGCAAGAAACGATAAAAGTCTTACAGCGGCAACTCAAGAAGCTTTTGACATGGCTGATGATGCAAAACAGTTATTGGAGCAAGGATTAGATCCTAGTGTAGAAAAACGAATTGTTAAATCTTCTAACTCAAAGAAACAAACTCTTACTGTCGACTTTTATTTTGAAAGCTGGGCTAAAAAAATTTCAAAGGCAGCTGATTGGAGTCCAAAATATTTAACAAATACGAAATCTAAGTTTAAAAATTATATTTCACCTGCTATTGGTAACCTTCCGGTTGAACGGATAACAACAGACAATGTTATAAACTTGCTTGAACCTCTAATTGAAAAGCCAGCCACATATAAAAAAGTTAGAACTATCCTCAATATGTTTTTTGATGATGCGGTGATTGATGGAAAGTCTAAGTTAAATCCAGTGCCTCGCAAGCTCGTAAGAGCAGTATCAAAATATAAAGCAAAGTCACTACCTGCAGTAACAGATATAGCTCTTTTGCAAAATATATTTGCTGGTATAAAAAGAGTAAATATTACTCCATTGGTAAGAACGGCTGCATTACTACAAGCGTTTACTGTAATGCGTTCACAGACTGTTGTGGCTGCGAAATGGAGCGAGTTTGACCTTGTTAATAGGTTGTGGAAGATTCCTAGAATTAAAGGCCGTATGAAGTTATCAGACAAGGAGAAATACGGTGAGTTTTTTGTAGTCCCTTTGTCGAAAGAAGTTATAGAAATACTCGCAGATTGGCGATCTACTTTGATATGGCAAGATAGCGAGTTTCTATTTCCAAGTAACTCTAAGACAGGGCATATCACTATAGAAGCCTTAACTCTCGTTTATAGAGTTAGGCTTAATATAAAAGATCACTGTGCTCATGGTTGGCGTTCTAGCTTTTCAACTTTAGCCCATGATGCAATTGCCGATGATGGTAGAGGGCAGTTTAGAACAGACGTTATTGAACGCTGCTTAGATCATGTTGTGGGCAATGAAGTAACACAAGCATATAACAGAGGTGAGTTACTCGAGCTTAGGCGGTCACTCATGTGTTGGTGGAGTACTCAGCTTGTCGATATTAATATAAATTTAATAAGTTTAAGGAAGAAAATATAATGAAAGGATTAACTTACAACAGTGAGTATATTTATTCTAAATCTCTAAACGTACGAGAGTTTCTTTTATTGTTGATTGGGGTAACGAGAGTTGAGGAGTACCTTCACTACAACCAATACTTAATCGAGTCTTTATATTTAGGAGTAATAAGAAAGAGGAAGTTAGAGGAACTGGTAACGAAAAATAATCAATTGTTTGAGTGTATTGACGATTCTATAGAGGCTTCGGTACGTGAGGGTTACAGTGATATTGAGTGTGTAGACTTTGCATCGGAGTTATTTACGCACTTTGAAAACTTTTACGAAACCAATATTACGGGTGAAATGTACAAGGAACCAAAAATAAGTTTGGCATATCCAGAATTGAATTCAAATAGGCTGGACAGTCACCTCGGTTATCTAAGAATGATGACAAGCCCTAAAGATCTTCAGGGACTGATTAAGCCAATATGGGCAAAAGACTATTTAGGGTTAACCGATTCTCGTAATGACTTAAAACCACAAAAACTTACGGGAACTAACAGTGATATCAATGTTAATGATCTTCCAAGGCCTTTGCAGTTAGCAATAAAGGCACACTTGTCAGTAAAGAATCAGGAACTTGAATACAAAAACAACATTATTTATAGTGAAATTAAAAGGCTGGCCCCATCTGTTGGATTCACTGAGAATATAATTGATACGATTAATTCTAGCAATAAACCAAGCCTTAAATGTGAGCCTGATAGCAAGATTTTAAGTCAAAAAGTGTTTGAAGCCATGGTAAGAATGGTGAAGCCAGATAAAAATAGTTAACCCCCTTACTCTTAAACCGAATAGAAGTGCCTTTCCGCAAGGGGTTAGCCTTTTTTATGGGTTAACCCCTATTGCGTTAACCCCACAATTTCAGTGTTTACTAGCCTCGACAACTAAACAAAAGAGGCAATAAATATGAACAACCAAAAACAAACGGGTCGAGACTTTTTACTTCAGGCGTTAGATGCTGAACAAATTACTAACGTCCATAGAGTTACATTGCACAGGTGGGCTAAAAGAGGGATTGCTCCTCAACCTCAAAAAATAGGAAATCGCTGGTTTTGGCTCAACTCCGATATTCAAAAGTTTATAGCTGGCGAATGGGAGGCTTAACCATGAATAAACCATTAAACAATTCATTAACCCTCGTTAATTCTGTTAAAAAGATTCTAGAAAGTAATGGTATTACTGCAGACAAAGAACAGTCTGTTTATTATGTTTTTACGTTTAAAAAAAAGCCCTATCATTTCTTAATATACGGATTAATGGATAAACCTATAGTCATAAAAACAGCTTACTCCGAGTCTAACGGTACTAATCAAGCTGATAGGTATCCAGAGCAAATTCAAGACATCAAAGATAAAAATATAGGTGAGATTCTGTTTGTATTTGATGGTTTTGGGTTCGGTCATCCTAAGTACAGGAAGTGCAATCGAAAAATAAGAAGGAAAATAGGGACTAAAAATGTTCTACACCTGCGTGATCTAAATCAAAAGATTGCAGACATAAAAAAAGCCTCTCAAAACTAGTTTGAAAGACCTTTCTAAGAACCTGCTGGTGGTTAAGTTTCCAGACCTTCCACCAGCTAAGTGAGTATCACATGAGTTTTGAAAAAAATCCAATCGAAAGCTTACTCGAAAGGGGCTACTCAGTTTGTATTGAAAATGGCAGGTTATTGATAAGTTCACCTGCAGGTGAGTTGTTGCCTCAGTCAACTATAGCTAAGTATTTCGACATTTTAGTTGAAGATATAGCTTCACGACTAAAACAGCCTACCTATTTATACAGCAGCTTTTCAGTTGGCTATTACGGTCAACACAAAAAAGCAGGAGTAACTTTACAATTCGAAAGCCCCGATAGAATGGAAAGCTATTACGCTATTTTTAATGTGGAGCTAGAAAGAAAAAGAACGACTACAAAACACAAAGCCGGTAGTAGATACCCTAAAGGCCAGTTTGCGGTGAAAAAGAAGTCTTTATTTAAAAGGTTTTGGCGAGTCGCAGGTTTAAAGCCATTAAAAAGCGACACTAGGTATTGGCAGTCTATGGGCAAGCTAAAACAGATCATATTCATTGGTGACGTACATGAGTCTAAAAATGGGAAGTTAATTAATCAGTCTCTAACTACTCTTAATTTGTCAGAGTTTGAAGTAGGGGCGTTATACATTACTGACTCAAAAGTTACGCATAAAAATAGCATATCTCACACATTAGGTACACATACTGAACACATTATCGTTACACATATTGAAAAGCCTGAAACGCCCATTTATAAAGGATTAGATAGAGTGTTAGGTACGGGTTCAGTTGAGTGCGTTAAAGAGATAAAAGAACAACGTTATCAAGGTAAAAGAATAGAGGAGAGTAGTAATACACAAGATGAATGGCTAAATAGCTTTGATCCCAATGGTGAACTCGATAACCTACCGTTTTAAAAAAGGGTATTTTTACACACTATAAAAAAGGGTATTTTCAGATGCCCCAAAGAGTATTTATGGACAGATATACACAAAGACAGCATAACAACTCAATCATTCACTTAATAAAGCCTGTAGTCACGACTAACAGGTTAAGACCTCCAAGCTACAAGTTTGTATGCGAATACTTAAATATACTTGGTGTGACGACCTCAAGAGGTAATTACTGGACTGAAAAGCGACTGTTTAGGATGTTGCAAAGAATGGGTTACTCAGGTTTACATGGCCTGTATCATAAACAAAGTGCATCTCCGAAAAACAATAAAAGTCGTGTATCGAGTTTGTAGCTACTAACCTCTAATATGGCCTAACTCTAATAGTATGGCGAATAATGCAAATCTATTAGCTCTCGTCTTCCAAATATGTTCAACCTCGAAACCGAGCCGATATAAACTTTATTCCCCTCAAGAGTATTTTTTTGTATTTCGCAGCGATGGACACAATGAAAGAACTCTGTATCTCGATAAGTACTGGGGTAACGTTTAAAAGCTATCGATGTACATGAGTCGAACCCTGAACCGTCACGGCATAGCCCATCCTCATCAATGATAATTGAGATTCTAACTGTTTCAGAAAACAAATCCTCTAAATGGTATATGGGTTCAAAATACGCCACCGAGAAAAATATAATAGCTGTTAATACCCCTTTGTTAATAGCTACCTTTTTATCCAAAGAGTTCAAAAACTCAAACACAGAATTGAATAGCTTCATGTAGCCTCTCTTGGTCGAACTTGCCAAACTTTTACTAAACCATCCATTCCAGAAACAATTTCCTTTTTGTGCTCTAACCTTAACAATGATTTTAATATATTGTTTTTCCCAGTCGAAAATATATGGCCTAAGCCTCTATTGGTAAAAGCTTCGTTTGGTCGTTCCCTCATGTACTCCAACACATTTGAATCTAAAAAATCATCAAAGGCTGATTCAGCCAATTTAGCAACTTTTTCTGAAATTTGTTTTACATCATTTGAGTGTTGATTATTTAGAGCTACGCCATTAAGTGCTTTCTCAGTGGCCTGACTAACCTCTTGTCTTATATTGTTGGCTTTCAGATAAGACTCTTCACTTTTGTAATCACTTGGTGCATATAGAGATTGTGGTCTCACAAATAGGCATAAAAAGAATAATGAAACAATCAGAACAGGGAAACCCATTACAAAATAAATAAATATGCTTTGCAAAGTTGCAGGAAGGACTACTAATACTGCAGTTGCCATAACTTCAGCGAGACCTGCGAATATTGCTACGATAGTTAGTGGGTTTGAAACTTTAATCATGAGATTTTACTCAATAAAAAATGGAAAATTTACATGTCTTTTTACAAAAACACCAAAAATTGTAATTATATGGTTATGCACCTGCTATTGACCTCTTACATGTTAAATGTGCTTATATTGCTTACTATCCAATATTAGATTGCTAACCTATTAGGCTAATAATTAGTAAAGAATGTATATACTTGGGTGGCTTACTTTTAATCTAAGTTAAAACTCACGACATAATTTGTAAATGTAATTTTATGATATATCGTTTTTAATTATTGTTTTAAGTATTTATTTTAGAGTAAACACCGTTTTTACATATACCATTCGCATTGGTTTAAGTGAGCCAATAAAATTATGTTTACTACTAACAATAGGAGAGACAATGTCAGATATTGATAAAGTTCAAGATTTAGTAAATGAAACAAGCTTTGTTACCAATGCACTAGTAAGCATTATAGAGTCAGGAAATGTAATAGATGAAAGTACATTTGTTGGAATATTGAATAGCGTTAGAGAGCTAAATAGAAAGCATGGTGAGCTATTAAATACTATTGGTAGGGAAGGGGGGATTAAAAGTTAAATTAGTTTAGTGTTAGTACCGCTTGAATAGTTTTATTTACAGCTCCGCAACTTTTATAGCGTTTTTCTAAAAAGTCTAATTTCAAATTGGTTTGGTGGGTTTAAATGTGGGTATATTTGATGTTTTACAGTTGGTGGTTTGTTTAAGTTATTGATTAGTAGCTGTTTATTTACCTTTAATTGCTCCCTCTCTCTCCGCCATAAATTAAAAAAGACCCAGTACTTGTACTGGGTTTTTTAATTTCTAGCCCGAGGAAGTTTCAGAACCCGAGTAGAGGTTCGACTAAATTGTATGGAACAATTTAGAACGCCTTTAGGCGGCCCGAAGGGTAAAAGGCAGGAGCCTTTTATAATCCCTCTCTCTCCGCCATCTTTTGTGTATTACACTCTTCTAGGTAACGTTTCCTTTCGTAGACATCACTGAACTTTTTAAGTTCCTCATCTAGTTAAGAATGCCTAGTAAATTGGAGTTGCTTAATTGCGACACATTTCGTCGTAGCTGGCTGGTTTACTTCTCCTAGTTTTTAGGAGGAGTAATGAAGGCTTTTATACCTGGGCAAGCGTTCAAAAATAAAAAATATTATGTGTTCGATAAGCATGGTGTCACTGTGATGAAGCCGTGGCCTTATATGTTGGCGTATCGAAAAACCAAAACCCGTGCATGGAAAGCCATTCGCCCGAAGTTTCGGTTCGGTAAATTCCAAATTCCAAATGAAACTAATACAACAGATTGTTACCGCTGCTACTTAAATGAATTAGATGGACAGAAAATTGAACATGAATGTAAACCAGACCCGCTCATTAGTTATTTAGATACGATACCGAAAGAGATTTTAGAGTTGATAAAAGAGGTAGGCGACAGGCAGTGGCATCTTCTAGCCCTTTTTTCTCGATGCGGAACTGAAGCAATCGATTTGTATAAGTCCACACCTGCATTAGCATGGATGTTGTCGTCGTCTTGGGCGTTTAAAGATAGGCCTGTGAAAAACCACTTTCGTTCGATTCGTCGCCTGTTAAAGTCGGGTAAATCGCAACTAAATATTCTAGATTGGTTAGATTTTCCAAGCTATAAACACGTTATCAAGCTACTCAGAAAAGTGGATATGTCGAATATTGATGTGACTTTTTTTCTTCATTTAAAAACTATCATTGCTAATCAAGTCTCTTTGAAAACATTGCGCCATGTTAAGCGCATTGATTACAGTTTAGTTAGGCTATTAGCTACTCAGCCTTTTAACTATTCATATGGTTTCCTGACTCGATACCAAGCGCTTAGCCGAAATGAGCATTACCAAATAAAAGGTGTCATCAATAATATTGCAGAGAGAGGGCCAATTGAAAAGACTTTTGATTTAAAGTATTTAAACTTGATTGTGGATATGATTGAAGATGAACCTAGTGCTAAAAATACAAAACCAAAATGTTTTGGGAGAGTATTACCAATTCCAGACTACAAGCTCCCTGAAAATTTCCCTGAAATTGAATATATTGATACAGAAGAAGCCTTGTTTGAAGCTTCCAATAATATGCATAACTGCCTAAGTTGCTTGGCTGAAAGTGCCTATTCAAACGAAGTTAATTTTTTTCGAATAAATTACGTTAATACAGCTGTGTTTTCAGTAATCCCAGGCACAAATAATCCAAACTTAGTAACGACAGGCCAAATAGTTATAGACTCGAAAAACAGCAAGCATTGGGTCGTTAACGAAATAAAAGAGACGTGCAACAAAGAGCCTTCTGGTGAAGTAATAAAAATTATAGAGAAATGGCTTGATGCAATTAACCGGGTAAACCCTGAGATGAGTTTTGGTATTGTTTAGGTTGATACGGGGTTTTTCCTATCAACGACCTAAAGAAGACCAAGTTGGCGGTAATTTAGGTAGCAAGTTATTGAATTATATCTTTAACACAGTGATACTATTTTAAATAAAAGGAATATTTATGTACGTACTCGGAATAGATTTAGAAACAACCGGACTTTCGTTTGAAGAAGATGAAATCATAGAAATTGGTGCAGTCGTTTGGGATATCGATTTAAACAAGCCAGCCGCAATGCTAAATCATTTGGTCGTGCAACCAGACAAACTTCCATTAAGTAAAACCATCGTCAACATAACAGGTATCACAGATACCGACTTAACTGAGTTTGGACTTGAAGAAAAATATGCGCTGATGGAGTTTTTAAAGTTAGCTGAAAAGTGCCAGTACATAGTCGCCCATAATGGCAATCACTTTGATAAACCATTTATCGAAAAAGCACTTTCAAGATATTCAATGAATATCAATTTACCCTGGATTGATACTATGTTTGATGTGCCGTTTAAGTCTCGCACAAAAAAGCTAACCTACCTTGCGGCCGAGCATAATTTTTTAAATCCTTTTGCTCATAGAGCGCTCTTTGATGTACTCACTATGCTAAAAGTCTGCAGCGATTATGACTGGCAAGAGATCATTGAACGCGCGCAATCTCCACAAGTTAAAGTGATAGCCAAAGTCTCTAAAGAAGATAGGCAACTAGCAAAAGACCAAGGGTTTCGCTGGGACTCTAAAAATTACGTGTGGTTTAAAGAAATGAAAGAGTGTGACTTGAATAAAAGCAGTTGGGAATTTTCATTTGATGTTGAGCGAAATGGTTAATGAGCACATGAAATTGTTGAGGCATCGCTAATGTTAAGCAAATCGCAAATCATGCGTGGCTTACAATGTGAGAAGTCATTGTGGTTAAAATCGCATAAGTCAGAAGAGCGTCAACTACCTAACAAGGTGGAAGGACGATTTGAACAGGGCACTTCAATTGGTGAGCTCGCTCAACAACTCTTTCCTGGTGGAGCGTTAGTTGAATTTCACCGCAATAAATTGGAATCGATGTGCTCGCAGACCCAATCGCTAATTGAGCAAGGTGAACACACAATTTATGAGGCGACATTTAAAGGAAATGGAATTTTTGCGAGTGTCGATATCTTACATAAAGACGCTAGAGGCTGGCACATATACGAAGTTAAAGGCTCAACTAAAGTCAAAGGCGTTTATATTCAAGATGCTACTTGTCAGTATTTGACAGTCAAAAAACGCTTAGATATTGCAAGTATTAATATCATTTACGTTAACAACAAGTATATTCGGGCAGGTGATTTAGATATCAAACAACTCTTTTGTATTAAGGACATCACCGTGGACGTGCAAGAGTCAGAGCAAAATTTGATCCCTCAAATTGCCCAATTGCAAGATACAAAAAATCAACCAGAAGAGCCTTCTATTGATATCGGTTTGCATTGTTCAAATCCATACCCTTGTGACTTCTCAAAATACTGTCGACGCCACTTACCTAAACCGAATGTATTTAATCTTTATCGCCTAAAAAAAGCGAAAAAATACCAGTATTATCAAAATGGCCTGATCACATATCAGCAGGCCAAAGCGCACATAAAGCTCAATAAAACTCAAAAGTTACAAGTTAATACCTATTTGGAGCAAACCACGCACGTTGATCCCAATAAAGTTCAAGCCTTTGTGAGCAAAATTGAGTTTCCGATTAGTTATTTTGATTTTGAAACGTTTAACGAAGCAATCCCTCGATTTGATGGACAGCGGCCCTATCAACAAATGCCGTTTCAATATTCATTGCATATTGAAGAACAATGCGGTGAGTTGAGTCACAACGAGTTTTTAGCCGACGAATATTATGATCCTCGAAAAGCGATAGCTGAAGCGATGCTTGCAGATCTGCCAGCTACGGGCTCAATTATGGCCTTTAATCAATCCTTCGAAATTAGTCGCATTAAAGAGTTGGCGCAATATTTACCAGAGCACAAAGACAACTTGTTGGCGTTAATTCCTCGTTTTGTTGATTTAATAGAGCCCTTTAGAAAACTTGGTTTTTATCATCCTGATTTTCATGGTTCATTTTCTATCAAAGCGATTTTACCAGCTATGTTCCCAAATGACGCGGAATTGGATTATAAGCAATTAGACATTCAAAATGGTGGCATGGCGATGGATACCTTTGCTAACTTGCCTCGCTTAAAAAACTCAGTGAACCGTGATCAAATCAGGCATGCCTTGCTAGAGTATTGCAAGTTGGATACGTGGGCGATGGTGAAGATTTTCGACAAATTGCGTCGAATAAAATGAGGTAGATATTATTAACACTTTTAAACTAACAATAAAGCCTGCAACTGCTTTTACTTAGATTATTGCATTATGGAGAAATCAATGAGTGAATTAGAAAAAATTGAGTCTATTACTAATCGTATTGAGGAATTATATACAGAAATAGACAGTGAGTTGGTGAAATATGACGACTTTGATTTTCCAGAAGAGAGTCTTATTAATAAATTAAACAGTGAGCGAAAGTCTCTGACAATGGAGCGAGCACTGCTTTGGCGCAAGTTGAAGTCAAATGGCGAAATCCCTTATACGAATCAAGAAGTAATCATAGATAAACTTAACGAAGCCTTCCCCAATGCTAAGAGTGGTGAGCGAGTAGAACTTTTGGGTGATTCCTTCATCAAAAGATTTCAACCAATTGAGCTAAATAAAACAGGAAAAAAGGTAAAGAAATATTGGCCATATTGGTTAAGGCTTCATGATGGTGGAAGGATTGATGAGAATTGGAAAGTTAACATTCACCAGATGTGGCCAGATATGTTTTTAATAAAGGCTGATAGAAACAAGGCTTTCAAGTAATAACTGGTTTATTCTGTACAGTAATTTACTCACTTTTGCCATCTTAGTTGGCGTTAAGTACATTTGGAGAAGGCGTGTTTTCACAATCAGTTATAGAGCAACTTGGATTTTATGTTTATTACTTACAAGACCCTCGTAATGGAGATGTTTTTTATGTTGGTAAGGGGACAGGCAATAGGGTGTTTAACCACTTAGATTGTGCTATTGATTCTGATGGGAAAACGGAAAAGCTAGATAGAATAAGAGATATTATTTCATCAGGGTTAACTGTCAAGCATTACGTTCTACGCCATGGTTTAAGTGAAAAGTCAGCATTTGAGGTGGAAGCATCAATTTTGGATTTTATCGGCATGGATAATTTATCAAACCAGCAAGGTGGGCATTATTCTAGTTTTTTATGGAATTAAAACTGCTGAAGAAATTAATGCTATGTACAACGCAGAAACCTTTAAAACGGATATACCGCTCATACTAATCAATATTAATAAACGCTATTACAGAGAAATTACAGAAAATAAACTTTATGATGCAACAAGAAAGTCATGGGTAATAGGTGAAAGAAAAAATCAGGCTAAGTTTGTTGTCGCTACATATCGCGGCTTGACCAGAGAAGTGTACAAAATTCACGAGTGGTTCCCCGTAGAAATAGAAGGTAAAACTCGCTGGGGCTTTAATGGTGTGCTGGCAAATGAAGTGCTAAGAAATGAATTAATGTATAAATTAATTTCCTCTTTCTTTTCAAAAGGAGCTGTAAACCCAATCAAGTATCTAAATTGCTAAGGAGGGCTAACTCAGATTAGATCTGACAATTCTGCACCATTCAATTGGCCTATTCCATGGTTAGCCATCTATTGGGATCGCTTTTTATTCCAGCAATTT
>Ga0209603_1004540_pt1 | contig 11529 bp, 10 predicted proteins | sample COGITO_mtgs_1206_FD_184812 | JGI IMG/M metagenome (GOLD analysis project Ga0209603, IMG submission 184812) | Pelagic marine microbial communities from North Sea - COGITO_mtgs_120607 (SPAdes) (version 2) | ecosystem: Environmental > Aquatic > Marine > Epipelagic ... | reverse complement strand
TAATTAGGATCGCATCGAGGTTGGCTATCCGTTCTGAGTCCCAGTTCGGTGTTTTTCCATCCAACTCTTTTTGAAGTACTTCTTCGTTAGCAATGGCTTTTTCAAAAAGTTCAATTCCGAATTCAATATCTTCTTTATTTTTATTGAAGTCAGGGAATTCTAATGAGCTTTGAGAGTCAAGATCTAAATGTTTCAATTGTTTAAGTAAAAAGGTATTTACTAAAGGTAAATCATCAATCCAAGTCATATTCAAATCCTCAAAATAATGATACAAAGAATCGTCGGGTGCAATGACATCTTTAAACAAAGACACTACAAAACGAATTTGTTGCTCATCGGTAGGTTCTGTTAACGCACTATACTCCTCGAATAATTCGCTCTTCAATAAGGATGTGTATATTTTTTTAATGTAATCGAACTCCAATTCCCAATGATTCATTTTCTTAGAAGAAATGAACAGATCAAGTTTTTTATGCTCAGCCAAAAATATTAAGCATTTATTGTTGGCGATAATTTGATGTAAAGGAGCAAATGAGTCTTGTATTCTTATTTGAGTCTCATTAATCTTATGCTGGTTTGTGGCATGCTGGTGAAGTGCTTTAAAAAAAGCAAGCTTTATTAAATAAAGGTCGAAAACACCAATAAGGCTGTTCTTGATGAATTTAACTTCATCCGTGAGGGAATTTTGATTCCCATTCGAAAGGGCATAAACAGATTGCATTATTTTTATTCGAACGTGTCTTCTTGTGAGCATGTATGAGAACTTTTATTTGTGGTACAAAAATAGTGTTTTGAAAATGACTGCCCACCTACTTCGAGCGATTTTTTGTAAATAAATTTCCTTTTTTTCTACCCGCGCATTTGTTTACCTTTGAACATCTTTAATTGTATATGAAAGAACTTAAATACCTCAATAAATATTTATTCAAATATCGTGTAGGCCTCTTTTTGGGGATTTTAATCACCATTATAGCACGAATTTTTTCCCTTTTTGCACCTCGTCTCATAGGAAATTCACTCACGGCCGTTGAACGTTATATTTTAGATGACTCCCTTGGACTTGATGTGATTAAGGAAGAGCTTTTCTGGAATATTGTAATAATCATATCTGCAGCATTGATCGCTGGATTCTTGACTTTTCTAATGCGACAAACAATTATCAATGTCTCTCGTTATATCGAGTATGATTTGAAAAATGAGATCTTTGAACACTATCAAAAATTATGTTTGAGCTTTTACAAAAACAACCGAACCGGAGACTTGATGAATCGTATAAGCGAAGATGTAGGGAAAGTTCGTATGTATTTTGGTCCTGCAATTATGTATAGCATCAACACCATCTCCCTTTTTGTAATTGTCATTTCTTATATGGTTACTATAGCCCCGCTTTTAACAGTATTCACACTGCTTCCATTGCCAATCTTATCGCTTGCTATATATAAATTAAGTAAAGCAATTAACACTAGAAGTACTGCCGTTCAAGAAACACTATCGGATCTTTCAACTTTTACACAAGAATCCTTTAGTGGCATCGCTGTTATTAAATCTTACGGGATTCAGTCTAAAATCAACGAAGACTTCGCAGAACTTACTTTACTGAGCAAAGAGAAAAATGTTGATTTAGCAAAAATTCAAGCTTGGTTTTTCCCACTCATGATCTTGCTTATTGGATTCAGTAATATTTTGGTTATTTTCATTGGTGGAAATCAATACATCGAAGGTACGCTAGAAATAGGTGTTTTAGCAGAGTTTATTATCTATGTAAATATGCTTACTTGGCCTGTAGCTACAGTCGGTTGGGTAACCTCTATCGTTCAACAAGCCGAAGCTTCACAAAAAAGAATCAATGATTTTCTAAAAGAAGTGCCCAAAATCACCAGCGGAAGTTTAGACCAAACCATTGAAAAAGGGACCATTGAATTTAAGAATGTAAACTTCACTTATAAAGAAACTCAAATTCAAGCTGCAAAGAACATTTGTTTCAAGCTCAATCCAGGGGAAACTTTAGGAATTATTGGGAAAACTGGATCAGGAAAGTCCACATTATTGGATTTAATTAGTCGCCTGTACGATGTTGATGAAGGTGAGGTTTTAATCGACGGTATTCCGATACAAGACTATAATCTCTCTGGGATTAGATCTGAAATTGGATATGTACCTCAAAACCCTTTTCTATTTTCAGAAACCATTGAACGTAATATTCGTTTTGGAAAACAGGATGCCAGCTTCGAAGAGATTAAAGTTGCGGCTCAAAGCGCAGCAGTTGCAGAGAATATTGAACAGTTTAAAAAAGGATACAAAACCCTCTTAGGTGAGCGAGGCGTTACACTTTCTGGAGGGCAAATTCAACGAATTTCAATTGCGCGAGCCCTTATTAAAGACCCAAGAGTATTATTATTTGATGACTGTTTATCTGCCGTTGATGCAGATACTGAAGAAGAAATCTTGAAAAACTTGAAAGAGCGTTCAAAAGAAAAAACAACCCTAATCGTCAGCCATCGGATTTCCTCTGTTATGGACGCCAACAGCATTGTTGTTATAGATCAAGGGGCAGTTATTGAACAAGGAACTCATGCGGAATTGATTAATAACGATGGTTTTTACAAGGAATTATTTCAAAAACAAAATACTGAAAGCCACCAATAATTTTTTTTGTTTAATATTTTATTCATTTTACACTTAATTACAGTCCTAAGTTAAACAAAATTGAAAGTGGTGATGGAAATTAAGCAAGAAGAAATTTATTCCAAAGTACTCCGTGCTGGAAGAAGAACATATTTTTTTGATGTAAGAGAAACTAAAGCAAGTGACTATTATCTTACTGTAACTTAAAGTAAGAAGTTCAGCAATGATGATGGAACTTTTTTTTATAAAAAACATAAAATATACCTCTACAAAAAAGACTTTCTAGAATTTCAAGATATTCTTGGTGAAATGATTAGCTATGTAATCAAAGAAAGAGGCGAAGAAGTCATTAGTGAACGTCATCAAAAAGACTTTAAATTCGAAGACTTGAAAGCTGTTGATAAGAGCCCATTAGAGAACTTTACAGATTTAAATTTTGAAGACATATAACCAATCTTCATTATAAGCATTCCTACCATTGTTGTACCGTATTTTTTTTTACCTTTAATATGATATTGATTCCATTTAATATATTAATTAGATACTACTACTGTGAAAAAAACTACAACATTACTCTCCCTACTATGGATAAGCTTCTTTGGATATTCACAAACAGATGCATCATATTATCTCCCATCGGACCATGAATACGATACCACTATTCCAACACCTCAAAGTGTATTGGGTTTTAATGTTGGTGATTGGCACGTAAGTCATGATAAACTATCGGAATACATGAAGGTATTGGCACAGGCTTCAGAACGTATTTCAATTGAAAACAGAGGAACTACGTATGAAGGTCGTCCACTTCTTCTGTTGACAATTACAAGTCCGAAGAATCACAAAAATATTGATCAAATTCAAAAGCAACACATGATGTTGTCCGAACCCGAAGGTCAGAGTTTAGATCTCAGCGCTATGCCTACAATAGTATATCAGGGTTTTTCAATTCACGGAAACGAACCCAGTGGAGCAAATGCTGGTCTAATGGTTGCTTATCACCTTGCAGCTTCTCAGAATGCTAGCGTAGCTGAACTTCTTCAAGACGTTGTGGTCTTGTTTGATCCAAGTTACAATCCAGACGGATTACAACGTTTTTCTCAATGGGCAAACACCCATAAAAGCAACATTCTTAACCCAGACTCAAACGATAGAGAGTATACGGAGGCATGGCCAAGAGGAAGAACAAACCATTATTGGTTTGATATGAACCGCGATTGGCTGCCTGTACAATTACCAGAATCTAAGGTTCGTATTCAAAGTTTCACAGAGTGGCTTCCAAACATACTAACGGATCATCATGAAATGGGAACCAACGCTACCTTCTTTTTTCAACCCGGAATTCAGTCACGAGTAAATCCACTTACTCCAAAAATGAATCAAACCCTAACACGTGAGATTGGAAATTTCCATGCAGAAGCACTAAACAAAATTGGATCTCTTTATTATACCGAAGAAAGTTATGATGACTTTTACTATGGAAAAGGGTCTACCTATCCTGATGTAAATGGAAGTATCGGAATTTTGTTTGAACAAGCAAGCTCAAGAGGGCATATTCAAGAAAGCGATAATGGCGTGCTTACTTTTCCTTTCACGATAAGAAATCAATTCAATACAGCCTTATCTACTCTCAAGGCTGCAAAGAACATGCGCATAAAACTCTTAAATTATCAAAGAAAATTTTATAGCGATGCGCTTAAAGAAGCAAGTCAAAGCAAACAAAAGTCTATTGTCTTTGGAAACAGTAAAGATCCTGCAACTGCCTACCGCTTAGCAGAAATTCTGAAACGTCATAAGATACAGGTGCACTCTTTAGCTAAAAATTCAACGGTAAAAGGAAAAAGATATGCCAAAGAAGCGAGCTATGTAGTTCCGTTGAATCAAAAGAAAAGTAAGTTGATTCATGCTATGTTTGATACACAGACTAAATTCAAAGACAGTTTGTTCTATGATATTTCAGCTTGGACTTTTCCATTATCATTTAACGTAAACTATTCCTTTGAAAAATCAATAGCCCTCGCCGGTTCTGAAATCAAAACGCTAGCAATAGCAGACGATAAAGTAATTAAACAGTCGTCTTACGCTTATCTTTTGGAAGGACATGGATACTATACTCCCAAATTTCTATATACCCTTTTAGATGCAGGGATTCGTATTAAGGTCGGACTAAAGCCTTTCTCTATTGAAGGTAATTCATATGACTACGGAAGTTTGATGATTCCTTTAGCCAATCAAAACATGAACTCAGAAATGCTTCATAAAAAAATCACCGAAGCTGCTTCAGGTCTTATGCTTACTATTCGATCGGTAAGTACAGGCCTAACAGAAGGAATTGATTTAGGGTCTCGGAATTTTGAAACCATCAAAAAACCAAGTGTTGCTGTTTTAGTTGGAGATGGAGTTCGAAGTTATGATGCCGGAGAGATATGGCACTTAATGGATACGCAATACGAAATTCCAGTAACCAAGATTGATGTACGTCAACTAAATCGAATTGATTTGAGCCGATACACCCACTTAATTATTCCTAGTTACTCTGGAAGCTTATTGAATTCTAGCACCAAGAAAATTGAAAGTTGGATTAAGACTGGTGGTTCTTTAGTTGCCTATCGCGATGCAATCAAATGGGTGAATAAATCAGATCTTGCTAAGGTTGAATTAAAATCATTTAAACGTGAAGCTATTGGAGTCGCTTTTGATCAAAAAGATAATTACCGTGGTGCACAAAACATTGGTGGAGCTATTTTCAATACAGACATCGACAGAAGCCATCCCATCAACTTCGGGATTGAACAGAGTACTTTGCCTATTTTCAGGAATTCTAGAATCTTTATAGAAGCAGACAAACAGAGTTATAATAACCCAATTCGTTACACCAAAAACCCGCTTCTTAGCGGATATATTTCGAAAGAGCAAATGAAACTTTTAAAAGGAAGCGTTCCGTTTAAACATGTGCGTAAAGGGAGAGGGAATATAATTCTTTTGACTGACAATACTAATTTCAGAGCTTATTGGTATGGCACCAACAAAGTTTTTGCAAACACTTTATTTTACGCAAACTTTATGCGTTAACTTTGTAGTCCTAAAATATTAAAATCCCAATGAGATCATTCTCTTTGGAGACTTCTTATTGGAATACTTTGTGAAGCTAGCTTTTACTTTTGAATACATGATCCAAAATCCAAGCAGGACCGACTAATAAGAATCTAATATCATCAAGGAAAGACGGTTTTTTTCCCTCTATTTTATGTCCGTAAAATTGAACAATCCAAGCAATAACAAAAATCACAACCGAAGCTTTCCATAAACTCATTTGAAGGGCTAATTGGAAATTCCCAAGAATACATAGAATTGCAAAGCCTAAGATCAAGAACGTCATTTTCAATGATAATCGAATGTAAAAAATCATCAAAGGAATTAAGGAAACAACACCCCAATTCGCGAACAAAGGGTTTTCGATTCCAGTTACGCTAGTAATAAGACCCGACGGAATACACATTAACAATCCTACAATAGAAAAAAAAATTGCAGGGACACAAAAATAGTGGATGATTTTATTAATTTTATTCTGATGGCTCACTGCATACGCGTCAAGCAATTGTTGTAATGTTTGCATAGTCTTGATTTTTTATTGAAATTACAATTAATTATTTAATTCATCAAAATGGCACTTACACCTTCTACCATGCTTCCGTTACAGCACATGGCACCAGACTTTAACTTATTGGATGTTATGCGTCAAGAAAATATTTCACTTACTGAATTGAAGGGAACGAAAGGAACTTTAGTGGTTTTCATGTGCAATCACTGTCCTTTTGTAATTCACTTATTGGAGCATTTTAATTGGCTTGCAGATGAATTGAAACCTCAAGGAATTGCAACCATTGCTATTTCTAGTAACGATATCGAGAATTACCCGCAAGATGGCCCGCAACAAATGGTAGCCCTTTGTAAAGAATACGGAATTTCTTTTCCCTACCTCTATGATCCTACTCAAGAAGTAGCAAAGGCATATGATGCAGCTTGCACCCCTGACTTTTACCTCTTTGATAATGAAAGTAAATTGGTGTATCGTGGGCGATATGATGCATCAAGGCCTCAATCAAGTACTCCAATCACTGGAGAAGATTTGAAAAATGCTGCGTTGAATTTGATCTATAAAAAACCCATATCCGAAAATCAATTTCCGAGTATGGGTTGTAATATAAAGTGGAAGTAAACTTATTTTACTATTTGAAATCTACAAGTTCAACTTCAAACCGAAGTGTAGCATCTGGTGGAATTACGCCTCCTGCACCAGCAGAGCCATATCCTAAATCAGCAGGAATTATAAAGGTTGCTTTTGCCCCTTTAGACAATAATGCAATTCCTTCATCCCAACCTTTGATTACTTGACCAACACCCAAAGCAAAATCAATGGGTTGATTGCGTTTGTAAGAAGAATCAAAAACAGTACCGTCTAATAAGCTTCCTTTATAGTGTACAGAAACATTTTGTCCTTGACTTGGAGAAGCTCCAGCTCCTGGAATTTCTATTTTATGAAACAAACCAGAGGCCGTTTTTTCATAGCCTTCAGTTACACTAGCTAATGCAGCTTCCTGTGCTTTCTTCTGTTCTTCAATTGCCTTCAAGCGATTGGATTCAAAATTTGCAAAAGCATCTGAAGCATCAAAAGCTTCAGCTGCTTGCCCTACACGAATAATCTCTAAAGTATCAATAGTGTCATTTTGAGCAATTGCGTCAACAATATCTTGCCCTTCAATCACACTTCCAAAAACAGTATGTTTTCCGTCTAACCATGGTGTTGCAATGTGGGTAATAAAAAACTGGCTACCGTTGGTACCAGGTCCAGCATTAGCCATTGATAAAATACCAGGCTTGTCGTGCTTTAAATCTGGGTGAAATTCATCATTAAATTGATATCCTGGTCCTCCAACTCCCGATCCTTGAGGGCATCCTCCTTGAACCATAAAATCTTCGATAACTCTGTGAAATTTCAAACCATCGAAGTAGGGAGTCCCCTCAGCTTGAACATCATTTTTAATATTTCCTTCTGCAAGACCTACAAAATTCCCCACTGTACCTGGAGTTTCAGTATAGGTAAGTGTGAGTAAAATAGCTCCTTTAGGAGTAGAAAACTTAGCGTATAAACCGTCTTTCATCTGTTGTATATTGTTGTTTTAAAGCAGCAAAGATAAAGAAGTGTAAACGAGTAAATCGATAAAAAAGAAAGAAATTAATTTGCTACGTCACTCATAAACTTAATGCGGTAAAGACGAATATCTTCTTCTTCATATTCCCCATCAAAATCTTGAATTGCCGTAGCAATATCGTCAGATTCAGCTTCCATAAAGTATTCGTGAAGTTCTTCTTGCTGATCTTCATCGAGTAATTCATCAATCCAATAACTGATATTTAATTTGGTGCCTGAAAAAACGATGGTTTCCATTTCTTCTAAGAACTTAATCATGTTCATGCCTTTTGCAGCTGCAATATCATCTAGTGGTAATTTCCTGTCTACATTTTGAATCATGTATAGTTTGAGTGCTGAATTTGCTCCAGTACTTTTAACAATTAAATCATCAGCGCGTAAAATCTCATTTTCGTCTACGTATGATTTTATAGTAATTAAGAAATCTTGACCGTACTTAACAGCCTTTCCCTCTCCCACACCATTAATGTTTTTGAGTTCTTCTAGTGATATTGGATATTTAAAAGACATTTCAGTTAGAGAATTCTCTTGGAAAACTGTGTAAGGTGGAACTCCTGCTTTGTCTGCTACTTTTTTACGAAGACCAATTAGTAGTTTAAGTAAATTTTCGTCTGCAATAACTTCTCTTTTTATGGGAGTTGAAGAATTTCTATGAGCAGCAAAATCATGATCCTCGGTCATCAAAAACGAATAAGGGTTTGCACTAAACTCTTTTCCTTTTGATGTGATCTTGACTACCCCATACGTCTCTATTTCTTTAGAAAGAAACTTGGCTACGATTGCCTGTCTGGTTAGAGCCATCCAAAAGGAAGCCTGCTTATCGCTTCCTTTACCAAAAACAGCTAATTCACTTGTCTTATGACTGTTAATTATAGCGTTGGGTTGCCCCAATAAGGTTTTAACAAGTTCTTTTGATTTGAACAACTCGCGTGTTTGTTTTACCGAATCAATAAGTAGTTGAAGTTCTTGTTGGGCCTCAACTTTTTTCTTAGGGAAACGCATATTGTCATCCATTTCGCCACCTAAACCTGTTTCGTTGTCAAAGTCTTCACCGAAATAATGTAAAATGAATTTTCTTCTAGAAATCGAAGTTTCAGCAAAGGCCACCATCTCATTCAAAAGAGCAAAACCAATTTCTTGTTCAGCAACCGGTTTTCCAGACATAAACTTTTCTTGCTTTTCAATATCTTTGTAAGAATAAAAAGCCAAGCAATGTCCTTCTCCCCCATCACGACCAGCACGGCCAGTTTCTTGATAATAACTTTCAATACTCTTGGGGATATCATGGTGAATTACAAAACGTACATCAGGTTTATCAATCCCCATTCCAAATGCAATCGTTGCAACAACTACATCGCTTTCCTCTTTGAGGAAACGGTCTTGATTTCGAGCACGTGTTTTATTGTCAAGACCTGCATGATAAGGAATAGCGTTGATATTGTTAACTTGAAGCATTTGAGCTAATTGCTCTACTTTTTTTCGTGACAAACAGTATATGATTCCAGATTTACCTTCATTTTGTTTTACAAAACGAATGATGTTGGCCTCAACCTGACCATCTTTGGGTTGTACCTCGTAATATAAATTTGGTCTATTAAAAGAAGCCTTGTAAAGAGTTGCTCCTGGTATTTTTAAATTCTTTAATATATCTTCATGTACTTTAGGGGTAGCTGTGGCTGTAAGTGCAATGATGGGAAGGCTTTTCTCTATCTTCTCGAGCATTACGCGTAGGTTTCTATATTCTGGTCTAAAATCGTGTCCCCATTCGGATATACAATGCGCTTCATCTATAGCTAAAAAAGACAATTCAACAGTTTTCAAAAATGCAATTGTATCTTCTTTCACTAAAGATTCTGGCGCAACAAACAACAGTTTGGTCACTCCATTCACAATATCTTCTTTGACTTGAAGAATTGCCGTTTTTGTAAGCGATGAATTCAATACATGAGCAATACCTTCTTCTGAAGAAATTCCCCGTATTGCATCAACCTGATTTTTCATTAATGCAATTAAGGGAGAAACAACAATTGCAGTCCCAGATAAAATCAGAGCTGGAAGTTGATAACAAAGAGACTTACCTCCACCCGTGGGCATAATCACGAAAGAATCTTTTCCTTTGAGAAGGTTTTCAATCACGGGTTCTTGTAAACCTTTGAATTCAGAAAAACCAAAATATTTCTTAAGTTCTCTTTGAAGCGTAGTGTGCGACATTTAATTACATCTTTGAATCAAAATTATTTACATTTGTACCACTAAATATAGCACTTAGTTTACTAAACCCATTAGATAACATGAACAATTGTTAGATAAAGAACAGATTTTAGAAGACAAAAGAAAAAAATTAGGTACTACCATTGTTGTTGATGACAATGAAATAATAGGAATCATAACCAATGGAGATATCAGACGTATGCTCGAAAAGCAGAACGACATTAGTTCTCTGACCGCAAAAGATATCATGTCTAAAAACCTAATAACAGTTGATCCTGAGCTTTTGGCTTTTGATGTTTTGACTACAGTTAAAATCAAAGGAATTGGACAACTAATTGTTCAAGACTCGACTAGTGTTTAACGCGGAATGTTTCATATCTTAGATCTAATAAAAGAAGGAATACAATAATGAATGAAAGTTCAAATGAAATGTCATTTTTAGACCATCTCGAAGAACTTCGATGGCACTTAATACGTTCAACTTTGGCAATTGTCATAATCGCATCGGTTGCTTTTATTGCTAAGGATTTTATATTTGACACCATTTTATTTGGCCCAAAGAAAATTGACTTTTTCACCTACGAGCTTTTTTGTCAACTTTCCCAATCTCTAGGACAGGGTAATAGTCTTTGTATTGACCAGATGCCCTTTAGAATTCAAAGTAGAACCATGTCAGGTCAATTTTCTGCTCACCTTTGGACTTCGCTTACAGCTGGATTCATACTTGCTTTCCCGTACATATTATTTGAATTTTGGAGATTCATCAGTCCAGGACTCCATATATCTGAGCGTAAAAACGCACGTGGTTTTATTTTCATAGCTTCCTTTCTGTTTTTTATTGGTGTGCTTTTCGGATACTATATCGTAACACCACTTTCAATTAATTTTTTAGGGAACTATACGGTAAGTAGCGAAGTTTTCAACGACTTTGACTTGAGTAGTTATATCAGTTTACTCCGGGCTTCGGTACTCTCTTCTGGCTTGATATTTGAACTTCCCATATTGATGTACTTTTTAACCAAAGTAGGCTTAGTAACACCTAAGTTTTTAAAGACCAATAGGAAGTTTGCGATAGTAATTGTTTTAATTTTATCAGCCATAATTACACCACCGGATATTGCAAGTCAAATTATTGTCACAATACCCGTTTTGATCTTGTATGAGGTGAGTATTTTCATCTCCAAGGTTGTATACAAACGCCAACAAAAAGAACTTAAAAATGTCTGATATTGTAGATGGGTTTAATGCATATCATTCAAAAATGAATGTTAAGATTTTAGGAGAACACTCCAAGCTAATCAAGCGGATTTTCAACCTTGACCCTGATGTCTATCAGGCAGGAGCCCTAGATCAAAAAACAAAAGAATTGCTAGGTCTAGTAGCTTCAACTGTACTTCGATGTGATGATTGCATTCAATATCACTTAGAAGAATGTCATAAAGAAAATATACCCAAAGCTGCCGTTATTGAAAGTTTAGAAA
>Ga0209603_1004538_pt1 | contig 11530 bp, 13 predicted proteins | sample COGITO_mtgs_1206_FD_184812 | JGI IMG/M metagenome (GOLD analysis project Ga0209603, IMG submission 184812) | Pelagic marine microbial communities from North Sea - COGITO_mtgs_120607 (SPAdes) (version 2) | ecosystem: Environmental > Aquatic > Marine > Epipelagic ... | reverse complement strand
TGGACTGGATTTGCGAAATAAAGGAAAACGTCTCAAAAGAATTCAAGAAAAAAGAAAACTACAACAAAAATGAGTTTAAACTTAGTCAAACATAATTATAAAACAACCAAAGCCCAGCGTGAGGAGCAGCACGGGCATAAAGCCTATTTGGTGTGGTTTACAGGTTTGTCAGGTTCTGGTAAATCTACCTTGGCCAATTTGGTGGAGATTGCTTTGCATACAAGAGGTTTATCCACCTATATATTAGATGGTGATAATATCCGTCAAGGAATTAATAAAGACTTAAGTTTCGCCCCAGAAGACCGCACAGAAAACATACGTCGCATCGCTGAAATCAGTAATTTGATGCTAGATGCGGGTGTGATCACCTTAGCCGCTTTTGTATCCCCTTATATCAAAGACCGCCAAGAAGTTCAACAAATTGTTGGTACAGATAATTTCATTGAAATTTTTGTAAACACCTCGCTAGAAGAATGTGAAAGAAGAGACGTAAAAGGACTCTATAAAAAAGCACGGTCTGGAGAAATTAAAAATATGACAGGGATCTCTGCTCCTTATGAAGAACCCACCAATCCAGATTTAGAAGTCATCACTGATGGTCACTCCATCAAAGAAAGTGTAGAAATAATCATAAATTTTATAAATAAAAAGTTAAAACCAAGCACATGAGTAATTATGTAATCAATCATTTACGTGAGTTAGAATCGGAGGCCATTTTTGTGATTCGAGAAATAGCAGCACAATTTGAGAATCCTGTCCTGTTATTTTCTGGAGGGAAAGATTCTATACTATTAACGCATCTGGCTAAAAAAGCCTTTTACCCTGCCAAAATACCATTTCCGTTAATTCATGTAGATACGGGGCATAACTTTCCAGAAACCATTGCATTTCGGGACAAGTTAGTTGAAGAATTAGGTGTTCAACTGATTGTGGGTTCTGTACAAGAATCAATTGACAAAGGACGCGCTAAAGAAGAAACAGGCGCAGATGCGTCTCGTAATGCCTTACAAATTGTGTCTTTATTAGATACGTTAGAAGAACACAAAGTGGATGCTGCTATGGGCGGTGCAAGACGTGATGAAGAAAAAGCACGCGCTAAAGAGCGTTTCTTCTCTCACCGTGATGAGTTTGGACAATGGGATCCAAAAAATCAACGGCCAGAATTGTGGAACCTTTTCAATGGGCGTAAAAATTATGGCGAACACTTTAGAGTATTTCCTATTTCCAACTGGACAGAGATGGATGTATGGGAGTACATTAAACTAGAAAATATAGATTTGCCTATGCTCTATTTTTCTCACCAACGTGATTGTGTAGTAAGAGATGGTGTTATTTTAGCAAACTCTGAGTTTATAAAACTTAAGCCCAATGAAAAAGTGGTTAACATGACCATTCGCTACCGCACTTGTGGCGATATGCCTATTACAGGCGCTGTAGAATCTGAGGCGGATGATTTAACGAAGATCATTGAGGAAATAGCTACTACGAGAACCACAGAACGTGGGGGTAGAGCAGATGATAAACGGGCCGAAACTGCCATGGAAGATCGAAAAAAACAAGGTTACTTTTAGAAAATAAAAATAGAAAACATGGAATATCAAGATATAGAATTATTACGATTTACTACTGCAGGGAGTGTAGATGATGGAAAAAGCACCCTGATTGGACGCTTGTTATACGATAGTAAATCTATTTTTCAAGACCAGTTAGACGCTGTTGAGGAATCTAGTAAAAACAAAGGCTTTGATTATGTAGATTTATCATTATTGACAGACGGTTTGAAATCTGAGCGAGAGCAGGGGATTACTATTGATGTAGCCTACCGATATTTTGCAACGCCAAAACGAAAGTTTATTGTGGCAGATACTCCAGGGCACATTCAATATACCAGAAATATGGTCACTGGAGCTTCTACTGCTAATTTGGCGATTATTCTAATAGATGCCCGAAAAGGGATGCTAGAACAAACACACCGACATTCTTTTATTGCTTCACTACTTAGAATTCCGCATGCGATTGTATGTGTAAATAAAATGGATTTAGTGGATTACAGTGAAGCCGTGTACAACAAAATTGTTGCAGACTTTAAAGCCTTTGCAACTAAATTAGATATTAGCGACATCCAATTTATCCCAATTTCAGCGCTTGCAGGTGACAACGTAGTTAACAAATCCGAAAATATGGATTGGTACAAAGGCAGTACCATGATGTATCATCTAGAAACGGTTCATATTTCTAGTGATTACAACCATGTTGACTGTCGTTTTCCTATTCAATCGGTTATTCGTCCACATACCTTAGAGAATCAAGATTTTAGAGGTTTTGCAGGCCGTATTGATGGGGGTATTTTTAAGCCTGGTGATACAGTAAAAACTTTGCCTTCAGGATTTGTGTCGACCATTAAAACCATTGAATTGAATGGTGAATACATTGCAGAGGCCTTTGCGCCTATGTCGGTTACCATGACCTTGGAAGATGAGATAGACACCAGTCGTGGCGACATGATTGTGCGAGAGAATAACGTCCCTGAAGTAGGACAAGATATAGAAGTTTTGGTGACTTGGATGAGCAGTACTCCACTACAAGCACGCACAAAAGTAGTTGTAAAACACACCACCAATGAATGTATGGGGATGGTAAAAGAATTAAAATATAAGGTAGATATTAATACCCTGCACCGTATAGAGGGTATAGATAAAATAGGCATGAATGATATTGGGCGTATCTCTTTGCGCACCTCAAAGCCTCTTTTTTATGACGTCTACAAAAAAAACCGCCAAACGGGTAGCATCATTATTATAGATGAGCAAACCAATGAAACCATTGGGGCGGGGATGATTATTTAATGATGAAAGAGCAATTAACTACCGCCATTACTGCAGCTTTACAGGCCGGCAAAGCTATACTAAAAATTTACCATTCAGGAGAGTTTGACGTAGAAATAAAAGGAGACAACTCTCCTTTAACCAAAGCAGATACGTCTTCACACAATGTAATTATGACTTATCTAATTAAGACTGATATTCCTGTGCTTTCTGAAGAGGGAAAAGCGATTCTCTACGAAGAACGTAGAGATTGGAAACAGCTCTGGATTGTAGACCCTATTGATGGCACCAAAGAATTTATAAAACGAAACGGAGAGTTTACTGTAAACATTGCCTTAATAGAAGATCAAAAGCCCTTAATCGGGGTAATTTTTGTGCCTGTAACCGGTGAATTGTATTTTTCTAGCAAAGACATGGGTGCTTTTAAGGTGCTTGTCGATCTGGAAAATTTTGATATTGAAACATTAATTTTAAACGGGAATAAATTACCATTAGAAAGAGAAGATAAAACTTTTACTGTAGTGGCAAGCAGATCTCATATGTCTGCAGAAACAGAAATCTATGTGCAAGAAATGCGAGATATCCATGGAGAAGTAAATTTAATCTCAAAAGGAAGTTCTTTAAAATTATGCATGGTGGCAGAAGGTACTGCTAATTGCTACCCACGTTTTGCACCCACTATGGAGTGGGATACTGCTGCAGGGCAAGCCATTTGTGAGCATGCTGGATTTAAAGTCATTGATTGGGGTACTAAAGAAAATATGCTCTACAATAGAGAAGAATTGTTGAATAATTGGTTTTTGGTAAAATAAAAAAATGAAAAATATTTTAATTACAGGAGGCGCTGGTTTTATTGGATCTCACGTCGTTAGACGATTTGTCAATAAATATCCAGACTATCATATCTATAACCTAGATGCACTTACCTATGCTGGTAATCTAGAAAACCTAAAAGATGTAGAAGCGCGCTCGAACTACATATTTTTACATGGAGATATTACTGACGAGGCATACATTAACTCTATTTTTGATAAATATCGATTTGATGATATAATACACCTAGCCGCAGAATCTCATGTAGATCGATCAATAGCAGATCCTTTAGCTTTTGCTAAAACAAATATCTTGGGTACCATGATTTTGCTAAATGCATTTAAAACTCTTTGGCAAAATAATTGGAAGAGCAAACGGTTTTACCATGTAAGTACAGATGAGGTGTATGGATCTCTTGGTGAAACTGGCCTATTTGAAGAAACAACCTCTTATGACCCTAACTCTCCCTATTCTGCCTCCAAAGCTAGCTCAGACCATTTTGTACGAGCCTATGGCGAGACCTATGGGTTGCCTTACGTGATTACCAATTGCTCTAACAATTATGGGCAACAACAATTTCCAGAGAAACTAATTCCTTTATTTATCAATAATATTTTAAATGATAAAGCCCTACCGGTTTATGGAGATGGTAATTATACACGAGATTGGCTCTATGTAATTGATCACGGCATTGCTATAGATTTGGTATTCCATAAAGGAAAAAATCATGAGACCTATAATATTGGCGGGTTTAATGAGTGGAAAAATATTGATCTAGTAAAGTTACTATGCCAGCAAATGGATCAAAAACTAGGTCGCGCTTCTGGCACCAGTGAAAAACTCATCACCTATGTAAAAGATAGACCAGGTCATGATTTACGCTATGCCATTGACGCCTCAAAAATTAATAAAGAGCTGGGTTGGAGCCCAACGGTAACTTTTGAAGAGGGACTTTCTGAAACGATAGATTGGTATTTAAGCAATGAAGACTGGTTAAATAATGTCACTTCAGGTAATTATCAAAATTATTATAAATCTCAATACCAATAATACATGAAACGAGCATGCTAAAAAGTTTGTTGATTTGTAAAAGAATAAATAGCGAACAGCATGTGACCTTTTTAAAAAATAATAAAGACACATGAAAGGAATTATACTAGCAGGGGGTTCAGGAACTAGGCTTTACCCTATCACAAAAGGAACCTCAAAACAATTATTGCCTATCTATGATAAGCCAATGATTTACTATCCTTTATCCGTACTTATGTTAGCGGGTATTAAAGAAATACTTATTATTTCTACCCCCACAGATTTACCAAATTTTGAGCGCCTTTTGGGTGATGGCCAAGAATTGGGAATAGAGCTTCATTACAAAGAGCAGCCCTCTCCTGATGGGCTGGCACAAGCCTTTATTATAGGTGAAGACTTTATTGGCAATGATGATGTGTGTTTGGTGCTTGGAGATAACATTTTTTACGGTCATGGCTTTACCGATTTATTGGCAAAATCACTTGCCAATGTAAAACAGGAACTAAAAGCAACTGTTTTTGGGTATTATGTTAATGATCCAGAGCGTTATGGAGTTGTAGATTTTAATAAACATGGAGAAGCTTTATCTATCGAGGAGAAACCAACAAATCCAAAAAGTAATTATGCGGTAGTTGGTTTGTATTTTTACCCCAACTCTGTGGTAGAGATTTCAAAAAACATAAAACCAAGTAATCGTGGAGAACTTGAGATTACTACCGTAAACCAAGAATATTTAGGACGCGGTAGTTTAAAAGTAGAAGTGATGGGACGCGGCTATGCGTGGTTAGATACAGGTACCCATGAGTCTCTACTAGAAGCATCTAATTTTATACAAACCATCGAAAATCGTCAAGGACTTAAAGTAGCTTGTCTGGAAGAAATTGCTTGCGAAATGGGCTATATTTCAAAAAAACAACTTTTTGCACTTGCCGAGCCTTTAAAAAAGAACGGTTATGGTCAATATTTAATACAGCGCACTAAAGAATTATAAAATGCAGTTTACAAGATTATCAATTCCAGATGTGATTTTATGCGAGCCTCAAGTTTTTGGGGACGATCGAGGTTATTTTTCTGAAACATTTCGTCAAGATAAATTAGAAAAATTTTTAGGCTATAAGATTTCTTTTTGTCAAGACAATGAGTCTAAATCTTTTTTTGGCGTATTAAGAGGGCTACATTATCAATTAGCACCGCATGCACAAACCAAATTAGTGCGGGTTATTCAAGGAAGCGTTTTAGATGTTGCTGTAGATATCCGCAAAGGATCACCAACATTTGGGCAGCATGTTGCAGTTGAATTAACGGCTAAAAATAAAAATCAATTATTGGTTCCTAGAGGTTTTGCTCATGGATTTGTAGTGCTTAGTGAAGAAGCTGTGTTCGCCTATAAAGTAGACAATTACTATAGTCCAGAATGTGACAGAGGGTTGGCTTTTAATGATGCATTTCTAACTATTGATTGGAAAATTTCTGCTTCTAAAATGAAGTTGTCTGAAAAAGATACCAAGCAGCCTATTTTTGAAAAAGCAACCTATTTCAACTTTAAAGAAAAGCTCTATGTCTAATATACTAGTAACTGGGGCGAATGGCCAACTAGGTTCAGAATTAAAAGACTTATCCTCACTATACTTAAACAATACTTTTGTTTTTACCGATGTAGCCGAATTAGATATTTGTAATCATACGGCTGTAAAAGAATTTATTGTTAAAAATTCTATCAATACAATTATAAATTGTGCAGCCTACACAGCGGTAGATAAAGCCGAAGAACAAGAGGATTTAGCCAATGCTATCAATCATCTAGCAGTTGCCAATTTTGCGCAAATAGCAAAAGACATCAACATTAAACTTATTCATGTTTCAACAGATTATGTTTTTGATGGTACAAATTTCAAACCGTATCAAGAAACAGACAAGCCAAATCCACAATCTGTCTATGGGCAAACCAAATTAGATGGTGAATTAGCCATTCAGAAAATAAACCCAGCTAATTCGATTATTATCAGAACATCATGGGTTTATTCTAATTATGGGAATAATTTTGTAAAAACAATGCTTCGCTTAGGGAAAGAAAGAGATGAGTTAGGGGTTATTGTAGATCAAATAGGAACACCTACAAATGCGAGAGATTTGGCTGGGACAATTTTAGAGATTCTTCCTAAAATTCAGAACGAAAATGTAGAGTTATTTCATTTCTCTAATGAGGGCGTTTGTAGTTGGTATGATTTTGCCAACGCTATTTTTAAAATAAAGAACATAGATGTTAAAGTCAATGCTATTGAAACGTTTCAATACCCAACAGCAGCAAAAAGACCTTATTATAGTGTGTTAAATAAACGTAAAATTCGAGATCAATTTGAAATTGATATACCCTATTGGAGAGACTCCTTAATGTATTGTGTAGAGCAATTAAATCGCCAATCCAAATTTAATGCTTAAAAAAATCACATCCAAACTAGATATTCATACTTTAGAAGTACTTATCAAGTCTTCTAAAACCATGATTGTTAAGATAATTGGTATGATCGCAGGCTTATCAGTAAGCATTTTTTTAGGGCGCATGTTGGGTCCGGAAGGTTTAGGAATTGTGAGCTTCGCCAACAAGTTTGGAATGATTCTACTTATTCTAACTATGTTTGGATTTCAAAATGTCATTATAAAGTTTATCGCTATTGCTAAAGGGAAATTAGATAATAATGGCATTGCTACTGCACTAAAAACAAGTTTAGTCTTTAATGGGTTGCTTTCATTATGCATTGCTTGTATAGGAGCTAGTGTATTACCATTCATATTAGACATATGGTCTTACAATCAAGACTTATATATTCCATTATTAATTGTATTTGTAATGCTTATTCCACAAACCATTTCTAGGGTTTATGGTTCAGCTTTAAATGGTTTTGGTAAAATATGGCAAGCCAATTTGGTAGACCAGACATTAAGTGCGATACTGGTGGGGCTAGGACTAATATTATATTGGACCTTTAATATTGTTTTTACACCCGTAAGTGTCTTATTATTATATGCAATAAGTCGTATTATTTTGGCAGTGGTCGTTAAAGTATTGTGGAATCAAACTTTTAAAAGTAAAATTAAAGGACAGTTTAATTTTAAGCCCATGCTTAAAATGGCCAAACCCTTGATGTTGGTCACAGGTACCGGAGTCATTGCGAGTAATGCCGATGTTATTATGTTAGGGGTTTTAGGGACATTTAAAGATGTAGGTGTTTACAGTGTAGCAGGTCGATTGGCTTTGTTATCCTCATTTTTTTTGCAAGTTACCAATGCTGCAATAGCTCCAAAATTGGCTAGTTTGTATGATGAATCTAAAATTAATGAAATGAGACTTATGGTTCAACGTGTTACTAAAGGATTAACCATAGTAGCTTTACTATTCATAACCTTTTTTGTAGTATTAGGGCAATGGTTATTAAGTTTTTGGGGAGCAGAATTTCAAGAGGCTTATTGGATATTGGTAATCTTATCCATTGGACAGTTTTTTAATATGGCGACTGGTTGTTCAGGAATGATTTTGGTCATGTGTGGACATGAGAAAATTTATGGTTTTGTTTCAATATTTTCTTTATTATTAAATCTTAGTTTGAATTTTGTTTTAATAAAATATTTAGGAGCTTTAGGTGCGGGAATAGCAACAGCAACAACGATTATTTTAGGTAATATTATTCAATTGATTCTTGCCAAAAAGAAAACAGGAATCTCCACGTTGTTTTTTAATTGTTAATTTTATGGAGCAAGAAAAAAATATAAAACCGAATCTTTTTATCGTTGGAGCTGCTAAAGCTGGTACAACATCCATATATAATTATTTAAAAGATCATCCTGAGGTATACTTGAGTCCCATAAAGGAGCCAAATTATTTTAATACTGAATTGAAATTTAAAGATTGTAGACCTGAAATTCAAAAATCAATTTATTTAGATTTTGACGAATACTTTGACCGAGAAACTCTAAAAGAAAAACACTTTGCTTGTTTTGATAGGAAAGAAGAATATTTAAAATTGTACCGTGATGTTAAGGAAGAAAAAGTCATAGGTGAATTTTCAACCTCATATCTGCATAGTAGTAAAGCTGCAGAGGAAATTTATAATTTTAATGAAGATTCAAAAATTATTATAATATTACGTGAGCCTGTTTCAAGGACACTAAGTCATTATCATATGGATTTAAATGCAGGATTTAATACCAATAATATTTTGGAAGATTTAAAAAATGATTTTAATTCCACTAAAAAGGGATATTGTATTTCTAATATGTACATCGATTTAAGTCTTTATTATAGGCACGTAAAACGTTATTTAGATGTATTTCCAAAAGAGCAAATTTTATTCATAAAATTTGAAGACCTTGTAAAAAATAATAAGACTGTACTCGAAGATTTATACTCTTTTTTGGGTTTGAACAATTATGAAGGAATCAACACTTTAAACAATATTCATAATCAAACAGTGGTACCTAAATTTAAGTTTCTAGTTAAAGTTATGAAGTTTAAAAAAATTATACCTAGATCAATCTTAATGTGTCTTAAAAAGATCAAGCCTATTTTTTTTAAAAAACCAAGTAAAGAAGAGATATCAACAGAAATTATCGAATATTTGCAGAATATCGTTTTAGAGGATTTTAAAAAGACAAATGAATTAATAGAAAATCATTATGGTAATGAAAATAATTAAAATGTATGTAAAGGGCATTATAGCGTTAACATTAAAACTATTATCTCATATACCATCTCACACTCTTAGAAACTTTATTTTAAAGTTTGTTTTTCGCTTGAAATTATCAAAGAATGCAATAATTTATTCTGGTTTCCAAATAAGAAACCCAAAATTGGTAGCTATTGGTAAAGGGACAGTAGTTGGATACAATTGCGAGTTGGATGGCCGACGAGGTTTAACTATTGGGGAAAATGTAAATATAAGCTCTAATGTAAAATTTTATACATTACAACATGACTTTAATTGTCCTAGCTTCTCTGCAGTAGGTGCTCCGGTGATTATTGAAGATTATGTTTGGGTTTCCGTGAGTGTTATTGTTTTACCGGGAGTTATAATCGGAAAAGGTGCGGTTATTGCTGCTGGAGCTGTTGTGACTAAAAGTGTCGAACCATACTCTATTATGGCAGGAATTCCTGCAAAAAAAATTGGTGATAGAATAAAAGATTTGAATTATTGTCCAGCAGATTACAAATTACCATTTGTTTAAAAAATGAAAACATGAGAATTTTAATAATATTTATTCCAATACTTTTAGCTTTCGATATTAATACTAATATTAAATTGAGTGTTTTTGAACCCTATTATTTGAGGAATGATAGTTTGTTTAGTTCTTTAAAAGACTTTAAAATAAAACTGTTTTTTATGCGAATTTTATATCATATTCTAAACCCAGTTAGGAAATGGAAATGGCTGAATATGGACAAAGATCGATCTGATATTAGAGATGAATATTTTTCAAAAAGATAAAGGAGGATCAGACGCAAAAAATGAATATTTTTCTAATTTAATATAAAAAAATTGACTGTAAAACAATATTATTCTCGTCTATTTATTTTATTGCAAACATTTTTGTTTCTGCTTATAGTTGTACCTAGGTATTTAAATTTTTCAATTGGTTTTTTTAAAGTTTCTACTGATAGGCTGATATTATTTTTGTTAATGTTTTTTTGGCTGTATGGAATTTTTAATTTTAAAACTATTCGTCAAGTCTTGAAATCAAGAATTAAAAGAAATAAAACTTTTGTTATATTATTTTCACTTTTTATATTTTTTAATTTTGTAAGTGTTTTTTTTTCGCAAGATTCAGAATTTTCTATAAAGAGCTTTATCATTTTTTTTATTTACAGAGTTACTCCTTTTTTTGTAATACTCTCCATTCCATTGGATAAAAAAGTATTAAAAAAAATAGGACTTATATTTTTAGTATCATCAGCCTTAATATGCTTGTTTGGGATCCTTGAAATTTTTTTAGGCGAAAATATTTTTGCTGGACTATTAAAAGGTTCTGATTTAACAGAATACCAAGAATCGAACATTACAAACAAATTTAGGGGTGGAGGGAGAAGAATTCAAGCTTCATTTACAAATCCAGTTGTTTTAGGTCAGTTTATTGTTTTAATGGTGCCAATGTTAATGTATTTTAAAAAATTTGCTAATAAATATAGCAGGTATTTTAACCTAGTAATATTTCTATTGGTTTTTTTAACCTTTTTCGTTAAGTCCAGAGCTTCAATATTGATTTTATTTTTGATTTTAGTCTATGGAATTTATTATTATTTGTTTTTAACTAAATCAAATTTTATCTTGAAGGTTATATCAATTTTTAGTATTTGTATTTTAATAACAGTTAGCTTATCCATCCTAGATTTATCCTCAATTTATCTCATTTTCGATGATTTAGATTTTACCGGTGATTATAATAGGGAAACACAATTTATTATGGCATTACCTATAATTGCTAACTTTATTTGGACTGGTGTTGGTTTTTCAATGGGTGCATCAACTTTGGGTTACGGATCAAAAGCAGGTGGTGGGACAATTGATAATTATTTTTTGACAATAATTTTGGATGCTGGAGTATTAACTTTATTGTCTTTTTCTCTTTTAGTTATAAAATGTTTTAAGCTTTACTTTAGCGTTCATCATTTTAATAAATTTATTATTATTGGATTATTGTTTTTTATTATAAATTTATTTACTGTATCAGTGGTAGGATTGCATCCTTTATTTTATTTTTTATTAGCTTTATTATTAAATATGGAAACAAAATGATGCGAACTCACAAAGTTGTAATCATACTGGTCAATTATAATGGATTTCAAGATACTTTAGAATGCCTTAAGAGTATTA
>Ga0209603_1004527_pt1 | contig 11556 bp, 8 predicted proteins | sample COGITO_mtgs_1206_FD_184812 | JGI IMG/M metagenome (GOLD analysis project Ga0209603, IMG submission 184812) | Pelagic marine microbial communities from North Sea - COGITO_mtgs_120607 (SPAdes) (version 2) | ecosystem: Environmental > Aquatic > Marine > Epipelagic ... | reverse complement strand
TCGAGTATTCGCCATTGGTTAGAATCTGTTTCCAAAACTCGATGCGCTCGTCAACCTCGTGCGGGGTCAGGTCCTTGGTCATCTCGTCAAAGATGATCATGGTGCCGTTATTGGGCGACATGTTGCCGTTCATTCCAGCCCTCGCAGACGAGGCAGCCTGCGTCGACGTGAAACCCTTGGGAAGCAGCTTGGCAAGGCGCTCCGCGCGAATGGACTTGCCCTTGCCGCGGTCGGAGCAGATGATGAGCACAAAGCGCTGCTCGGCGTACACTTCGAAGCACTGAAGGTACATTTCGTCGTGCTGGCACAAGAATCGAAACAATGCAAGGTTAGTTGTTGAAACGTTTCAAACTTGGTGTTTGAAACGGTGTTTGAGTTGGAGCGTCACTTATCATCAAGAAGCGGTCGCGACCAGAGATCAACGCGTCCTTGGAAAAAATGACGCCAAGCCACTCCTGAAGCTCATGCCAGACCTGGCGGTCGGAAGCTGTGATTTGCTTTCCCGTGCGGTTGGGAGGAAAGGCCATGCTTGCAACGCCCCCGTTTTGATTTATGAGGCTCTCCAACTCTGAGACCATTGCCTTGTAGCCAGCCGGGAGCGTCGTTCGGTCGTGCGCCGAATGAAAGCACTGCAAGATGCAACGGAGGTGGTACTGTGCCAGGTCCTTTTTGACATTGAACAGGCGAACGCGCATCCGGTCTTCCTCCTCGAGAAGTGCTTCAAACTCTTCTCCGTCTGGATCTACTCCATCCTCTTCAAGTTTGGAGCGTCTGTCTTCAATGCTTCTCTGTGTCTTGACAAGCCACTCGTTGATAATGTCGTTGAACACCTTGGAAGATTCGGACGCAATCCGGTCCGTAATCTTTTCCGTCTTGATTCTGAACGAGCCTTCGTTGTCCCCTCGAAGTACCACCGAATCTGAGCTAGAAAGAGTATTCATGATTGCCGAATCGGTCATAATATCAAACCTGTGTATCTGGCTACGAAGGTCCTCTTGGAGCTGCCTCTGCGTCTCGTCCCTTCCAGTGGCAAGGGACCGAACCTTTGCATAGTCATTCGACGTGATTGGTCGCATCCCTTTGTCCTGCTGCTGCTGCTGCTGCTGCTCTTGCTGCTGCTGCTGCTGCTCCTGCTGCTCCTCGCCCTCTTGTTCCCCGACTACACTTTCGCTGTATTCGGATCCATGGTTCATGTTCGCTGCCACGTCCATTGCGGTTTCTTCTTGGTTTGGCATATTCAAACCTGCGTTTTGAGCAGCAAGCTTCTCCCTCTCCCTCTTCTCCTTTGCATCCATGTGCTCGTTGAAGAGGTGCATGAAATGTGGACCTGGTACAACTTGGTTTTGAAGGGGACGCGGCAATGGAAGTTCCATGATTGTGCGTTTCTCAACGGATGTGCACATCCACATGTCGGAGTTTGCAGGAAGTTTGAATACATCTCCATTCCAATACGAAGAAGTGCGCAAGTACTTTTCGTGAATGTCTGCAACGGACCCGTCGAGGTTGATGGCTCCATAACGAAGACTTCCTTCGCGCTTTGCGTTGAAGACAAACTCTGGCGAAACCGGGTGGAGCCCGCCGTGTCCATTTTTGGGATCTCCCTTTAGCTTCCTGCGGCCCATGGGACGGTCCATGTGGGAACTAAAGTCTGGCACAAACATTCGCCCTTTGCTGTTTACAGACGGCCCAGCGTGAAGTCGAAGCATAGTGCAGTATGTTTCCATGCCGTGCATACGCACGAATTGCATCCCAACTGTGCTTTCAAAGTTCTTTTGCAGGTCTTGGTACGAAAAGCCAGTCTTTTTGCGACGTTCAGACTCTGACGTCATACCCTTGTTGCGTTGGTGAGGATCTTGCCCAGATGCGGACTGAGACCTGAGGAGAGACGAGTTGATTGACAAAACCTGTCCAAGAAGTTCAGACGTCGAGTGCGTCGGATCGAATACAAATATCCACACGCGAATGAATGTCACGTCCGTGTCGTCACTATTCTTCAACTCTTCGTAACAGATGCGAAACATTGGAAGTTCGTCTTGCTGGTCGATTCTCGGAATGTATGTGTAGCTATCCACCTCCTGAATCTCAGCAGCCCCTTCTTTGCGTCCACTTCCTCCCCGTCCTCCCCTGGAGGCGTTTTCATCGGGAGCAGCTGCTCGCCTTTGAGCTTCCGCTCGCTGCCGCTCTGCGTGATTCCCGCTTGGAATGCCCATGTAAGTGCCTGCAAACAATCCAGCTGTGAGGGCAGACGTAGCAATCGCGCGGCTCGAACCGTCTCCAGCTGGCATTGTCCATTGATCGAATTTGAGAGCGTCTCTCTGAATCAACGCTGCAGGAATATTGATACACATGGCGCGGACAGGTGTCATCCCGTCCAAGTGAGAGTCGGTGAGTTTTGTCCACGTGTCACCAGGTGTAATATTCTTTGGATGAACGACGTTTCCAACAAAACGAAGGTGTCCGCTCACAAAACCTGGATATGGTGGCTGAAGTGGAACTCCCTCTTCGTCAACTGCGATTTGAAGGTTGTCGTGGTCGTTGTTTTGATCACCGTTTTGGTCGCCGTTTGTTGACGCGGGGCCATTGTTTCCGGTCACATTGTGGTGCGCATGCGCAGCCAACAGGTTCTGTGCGCGTTGCAAACGCAATGCTTCGTAGGGGTCGAGACGGTCAACTTCCTCTTCTCCTGCTGGACTCGACCCTGAAGCAGCTGCCCCTGCATTCTGACGCCCAACTTCATCGCTTTCATTTGAATATTGGGCTGAAACGTTTGGAATTGCGCCGTGCAAGTTTCCGTAAGAACTGCTCCCTGAACTCACAACGCGTACATTCTCTTCAGCTCCAGAATCTGCATCCATTTGAAAACTAGGCGAACCTGGAAACCGTACTCGCATCAAGTCTCCTTCCCCACCTGCTTGAGGTGGACCCATCATCAAATCGTGAACCGAATCGTCATCGTCGTCCATATTCAAAGTGGTTTTTGAGCAGAATCAGTGTTTTTTTGTTTTCTTCAATTTTGAAACGTTTCGTCGAGAGACCCGCTGCAATACGACTGGCAGAAAAGGACTGGTAGTTTCAAAATAACGACGGCAGTCCCTTGTAGTAGCGCGGTAGAATGTGTTGTTATGTACTATGCCCTTTATACCTTGTAACACCCACTGTGAGCACTCACGAGGCACTTGTCTTCAGTGCCTCAAATTCTCCCCAATTTGTCCAAGGATCCGTGGACAAATTGGGGAGAATTTGAGTGGTAGCCTTCCCGAGGCATGGGAGGGGGTAGCAGGGGGGTAGGAGGGGGGTCCACATAGGGGGGCGGGGGTAAGGAGGGGCCTAGGGTGTAACGTCCCAATTGTCCAAGGATCCTTGGACAAAAAGCCAATCCAGGGAGTATTCACGACAAAAGTGGCCAACCCTTCACACCCGGGCTGGCCAGGTGCTCGCCTTCTTGGACATTTTGGGGACGATTTGTGGGCGGTTTGTCCAAGGATCCTTGGACATTTCTGGGACGATTTGTAAGAGGCGAGTAGGACTGTACAGAGCCTTGCCTCACCGCCTGTACACTCTACCATTGTCACATTTCCTACCTTCCCGCTCCGCCACTCCTTGTGCAGCGCTTGTCCAGCCCTTTTCGTGAGCCACCAAAATAATCCCCAATTTGTCCAAGGATCCGTGGACAAATTGGGGATTATTTTGTAGGGGTCTTCCCGAGGCGCAGGCGGCGCTGCACAAGGAGTGGCGGAGCGGGAAGGTAGGAAATGTAACAATGGTAGAGTGTATAGGACGGTGAGGTAGGCTCTGTACACTCCTACTCGCCTCTTACAAATCGTCCCAGAAATGTCCAAGGATCCTTGGACAAACCGCCTGCAAATCGTCCCCAAAATGTCCAAGAAAGCGAGCGTCTGGCCAACCCGGGTGTGAAGGGTTGGCCACTTTTGTCGTGAATACTCCCTGGATTGGCTTTTTGTCCAAGGATCCTTGGACAATTGGGACGTTACACTCTAGGCCCCCTCCCCCTAGGTAGACCCCCTCCTACCCCCCTGCCTTCCTATGTGGACCCCCCTCCTACCCACACGGCGCTGAGCGCTGAGCGCCGCTCTCCGCCTCTCAGTGCACACGCATCGTCCCGCACATTTGAGTCACAAGGAGCGGCGCTGGGCGCTCAGCGCCACTTGGTGTCACTTCAATGACATAATGGGTCGTGCAAATTCGTTTCAGAAATCGCGGCGCTGAGCGCTCAGCGCCGCTTCTTGTGGCCACAAATCGTCCCCAAAATGTCCAAGGATCCTTGGACAAATGGCCTCCCAATCGTCCCCAAAATGTCCAAGAAGGCGAGCACCTGGCCAGTCTGGGTGTGAAGGGTTGGCCATTTTTGTCGTGAATACTCCCTGGATTGGCTTTTTGTCCAAGGATCCTTGGACAATTGAGACGTTACACTCTAGGCCCCCTCCCTACCCCCTCCTACCCCCCTCTCTCTACCCACCTACCCCCCATGTGGACCCACCCACCTATGTGGACCCACCTCCCCTCTTCTCCCAGACTGCATCCGTTTTGTTTGGCTCCAACTTGCAATCAACACTCGTATTTCAGCTCGCTTGTTCTGTTTCAAAGCTTTGTTAATGCCAAACGTTTCAACGTCGACGAGTACAGGAGCTCAAAATCCTACTCAAATTACGCACGGATTTTCTCTGAATGGAGGGCACTTGGCCTGGGCCATATTAACTGGAAAGAAGCGCGTTGAGAACCGCAAATTCAGAATTGCTCCAGGTTGGTACGCTGTTTGCTGCACAAAGGTTTGCCATACCGGAGTGGCAGATGACAAGTGGTATCGCGAAACGTTTCAAGACTATCCTGGGTTTCAAACCTTCAATTCATGGAAGGGTTGCATCGTTGGGGTGGCGTATGTTTCCCACAATCTACCTCACGAAATTTGCAAGAACGACGTCTTTGCCAGTGGTGCATACCCAATCAAGAACATCATCACAAAACTCATCAACTTGGACGTCTGCATCCAATGCCGCGGGAATTTTGGTACGTGGCCTCTTTCCGACGAGGCGAGAGAGCAGCTTGGAATTGAAGTTGGAAAGCATCTGCAAACACACTCCATTGTTGAAAACGGTGCAGAGATTGCCTACCCACGCGACTTGAACTGGGAAACGAAGAGCAAAGTCAAATTGGAAGAATATGGGCAGGCTCCTTCTTCTGCTCTCAACAAGAAGAAGAAGAACAACAAGAACAACAAGAAGAATGGCACCAAATCGGCAACCACCTTTCACCTTCCAAGCAAGACATTCCCCACTCCAATTTTGAAGACCATTTTCAAATCCAAGCTCGTGACAGCTGCACAGGCGGCGACTGCGGCGGCGGCGTCCAATGCACCAACCCCTGTCCCCGCTGCACAGCAAACGGTGGCTCAATCCTTCACTGTCAAGAACAATGCAGACATCCGCTGTTTCTTCCCAAAATAAGCCAATATTTGAACGCGTTCATGTAAACAGGGTGGGAGGTGTGTGTGTGTGTGCCTTTGCAAAAATGGCGTCGCCTCTCCCTCTTTTGAACTTGGACACGCGCCGAATCAACAAGCGAGGAAGAGAAGAAGAAGAAGAGAACGAGCGAGAAGAGAAAGGGAAATTCGAGTGGCATTTTGTAGGCAGAGACGCGAGTGGTGGGCTCACACATATTCCGTATCGGTTTGTGGTTGGCGACGGAAGCGAAATCGACACGCAGACGTACAAGTATTTGAAAGAAAGCAGAGAAATCCACAGGTTTGGATTCAAGGTATTTGCCACCCCGTTTGTGACTCCATCTTCAAATTCACAGGTTGTAACGTCTGGAAGCAGAATGCGAATCACCCCTCAGCAATTCGTACCCGTGTTTGAAGAAGCGTCCGGATTTGTGATTCATTCAAAGTGGATCAACGATTCAGACTCTGAGATGTATGCGTTTGCAACCGCACAAATCAATGCCGACATCCAGCCTCTAAAAGATGTTGTAGACCCGTCCTGCCAGAAAACGTACAAATTCGCGTATGGGTTGGAGTGGCTCAAGTCAAGTGACGTGGATGCCTTGTAAATGTAAGAAAATCAGAAAAAGAGTTGGTTGGAAAAAATTGTCACTGTACAAAAAACAACACACCCTCTTATTTCTTCCTCACTCGTATCGCAGCAAGGTAGATATGCCAAAAAAGGCAACCAAGTCGCAAACAAAAATCATCGAGTACAGAAAAAATCAGAGGACCTGGATCTATGAGGCGGTTGACCCACAAACCGGTCGTACTTTTTATGTCGGAAGAACAATCGATGTGCTTCGACGTGGTGCTGAGCACGATCGAAAATCCAGCAGCTGCAAGCAGCTTCGCGAGTACTTACGCCTGAACGACTTTAAATTCCACGACGTCGTGCGCATCGTCCCCGAACTTTCAAACGGAGTTCCCTCTTCGCGCGCAGCTGAGTTCGAAGCGTTTTTCATTATACAGCGAAAAACCTTGTATGATCCAGAAACTAGACCAGATGGTTGTAATCTCCGTCACGGGGACAACGTTACGGCGCTCGATTACCAAGCAATCAAAGAAGAAATCGAGGACGGGTTCGAGTGGGAGTTTGACGACGAGGTACCGGATAATGTGCTGCATGCAAAGGCGAACGAGGCCGTGCTCCAGGCGTGTGTTGACGACTTGGGAGATGAGGCTGCCAGACTGGACCCTGAACTCTGCACGGCATTGACTGCTGCCACGATGATTCGAAAACAAGTTGAACGCCTTCACATGTCTCCTGTTCTTCTCTCCGAAATTCTTGCTGAAGAGTACGAAGACATGTGCAGCTTCAAGGAGATTGATCGATCCGTCTTTGAAGTTGACATCAATTCCCTACGGGACAGGCTTAATGCGGAGGCGGTTCCTGATGAAAAAATGTTGGCCCTTGTTCGCGCCATTGCATTGTTTGGCAAATCGGAGGGAGCCGAATGGGAGATGCGAGCTCATGTTGCTGGGAACGCCTTTCGTATGCTTGCTGGGGCGCTCGAAACATGTGAGGAAGTACGGATGCCGTATACAGACGCCATCAAGAATATGAAACGAGCTCGCAATTGGTGCGCCGACAATGAAAACAAGAAACCGAGCGCGAATGCGCTTAAACGCAAAAATGGTAATGGAACTGCTGAAGAACAATCGATTGGCCAGTTTTTGAACAAGTGGAAGATGTTCAAAGGAAAGAACGCCTACAAACGAGTCAACAAAAGTGAATGTGATTTTCTTATGCGGCATGTGCCGTGGTGGAAGGACTATTCTACACGTACACTGGCGGAAAAGTGTGCGACTATGATTTCCAAGGTGAATTCGATGCTCAAAGATGGATATGCATATAAAGACGAACCCGACTTTGAAGGCAAGAAAAAATGGCCTTGTGGGCGTCATGGGTCGGAAACGTACAGCGTCTACAATAAAATGAAGAACTTGGTTTACGGACGGTATTTAGACAATGATGTTTCCAAGGTGCTAGACGGTGTTGATCCTGTTCGTGCAAATTGGTACAAATCCAAATCAGCGTCAAACCGACCCATATTTTTGGAGAAATTGAAAAGGCGTGCTGCGGAAGCAGCGTCGCGCGGACATTCCAACGGAATGAAACCTCGCAAAAAGAAGTGCAAACTGGACTCTGCAGGAGCGTCCTCGTCGTCTATGCAGATTGAAGACTCTGACGACGACGATTCCGACGACGACGATTCCGAAAACGTGGACATGGACAGCGACGACGAGGAGGACGAGGAGGACGAATCTGAAAGTGAGTAAAGAGAGACAAAACATGCCAGTAATGTCGGGGGCGAGTGTCGGGGGTGGGAGTGGGGTGTGAAAAGAAGGGGTTTGGGGTGGAGGGCGGGAGGGTGGGAGGGAGTGGAGTGTGTGAAAAGGTGGTCGAGTGGAGGGGTATAAGAAACGTACATGTGCAATTAATGCAGAACCCTAATTGCCCGTGTAGCTCAGTGGACAAGAGCGTCGGACTTCTAATCCGGGGGTCGCCAGTTCGACCCTGGCCTCGGGTATACTTTTCAAGGCGCTTTAAAAAGGTGTTGACTTATTCACATCTACTTTTTACTCCCACTTTTGGGACGGCAACTTCCTTTGCTACCAGCAGCTGTGCCAGGAACACGTTCGTAATCGCTCCAGCAAATTCCCGTATCCGAACCGTCCGAAGTAGCAGACTTCTCATTTCCGCTCTCCGTCTTCTTCTTCTGCTTCTTCTTCTTCTTCTTGATGGTTGGATCTGGCTTGGAGTCCGATTTGGAATCGGATTTGGCGGCAAACGTGTGATTTGTGATCACAAAGCGTTGTCCAGAATTGTACCAATGCGTCTTTTTCATGTCAACACGACGCATCTCATTGAAGAAGCGCACGTCAGAACGACGGTTTTGAATCCACCCGTCCATGACGCCCTCCCACTCTACACTCTACTAGAAACCCCGGTGTTATTTATCATTATACCATTAGATAAACACGAAATTTGTTGCTCTTTAGCAAGACGTACTGTTTTGCGCAATGGCAACACCATTGTCGCGTCCGTCTCTCACGAGACTGGATTCTGGAAAGCTCAAGCGCTCAAATTCACAACTCATCCAGAGCGCATACTTCCCGACTCAAATCCAACTGGAACTTACCAAATTGACGACAGAACTTGACAATTGGTTGGCTTATATCAACACCAAAGCGGTGAATGATGACCCAAGCGCGTACGGGATTGAGACCGAAAGACGCATTCAGAAGTATACAAAAACCGCAAGCGAATTCCTGCTTTTTGTAATTGCCCAGAAAAAAACATCGTATGAGCGTTTTTGCTTGGCTGTGTATCTCGACGTCTTTCATTCCCAAGATTACGATGCCGCTTTGACAAACAGCCTACCAACGGTCTATGATGATACCAAATACAATGCCAAACTATTCATTGCCAACGCCAAGCTCAGCACCTCAACCAATAAATTGAGGCTGCAATCCGACATTTCAAGAATGCTCGAAAGTTACAAAATCATGTCGCAGTTTATGGAACTCAATGTGCAAACGTGGGCTGCAGAGGTCGTTAAAAAACAAAAACGAGTTCCAGTTCCAGGCAGATTTGTCCCTGCTTTCGTCTCTCCTTCCACATTAAATACGTTTCGAGACGCCATTTACGAGTCTGTGGGTTTGTAAAAACAACGGAGGTCGGATTTTCCCGAGTTTCCTTTACATTCAATGAGTGATGAAACGTTTCAAATAAGACTTAAAAAGACGGGAAAAGGTAGTGGTGGCCGGAATGAGCGTACGCTCGCGCTCTACTTCTCACACTCTTCACACTCTTCACACTCCTCAAGGCGAGAACCGTCTCAATGCGGTCCTCGTCGCGGGAGTGGCGCGTCTGAGGTTGGAAGCCGAGGCCGACGAGGCCGACGAGGCCAACGAGGCCAACGAGGCCAACGTCGGTGCGCCTCGAACCAACCTGCTTCGCGAGGTGGCCAAGACTAAGCGGCAGGAACAGCAGCAGGCCGAGCAGAGGCGGAAGAGAGCACTGATTGTGGAATTTCGACGCAGTCCGCCTCCAGGCAGCATCGCCGACCTTCTCAGTGCAGACAGTGACCTCTTCAGATACATCATTTCCTTTGCCAACGGGGTGTCCTGCAAGGAGATTGCGAGACGATGCAGCACGAACCGCGCCTTTGCAAACTTGTGCTCCCAGGAAGACTTCTGGCGGTGGCAGTCGCAGCTCCGCGGGTACGACCGCGCATCGAGGTTCAACCCGTTTCGTGTCGACCCTGCCCCAATCGGCCCAATCGGCGGTTCGTGGAAGGAGCACTACAAGTGGTGGTGTCTGCGCGCTCACACAAATGAATCAATTAGAGATACAGTGCAGAATCTCCGCCGTACAAACTTCTCTACGTACATTGACGATGACTACGGACACATCTCTGATTGGGACGTCTCGAATGTGACCGACATGAGCTACATATTTTCAAGGGACGCCAGCTTCAATTCCGACCTCTCGGAGTGGGACGTCTCGAATGTGACCGAAATGAGCGGCATGTTTGCAGATGCCACCATCTTCACTTCCGACCTCTCAAAGTGGGACGTCTCGAATGTGACCGACATGGGCTACATGTTTGCGGATGCCAACATCTTTACTTCCGACCTCTCGCGCTGGGACGTCTCGAAGGTGACCAACATGACGAACATGTTTGATTTTGCCACCATCTTTACTTCCGACCTCTCGCGCTGGGACGTCTCGAATGTGACCAACATGGACTACATGTTTTTGAGAGCCACCAGCTTCACTTCCGACCTCTCGCGCTGGGTCGTATCGGAGGTGACCAGAATGAATGGTATGTTTCTCGGGGCCGCCAGCTTCAATTCCGACCTCTCGAAGTGGGACGTCTCAAAGGTGACCGACATGATGGCCATGTTCAGTGAAGCCACCAGCTTCACTTCCGACCTCTCAAAGTGGGACGTCTCAAAGGTGACCGTCATGAGATACATGTTCTTTAGAGCCACCATCTTCACTTCCGACCTCTCAAAGTGGGCCGACAAGATCTCGAATGTGAACGACATGAGCGGCATGTTTGAAGATAGTGGAGTTGTAGACACGCCTGGTTGGTACCCGTTCTAGGATTTCTGATCATAGTTTCACTTTGAAAACTTTACAGGATTAATGAAACGTTTCAAAAGGTTTGTAAAGACAGAGAAAAACAAAAACATACAACATACCTACATACATGAAACGTTTCACGGCGCGCTCCAGTGCGACGCGCTCCACCATGAGGAGCCAGCAGCGTTTGCAACGCCAAGTTTGGAGGTTGTTGGCTTGGAGGTAATTGGTGGTGTGAACGACATGTTTGACAGTTTATCCGAAATGGAATTGGAAATCAGCAGGTCAACTTTGACGGGATCCGTCTCACTGTTGGAGTTTGCGACGGTTGCGACGGTTGGGTTGGTTGGGTTGGTTGGGTTGGAAGCCTGTCGAATGTAAAATTGGATGTCGTTCTGGTACTCGCGTGGAAGAGAGTTTGCCTTTTCGGTTGGTTGCGCAAAGAGTTTCGCCTCAACGGACGTCTTCTCACGCTTGATGTCAAAGTCGTGCGAGTTCCAGTCAAAAGTAGACTCGACTTTGGAAGCAGCCGCCGAGCTTGCCAGCCCAGGCTTCCAGTGCTTTTGGGCGTCCGACAGCATGCAGTACAGTGAGTCCACTGCCTTGCCTCCAGAGGTTGAGAGGTTGGCGCTGCATTGGCCAGACTTGACTGCGTTCCACGCAAGCTTTGAGGCCTGAGAGGAGATGCACACAGTATCAAACCAGTGTGGCGTCTGGTTGGACGGGTTGACTCCAACTTTGCTGTGTGTGTGAAACGTCTTCATGGTTGGAACGTACGACGATGCGATTCCAGTAGTAGAACGGTTCCACTCCAAGCGCGTCCTATGTGCTTCCTCCTCCTCCTTGTTCAGAGAGTCCCATTCATGCTTGCATTCCTGCGTCCACTCAGCCATGCACTCGTTGATGGTCCGAAGATCGCTCATCTTCTGCAGAAGCGCAACGCGTTTTGCGTGTGCCTCCT
>Ga0209603_1004523_pt1 | contig 11560 bp, 11 predicted proteins | sample COGITO_mtgs_1206_FD_184812 | JGI IMG/M metagenome (GOLD analysis project Ga0209603, IMG submission 184812) | Pelagic marine microbial communities from North Sea - COGITO_mtgs_120607 (SPAdes) (version 2) | ecosystem: Environmental > Aquatic > Marine > Epipelagic ... | reverse complement strand
TTACCTGTTGAGATCCATGTATCAGGGTCTCTAAATCCAGTACTAAGTCCAGGCACACTCTTAGTAATGCTCTTGCGAAACTTCGCAATATCAAATGCTTTTGCCATTATTGTCTCCTAAAAAGAAAGTCTGGGGCGACTAAATGCCGCCCCGCCGGTTGTTAAGGATTTATGCTCTTGAGCGAATTGCTGCTAAGATGTCCTGTGCACTTGGCTTCTCGCCTTCAGTAACTGGAGTTGCTGTTGGAGTAGGTGCCGGTGTAGGTGCCGGAGCAGGAGTTGGTTCTTGCCAACCAGTATCTGTCACTGTTTCAGCAACAGGCGCTGGTGCTACTGGAGCAGGAGTTGGTGCCGCCACTGGTGCAGGTGCCGCTCCGCTATTGTTTGGTGCACTGTTTGATGTATCAAGTTGTACGCCTGCTGGACGATAAAAATTGCCCCAACGTACTGGATCATACAACTTACCATCAACACTTGCTTCAAACATTTCAGCAATTACTGCTAATTCTGCTTCGCTTGGTTGTTTAGGAAGATAATCATTTAAGTTATACAACCCATGTGTTTCGATAGCTGCACGTTCGTTACTATCTAAACTACGCTCTCTACGAGCCCAACCACTGGTTGAGTAATCTGCATATTGACCTTTAGTAGTTTTAGTAAGACGGAAGTCTGTACCACCTTCATAATCTGTAGGAAGTTCTTCAAAATCACTGCTCATAAGAGCACCTTTAATAATATTGAAGATACTTGGATTAATTACAAATCGACGGATTGGATTTTCTGGAGACTCTTCATCTAAAGAGTTTTCAGTTACAAAGCCTTGGAACACGTAACTACGCTTTTTCCAATACTTACGACCCATGTCTTCTAGTGCTGGGTCTTTAAACCACTGGCGTACCTCTGATAGTACTGGACAGCTTCCAACTGGTCCCCACATTTCATTACATGGAACATTTACGACACACCGACGACTGTCTGGTTGTCCTTCAATTCCTTGAAATTCCATGCGAATCATTTGACGTTCACGCCAAAAGAAAGTGTTTCCTGAATCTCCATCTGGAAGGAAACGAATTACACTTGTTGAATTTTCTGGGATATTCCAAAACGGATAGATTGCATTGTCACCTCCGCCGCTTTGTTTACCAGGACCACTGTTGTCCTGAGCCTGTAGTTTTGCTTTAATTTCTGCCAATGTTGCCATAGTTATTCTCCTTGTTTGCCTATGTGTGTTGCATTAAATGCAACTATTGCCTAAGTTTGCCTAAATGACAATGTACTTATTGTCACTAATATATAATACATGCGTTAGTTTGTCAACTAAAAAGTTTATTAATATCAAAACTTTCGAGTACAGTATTGATATCCTTTTCCCATTGATTATTTTCTGCATGTACTGGTGTCTCATTGTGTGTTGGTCGTAACTTAGGCATCAGCGATGCAAGTGCTTTTGCTGATTTACCCAGTATAGCATCGTCGTTGATGCTGTCAACCAATTTACTTGCTTCTGCAAGACAATTTGACATTGTGCTTTCGCTCTCATCAAGAACGTTAGCAATATACTCCATCACTGCACCTAGTTGTGCTCGTGCTGAAGAATTCTCAAATGTGTGGTTCATTGGATTTTCTGGATCACCGACAATATCAGTTCCTTCTTTAACCCAAACGGTTTTGCCACTATTTTCAACTACACTTACAAGTGTGTTGATTGTATCTGCTACTTTTGTATTATGCTCACGTACTGCTTGCATTTCTCTTACAAGTGACTGAACATAAGGTAGTGCGCCTTCTACATTTTCATCAAAGTGATGTACTGTAAATGCTGTTTTGATATCGTCTAGTCCATTTTCGTCCAATTGCTCATCTTTGGCTTCAAAATCTTCTATCATAGCTGAATAGGTTCTTGCACCCTTCATACGATTTAGTGTTTCACGTATACTGTTAATGCGTCCAATAACTGCTTCTACAATATCTGCGGTATCTTCGTTAACAAGTCCATTCTTTTCACTATAACGTCTAAACTCTTTAAGTTTCTTTAATTCTGAACATTGTTCTGCAATATGCTTGCCGAAGTCATCATGTGGATTACCGCCTGCTTGTACGTGACGTAACATAGCTCTACCACCAGCAAGGTTGTTACTAGGAAATCTGTAACGCTCGCCTTCAGCATTTTCAATATAAATGGCTTGAATGTTTCTACTACGTGATCCACGTTGTTCTTCATTTACTGCTTTGTTATGTTTAATAACAAGTCTTGCGTTTTCTAATTTTTGGTAGCTACTTTTGCTGCTTCCGTATGCGGCGCCAATGCCTTCATTTACTTTATCTTGTTGTTTCATGTCTTTTACCTTTTGAGCTTGGTAGTCGAAATCTTTTGGTTCAATTGTCCTAGCATAATTTTTTAATGTATATTCAATAATACTGCGGTTAGCTAATTTTTTAATTTGTCCTAATGTCTCTTTTATTGACTGATGATCTACATTCGATCCTAAACTAACTTTTATATTACGAGTATTATCTGTTTCATCTAAACTAATCATAGTTCCATTGTCTATAATATAGAACCGTCTTGCCTCTGAAGGATCAACTGTATCAGCACCTTCGTCAGTATATAATTTTAAACTGTGGCCGTTGCCTTTGAGTATCTTAAACATCTTTTCTGCAACTAATTCTGAACTCAACATATCTCTTGTATCTCTCTATTATATAGTATTTATGCCAAGAATACGAAAGGCATAGGTGCAAGATCTTCTTCATCACTAAAACTATCTTTAAGTTCGTTATATGTGGTTTCATCATACTGTGCTACCTGTTGTGCAACTCTAACAACTAGCAATGCCGCCATTACTAAGTCATCAGTTTCACCTTCTTTAGCTGAATAGCTTGCACCACGAGCAATAAATGTTTTAGTTTCACGTAACAATGTGTTACTTGCAATCTCCATTTTATCGCTTTCGATCCAATTTTTAAATTTACTACATGCTGCTAATTTACTTTTATTTGTAGTTGTAAATCCACGCCTGTAGGATCTAGAACTACCAGCTTTTCTTGATTCAGTTATAAATGTACCAGCTATATTTTCCTCGCCCATTTCACTAATTACTACTAATGCTGCTTCACCAAGAGTATTGTTTTCTACGCTCCAATATATTTCACTATCTGGTGCTGTAGACTCTATCTCACTTAACATACCACGTAGTATACGTATTTGTTCCTGTACTGGTGTTTTATTATGCATCCACTCAGCAACTTGTCGCATACCTGGCAACTCATATATTTGTATTGCGGCATTATCGCCACCAGTACCTAAACTTGGATCAAGGCCTGCAATATATGTTTTACCATTTTGTACTGGTTTGTACCAACGTACTTGTCCAGATTTTTTATAGACGTCTTTGTGTTCCATTAATGTTAATTTTAAACTATCAATTAAAGTTTCATCAAAAGCAATAAACTCATTTAAGTGTTCTCGACGGAAACGTTCTTCTCCGATCTTACCTTGTTCTTCATCTGCCCATTCTTGGTTTCTGTCAGGGTGCGCTGTCCAATCAGCACTGTATGCTTTGAATCCATTTTTACCGACTTGTTTTTCAAATCCATAATCGTCGATAGTCCTGTTTGCTTCTCTCCAAATTTGAGCAAACTGATCATCGTCTTGGTTTGGTGTACTTGTAATAATACATTTACCACCTGTACTAAGTGTAGGACTTAGTGATGTCCAAAACTCACGAGCAATAGTGGGTCTCACAAATGCAAATTCGTCTAAGTATGCTAGTGAGATAGATAAACCACGTCCAGTATTTTCGGTAGTGGCTTGTGCTACAATACGGCTACCATTATCAAATTCTAAACTACCTTTATTATATGCTGTAACACCAGCACGTATAAAGTTTGGCAGTAATTCATATGCAAAACGTATACGTTGCATAATCTCTTGTGCACCACTATACTTGTGAGCCGCAATTAGAATAGTTTGGTCAGGCATAAACATTGCATACCATAATAGATATGCAGCCGCCGCTGTTGACTTACCCATTTGTCTACTAATAAGTGCAATACTATATTTGTGATTATGGTAAGCGTCTAACAATCCTTTTTGAAAGTCAAACAAGTCAAACTTCATACGCCCTTTAGTAGGGTGTTGAATCCAACAATATTTTACAATAAAATACTGCGGATCCATAGTACACTTAGCAAGCTCTTGTAGTTGCTCATCTGTATACTTTTCTTTTTGGTATGGGGTTTTGGTTAGTTTTGTATCTACTGACATACTATTACTTATGTTGTGTTAAAAAAGGGGAAGCAACAAATTGTTTTGTTAGCTTCCCCAAATGTAAACCTTAAGCCTGTAATTAAGGGTTATATATTACATACCTGCAAGTTTGCGCAAGTAATCTAATTCTTCGTTTGCTTCACCAAATCCACTATCACGGCCAATACGCATCTCTAAGTCACGAGCTACTTGATCTCTAACATCAGTGTCTGATGCTTCTCCAAAATCAGGTTGATCGTCTGACAAATTCATTAAGTCGTTCATAGCTGCATCAATAGCACGTTCTGGGCTATCAAATTCACCACGCTCATGTCTTTTAACAATATCGTCTACAATCTCTGCAACTTCAGCATTACCTTCGTCACTAAACATACCGTATTCACGGTTGCTAGCGTACTCACCTGCTGCTGGATTGTAATCTGGCGCACCCATTGCTTCTGTTGTGTCAACTGATTCTTCCATAGTAGCTTCAGTATGTGCTTCACGCATTTCACCCATTAGCTGTTCAAAAGCAGTTCTAACACTGTTTAAATCGCAGTCTTCACCACAAGCAGCTTCTAGTCTTCCGCCTTCACGAAATACACTGCTAAGTTCTTTTAACTTATCCATTGCGCCATTAAATGTGTTATCTACTTTTGAATGTGCCATATTAAATACCTGCTAGCTTTTTAACATAGTCCAACGACTCAGATGATTCAAAGTATTCATCTGCTACTTCTTTGCCATACTTTTTAGTAAAATCTTCTTTTGACATTGTCTCAGAATCGTGAATGAGTTGGTCACTCATTTTGCTTTCGTCTATTCCTGCTAATTTACGTAGCATATCTACATCATCGTCTAGTTTATGTGCTGTATCTTTTTTCATTGTAGTTTTGTGTGTTTTACCACCAAACTCGAAACTATCTTTACCTGCACGGCTTGCAGCTGCCGCCGCTTGATTAAATGCGTTCTCATCAATGTCGTCTTCTTCAACTTTCGATTCGTCTACTTTATCATCATCGTCTTTTTCCCATGGTGCTTTTTTAAGAGAAACTTTTTTCTTTTTCTCACCACGTGGCGTTTCGTCTGCATCATAACGTGCACGGTCATATTCGCCTTCTTTAAATGCCGCATATGCTTCGCTTACACTTTCTACTGTATGATCTGGATATAAATTCTCGTCTACAGTAACGTGATCGCCTTTTGCTTTTAAATAACGGCGTAAACTTGTGTCTACATCACTACCCATTGCTTGCAACGGATCATCCATCATTTCTTCTTCTGGTCTGGTTGTTGCAGTGTCAAATCCTGCACCCTCTGCTTCTTCAACTTCAGCAGTTGCATCAATTCTGTTAAGAAGTTCTGGGTTTACGATGCCTGCTAATTTAACTAAGTCTCTTAAATCCATTTTTTATACCTTATATTCTGTTGCTAATTCTGATTTAGGTAAGTTCTTAACAAAATTAGAAACAAATTCATTTCCAAAATTATCTTTATGTTCTACTTTTTCCGCTTCACTGTAATCAGCATCTGCTAATACACTTTTAACTTCATCATCAGTAGTGTTCTCTAAATCTTCTTCTTCATCGATAAACTCACCTTCGTTATATACTCTAATTGCACCAATATGAATACCTGTTGCGGCTGCAACTTCTTCTTGCATTACATTTGGAGTACATGGGAGATGTGTTACAATTTCCATAGTAGACACTGCACTCGGGCCAATATCACCAAACCCGGCTGGGCTTCGTTGAATAATACTTGTTTTCGGCGAACTAACACTCTCTACATTGTATCGAGCTAAGTGTGATTCCAATTTTTTTAATTGCTCATCTGACATGTCAGCTACAGTACGTAGTCTGAAGTTGTATGTTTTCTCAGATTCTGCCAAATATTGCTTTAAACTTTTCATACTATTATTCCTATCTTACAGTTATTTATCACTATTATTTGTTTTTTGTACTTTTGCCATAATGTCATTGATTAAACTTGCTCTATCAAACTCTTCAGCGGTTCCGTCGATAGGAACACCGTCAATTGGAGCATCATTCAATTTTGCAATTTGCATTTCAACTTTCTTTTCTTCTAGATCAAGTTTACGTTTACGCATTTGCATTTCAATCATCTTTAATTTTTTGTCCATCTTTGCTGTTTTAGCTGTAATGGCGTTTGTCATCATTTTACTTGCACTATCAAATACTGGAGCCGCATGCCGGTCTTCTACATTTTGTCCAAGGTCCATAAGGTCTTGAAATGCTGACATTGCTTGTTTTGCATACTCGTCCATGTCTTTGTCTAGTGATTCTAAATCACGAACTGCTGGCAAGGCTTGATCAATTTTGTCTGCTGTTTCTAATGTTTGTTGTAGTTTGTCTAAATCAAATCCAGTTTCAGCTTCACTAGTATGCTCTGGAGTTTCTGGGCTAGCCATGTTAAACACTTCTTCAATTTTTTTACTCATTTTTTTCTCTTCTTTAGTTTCTTAGGATTATTGAACAGCTCATTTTCTGTTAAAACACGAAACCCAACGCCTTGCTTTTGTGCAAATAACTTTGCAGCCTGCCATTTTGCTTCGTTAACTACGGCGGCGGCTTTTTGTGCTGGACTTCTTGCATTACCAAGTATTTGACCTGCTGGCTTAATTTCTATAAATTCAGCATGCCTCTTTTTATTTACATCTTCATATACAATAAAAAAGTCAGGCACATACATAGTTTGTTTATTTTTAACTGGGTTAAAATATGGGATACGATGACTTTCGCTTGCCCATGCTACTACACTTGGATGTGTATCGCAAAAACGCATAAATTTTAATTCCCATCCACTACGATATCTCGGAGAATGTTTTCCGATATATCTAGATAGATTCCTAGGTGTAAATATGCCTTGTTGAAACTTGGATGCCATTATCTACGTATTTATAATGCTTAAAAGTTTTTAAATTCAATGTGCTCTGGTTGAAACTGTACAGTCCAAGTAATAGGCGAACTATCTGAATAATTAAGGTTATCGTGTGTCACATTAGTAATCATACAGTTTATCATTTCACATATTCTTCCAGTACCTGGATCGTCTATTCCACTACGAGTATCAAGGGTTCCAATGGAAATTTTATTAAAGAAAAAACGACCTGCCGCAGTAATGGCATTAAGTCCACTAGGTGTTGAAACATTGGGGGCATTACCATTTGAGGCAAAGGGGTTACTTAACTCGCCCAATCCTTGCGAATAATAATAACTAGAATAATCAGTAAGTAAATTTTGAAATTGGCTATCAACAGTGTCATAAAAAGTAATTGATGCTGGTGCTATTTCTTGTCTGGTTGTTACAAATCTTTGATGATTGTATTGATTTAGTCTTGTTACGTTGTATTGATAACTAGGCATATCTACACCTGACACTCTATCAAATACAAAAGATCTCCCATAACTAGCATCTGATAATTCAGCAGCTGAGTCAATTACCATGTTAACAGAAAAATTAAATTTTTGTCTTGGCTTCTTGAACATTATAGCGTCATCGACACCATAAATCTCTGCTGCTAAATTACGTGGGCCAGTATTAGAAGTTAATCCCATTAACTATTATCCTGTTGCGTTAACTGCGGTATTGTCTACAGACGCACCAGTTAGTGTTGCATTGCCAGATGCATCATAAACTTCTGCATTGTCATATTGGATCTGCACAGTAACTTGTACTTGATCACTTGTAGCATATGCCATATCACCATATTGAATATTTGTAATATAACAACCACTAAGCTCAAATGTATCTAGTACACCTGGTGTTGGATTTTGTCCATCAAGTGTTTCTATTCTAGTTGTAAACTTATAACCTGCACCCGCTCTTACTGAACTTTGGTTTGCATGGTCAACTTGTCTGTTAAGTTGTGCATTTAATTCTTTTAGTGTAACGCCGTCAATATCGTCACGTAATACAATGCTTACAGGTTCCCATGTGTGTTTGCCTGCCAAATAGATTCTACTATTATATGCATCCACTGGAATCTGTTCATGTGTTAAACCAGGTCTGCTTGTACTAATAACGTTTCGTGTTGGTGTTGAACTAAATCCATCACCTTCAAAAGTAACTCTAAAACGATACTGTAATTTTGGCATAATAGTAGTGGTGTTTCCTGCATTGTCTGGAACACCAAGTGTTGTTAAAACTGCCATGTTAGTCTCCTCTATACTAGCTAATACTATTTATAAGAAATCAGTGAAAAAAATGGACGCACAAGGCGCCCATTAAGTTTGTAGTTATTTTAGTCTTTTTATACGTTAGATAGTGTGCCACTATTAACAATACGGATTGGAATGTAAATAAATTCTACTGACTTAGTTGGCTCAATTGCCACATCAATATACAATTCGTTACGATCAATACGAGCTGGTGTATTGTTACTTCCGTCACAAACAACTGCAAAGTCTGTTACCCCTCTGCGGCTTAAAATGTCTGCAAGGAAACGTTCAAATACTTGCTTTGCTCTGGCACGTGTCTGTGCATCGTTTTGTTCAAACAAGAATGGGCGAGCAATTTCATCAAAGCGTTCTCTCAGGTATGCAACTAAACGTGCTACGTTTACACGGTCAAGTGCTGTAGTTGTACTTGCTAGTGTTTTTTGTCCAAAAATAACTGTGCCTTGTCCAATAAATGTTGTAATTGGATTTAGCTTGGCAGTATACATTGCATCACGTTGTCCTTGTGTTAGTGTAAGTGCTTTGAATTCATTTTCAGAATTCATAAATCCTACTGCACTAGCATTTTGTACAACACCACGAGTTAATCCTGCTGGCGCAAACCATGGGAAACTAATGTTATCATTATAAGCATATGTATAAAGTGCCATATGACTTGGTGGAACAACTACTGTTTTGCCATTTACTGGCTCTGTTGAATTACCAGCTGGATAGTATGCTGCACTATATGTGTTATTTGTTACCAATCCATCTTCACCATTTTCTGTTGCCGCATTTGAGTTTTGAACCCAACTAATAGCGTCAGTTGCATTTTTGCGCATTGGTGTATCAACAATAATAAATGCTGTTTCGCCACGATCACTGTTTAGTGTAACTAACTCGTCTGTCAGTTCAGGATAGTTAGGTGCTGCTAACAAAGTAAAGTTATACTGTTCTTCACGTAAATCTGTTCCTGCGGCTACTGATTGCATGCTAGCAGCAATAACTTTACGCTGTGCATATCTACCGAATGAACCAGATCCATCTGATTGGTTAGTTGCTGCATTTCTCCATGCTGTTCCGTTCCAACTACGCACTGTATTTCTACTTTGTGCCATGTTTACAACAATTAGTCCATCTGGATAAATTACTGCACTTGGTGCACCAGCAATAGCACTACCGCCACCTTTAGTGTCATCAATATCAGCAAAAAGTACACCATTAGCACTTGTTTGATCTGAGTTTGTATGTTTTACCCAGGCTGATCCGTTATGCTTATAAATTTTTGGATAATCACGTTCGTTGGCTAAGCCAGAACCTGCTAAATTAGTATCAATCCAAATATCTCCATCTGCAAGAGCGCCGCCTGATGTGTCAGTTGTTGGTGCTGATGATGCATATTGTACATCTGCTGCTGGTGTCCATGATCCACTAGCACTAACATACAAGTCTAATGCATCAATTGTATTGTCAAACCAATATTGACCAGTTGCTGCTGTTGCTGTTGGTGCTGCAATTTGTGCTAGTAATGATGTAGTAATAGCAGTAGGTGCACCCAATGCACTTACAACAGTAATATCAATTTGATCTACTGCCTTGCCTAATAGTACTCCGCCTGCTGTAGCACTTGATGTTAGTGCTGTAGCACTTGAACCATCTTGTGGCACAAACGTAGTAATATCAGCATTATCTGATCCATCACTTACGCCAGCTACTGTTTGTGGAGTAAATGCATCTTCAATAAACTTACTAATTACAATATTTAAACCATTGCCTGGGCTAGTTGTTTTAACCCAAATATCACCATTACTTGGCGATGCTGGTGCATTATAGTGTTTGTCAAGTGTTGCGCCTGCTGTTGCCCATGCCGCCGCATCTTCTTTGTAATATTCAATACTCTTGCTTGTTGTTGAAATTACAACATGATAACCACCAGTTACTACTGTTGCCGCAGGTGCTGTTCCTGCCGCACCAGCAATTACTTCAACTGTAGGGGTTTTGTAATCCCATACTGATGTAGTACTATTCCATACATGGATACCATACTTACTGGCATCTGTGTCTAACCAATATGTATTAGCTGTTGAGTAAGTACTTGTTGGTTGAATTGTTGTTGAATCTAATTCTGCTAAGTCAATGTTTGCTCGTACAATATATGCACGTGAACCTTGTCCCAAATAGCTGTATGCAGCCAACAAGCCGTATTCACTTGTTTCACTACCTTGTGTAATTTTTGTTCCAACAGTAGTAAATGTTGGGTTACCAAAATACTGTGTAAGCTCACGCTGTGATGTAACCGAAATTACATTTCCTGCTTGTCCTACTTTTGTATATTTTGCAATACCATCTGATTCACTGCCAGTTGGATCTGTTTTGTTCTCTCTTGTTGCTACAATAATTAGTGGTACTGTTCCGTTTCCGGCGGCGCCATATGCGCTTTCATCAGTTACACTAACCTGTACACCTGGTGATACTAAAGCCATTTTATTCTCCTCTGGGTCATATCTATCGATGTTAGTATTTATTATGACAGCTATATATCAGGGGTGAAATGAAGGTTAACTACGTAGTTATTTAGTTAGCACTATAAGAATCAATATTTGAAATGAGAGCATGTACATTAAATTCTAAATCTTCTAGTGTACCATTGTTATCAATAGTAAAGTCTGACATCCATTGTTCTAGACTCATACTATTTTTATTTTCCGGAGGCAAATGTTCACTTCGATCAACCCAAATGCAGTAATCAAACACACCTGTGTTTTTCATTGAATGAAATTCTTTTTTATTGCGTAGTCCACAATAGATATCATGTTCCGAAAATATTTCTCTACCTAAACGAGCAGGGTCTGGAACATTATAATCACAAATGGCATTATACCACTCTTGTCTGTGATTGTGTCTATCAGCATAACATTGCTCTTCGGAGTTGTATCCATACTTTCCTTTGAGGTCGTTATAGATAAACAACTTACTACAGAACTGACTGCTGGATTCAAAACTATAACCATACTTGTCTCTGAGAATTTCACAGACAGTATCTTTGCCATGGCGTCCATGGCCTATTACTAGTAATTTTAATTTCATGTTTATATTATAATTGGATTTGATGTATTTGTCAATACCTAAAAGAT
>Ga0209603_1004520_pt1 | contig 11563 bp, 10 predicted proteins | sample COGITO_mtgs_1206_FD_184812 | JGI IMG/M metagenome (GOLD analysis project Ga0209603, IMG submission 184812) | Pelagic marine microbial communities from North Sea - COGITO_mtgs_120607 (SPAdes) (version 2) | ecosystem: Environmental > Aquatic > Marine > Epipelagic ... | reverse complement strand
ATTATAAAAAAATCAAAAAAATGTTACTAGAAAAAAATTATATTTTTTTATCAGAAACAGATAGTGAAGTTATAGTGAATTTAATAGATTATTATTATAATATAGAAAAAAGAAATTTTGAAGAAATATTAAAAAATTTAGAAGATGAGTTAGAAGGAACGTGGGCGCTTGTAATTATGAATTTAGATTATAAAAATAAATTATTTTGTTGTAGACATGGAAGTCCATTATTAATAGGAATAAGTGATGATTGTGCTATTATTTCATCAGAAAAATCAGCATTAAATAATTATGTAAATAATTATTTTATATTAAATTCAAATGATATTTGTATTATTGAAGATAAATCAAATAATATAGTAATAAATACAAAGAATAAATATATTTATAAAGAAAATAAAAATCAGACAAATTTATTATCACCGGCACCTTATAAATATTGGATAGAGAGAGAAATAAATGAACAATATGAATCATCTTTGCGAGCTATTAGTCTAGGTGGTAGATTATTAAATAATAGCGAAGTTATATTAGGAGGATTGGAAATAAATAAAAAAATTTTAAAGAAAGTAGAAAATCTACTTATTATAGGTTGTGGAACATCTTTTCATTCAGGTATGTTAAGTAAATATTATTTTAATGACTTATGTAATTTTAATAGTGTTTCAATAATAGATGGTGGAGAATTTGATATAAATGATATTTCAAAAAAAGGAATAACTGCTATTATTTTACTTTCTCAGTCAGGAGAGACAAAAGATATTTATGATTGTTTAAAAATAGCACAAGAAAATAATATATTTACTATTGGAATTGTAAATACTGTTGATTCGATGATTGCGCGTGAAACAAATTGTGGATGTTATATAAATGCCGGTAGGGAAATGAGTGTTGCTTCAACAAAATCATTTACAAATCAAGTAATAGTTCTCTCAATGGTAGCAATATGGTTTTCACAAATACACAATATAAATGAAAATAAACGAGTGAAATATATAAAATATTTAAGACAATTACCATATGATATAAAAGACATTTTAGAAAATGTTAAAATAGATGATAAAATTATTGATTTATTAGATAAAAAAAATATTTTTATTTTGGGAAAAGAAAAAGGTGAGGCTTTATCAAAAGAAGCAAGTTTAAAAATTAAAGAAATTTCATATATACATGCCGAGGGATATTCTAGTAGTGCTTTAAAACATGGAGCATTTGCTTTATTAGATAAAAATTTGCCAGTTATGTTATTATTATTAAGAAATAAATTTTATACAAAAAATTATTCATGTTATGAAGAAATAATCTCGAGAGAAGCACCAGTAATAATTATAAATAATTATGACACTGAAACATGTGATGATTATGAATATGTAATAAGTATACCATATAATGAAATATATAATGAATTATTAGCTATTATTCCATTGCAAATTATAGCATATAAACTATCAATAAAACATAATATAAATCCAGATAAACCAAGAAATTTAGCAAAATGTGTTACAACTGATTAATTTAAGTATTATTTAATATTTAAATTAATAACTTAATTAAACAAAAATATATATAAATTTTATAATGGTAAAATCTATTTTAGATAATACAATTAATTATCCAGAAATAAAAAAATTAGATAAAGATGATTTAGAGTTTGATGCTACAGTTTATGAAATTGAAATATTAGGAATAACACAAGAAATAGCTTTAGGTCAGGCAAAATACAGTTTTATACAAAAAAATATTATATATTATCCAATATATTTAGTAGTAAAAGATAAGGTAGATTCTCAAATTGGTTTGTATGAAATATTAGCTGATAGAGAGCCTAATATATTAGATGAAGACGGTGATATAGACATTGAAAGATTAAATGAACCATTATTTTATAATTATTTTATAGAAGATTTCATTGAAAAATCATCTCACAAAAAAATATCAGATGAGGAAAAGAAAAGAGAAAATGAACAAGAGAAAACTGATGAAGAAGAAAGTGAAGAAGAGGAAGATGAAGAAGAGGAAGATGAAGGAGAAGAAGATGAAGGAGAAGAAGATGAAAGCGATGAAGAATATGACGAATGGATTAAACAATATATGAAAAGCAATTTTTATGAAATTTTAGATAACGAAGGAGGTGGTGATTGTTTGTTTGCTAGTATAAGAGATGGTTTAAAAACAATAGGACGTGATATAACAATAGGTGAAATGCGTAAAATTCTAGCAGAGCAAGTAACAGAAGAATTATTTTCAAATTGGAAATTATTATATGATGAAACTAAAACTAATTATGAGGAAATAAGAAAAATCATGAGAGAATTGAATACTAGAAATAAGGAACTAAAAACACAATTATCTAGTATTAAAAATAGAAAAGAACAACAAGAAATAATAAAAGAAGCGAGAGAAAATACAGAAAAATTCAAAACAGAAAAAGATAATGAAGGTTTTGCTAAAGAAATGTTAGAAGAATTTAATTTTATGGAAGGAGTAAATACAATAGAAGATTTAAGAAAAAAAATACAAACAAGTAGTTTTTGGGGTGAAACATGGTCAATATCTACATTAGAACGGGAATTAAAATTAAAATTTGTTTTATTTTCTGAACAATCATTTGAGATGGGAGATCAAGATAATGTATTAAATTGTGGACAACTTAATGATACAATATTACAAGATGCTGGTGTATTTAATCCTACACATTATATAATGCTAGCATATAGTGGTAATCATTATGAGTTAATAAAATATAATAAAAAAGGAGCATTTGCCTATGATGAATTGCCAGAAAAACTAGTAAAATTAATAAAAGATAAATGCTTGGAAAGACAAGCAGGTCCTTATTATTTAATACCAGAATTTAGAGAATATGATATACAAGAAAAAATTGATTCGAAAAATGAAGGCGAGGAAGTAGATGAAGAAGTAATGGAAAAGTTAATTACTCCAGAAAAAGAATTATATAAAGATGATGTAGTTTTTCAATATTATTCAAAATCAGCAGGAAATAAATTTCCAGGCGAAGGTGCCGGTGAAATACTTAATAAAGAGAGAAAAAGGGAATTTCTAGAGTTATCTAAAATACCAGATTGGAGAAGAAAGTTATCAAATTTTTGGGAAAGTAACTTAAAATTAGATGGAAAAACATGGAAAACAGTAGAACATTATTATCAAGGTAATAAATATAAAAATAATAATCCTGATTTTTATCAAAAATTTACAATAGAATCTAGTAGTGATATTTCAAAAGAACCAGCATTAGCAAAAGCAGCTGGAGGTCCAACGGGTAAGTATGAAGGAAAAAGAGTAAGAGATGAAAAAATAAAGATAGATGAAGGTTTTTTTGATAAAAAAGATGAAGTAATGACTATAGCTCAAGAAGCTAAATATGAACAAAATAAAGATTTAGCTGATATCCTTTTAAAAACAAAAGATGCAAAATTAATGCATTTTAAAAGAGGCTCAGAACCAGAGCGTCAAGATATATTAATGAAAATAAGATCTGAATTAGTAACTTCTACAGATTAATTCACAATTATTATCTAAATTTAATGTGGTAAATTGTTTTATATTATCAATATCTAATGAAAAGTTGTTACTTGATACTAAATAATAAACTTCTTGAAAAGATTGAAAATTTTCAACATATTCTATGAGATCCTTATTTATTTTTTCATAAATATTAACAATCCATAATGTTGGGGATGATTTAACTTTATAAAGTAAATAATATATAATAGATAGACTCATAATTATAATAATTAATATAGTTATAGATTAATTATTATAATTATTTTAAAATCAATTTTAATTATTAGTTATAGCATATAGTTCATCTGGTTTTTCTGGTAATACCGACGCATGTAATTGGAAAATACAATCATTTTTAAATATAAAAGACATTCTCACAACAAGAGGTTCATTTAAACCTTCCCAATACCATGTAATTAACGCTGTATTAATAAAGTAGTTATTATTGATTTTTGATAAATTATATTTTCTATTTAAAACTTTAATCCCAGGTAAACTAGTAAAGAAATTGAAATATTCTTCTATTTGTTTACCTTTTCTTAATTTTGTTGAAACGGTAGCAACTAAAGTAGCATCTTCACAAAAAAGATTGGCTACATCTCTAGGATTTCTATTAATAGTAACTTCTTTTATCCATTTATCTGTTAATTGTGAATAATAGTTACTCATAACAAAAGTAGAATTTATAAAGAATTTGTAAATAATTAGAATACCAGTTATAATTAGAAAAAATATAAATAATTTGTTAAAATTGAATTCAAATTTTTTTGCCATTATATATATTAAAAAATAAAATAATAATTAATTAATATATAATATATGATATTAAATAATATTAGTAGTGATATAATTGAAAAAAATATGAATAAAATAAAGAATTGTAATATAGATTATTCTGATATTAAATTAGATGAATTGAAAAATTATATTTATTTATTTTATAGAATAATATATAGTGGTAATAAATTTATTAATAAAAATTCTAAACATATAGAAAAAAAAATAGAAGAAAACAAAATATTTGATAAAATTAATAAACCAATAATGTGGAATTCAAATTTTTTTCCAGATAATATTAAAAAATATATAGAAAACGAGTTATCAACAATGATTAATTATAAGATAGAAATAGATTCGAGAACTTTTTCTCTCTACTTTTATATTTATAACGATGATGAAATATTAAATAATATTGATAATTATGTAAAAAATGTTTTTATTTGGTTATATATTGGAAATGAGTATATAAATAAAAATTGTTCAAATTATACAAATATTTATATATATTTAACACCTTTTTTAAAAAAACTGCCAAGTAAGAGTAATAAAATATTGGACCACAATAATGTAAATACAGCATTTACAATGAGTGGTTGTAATAAAAAAGGAGAGATAATTATTTATAGAAAAGAAGAGTGGTTTAAAGTATTGATTCATGAATGCTTTCATAGTTTTGATTTTGATTTTTCAACATCAAATATAGAAAAAATAAAATATAAAATAAAAAAACAATTCAATGTTAAGAGTGATCTATTAATTTATGAAAGTTATTGTGAAGTATGGGCTAGAATAATAAATTGTTTGATAACAGCATTTGCTTGTTTAAATAATAAAAAAAATATAAAAAAATATATGGAATTAAGTAATATATTTTTACAATTTGAGAGAATATATTCATTACAACAATGTAATAATATTTTAAATTATATGAATCTTTCATATCGGGAATTATTAATAGATAAAAATAATAATTACAATGAAAATTCTAATATATTTTGTTATTATGTTATAGGGGCAATTTTAATGAGTGATTATTATAAATTTATGGATTGGTGTTATAAGAATAATAAATACTTTATTAAATTTTCAAATAATCCCGAAATATTAGTATCATATGGAAATCTAATAATAGATATTGGTATAAAAGGAGAATTTTTTGATGGGTTGGAATGTGTAAAAATGATTAAAGGAAATATCGCACGAATGAGTTGTATAGAATTATGATAAAATTGAATAATTAAATTATTAAGATAATTAAGAAAAGAATATAAATTATGGGGATTCGTTTATTAAATAAATATATTAAAACAAATTGTAAGAAAGGAGTAAATGTGATAAAAATGGAGAATTTAAGAGGAAAATATATAGTAATTGATACGTCTATCTATTTGTATAGATTTTTACAAGAAGAAGTGTTACTAGAAAATTTTTATTTATTATTATCACTATTAAAATATTACAATATAACAGGAATTTTTGTATTTGATGGAAAACCACCAGAAGAAAAATATAAATTAATTCAAAAACGCAATAGTGTAAAGGCGGAGGCACGCGAAAAATATAAAGAATTAGAAATCAAAATAAATGATAATGAATATGAAAAAGAAGGAAAAAATGTCATAGAAAATGAAATGGTTGAATTAAAGAAAAAATTTGTTAAATTGGAAAGATATCATATTGATAGTATAAAAAAATTAATAACAGCATTTGGTGAAAGTTATATTGATGCAGAAGGTGAAGCTGACCAATTATGTGCTAAATTAGTTATAAAAAAAATAGCATACGCTTGTCTAAGTGAAGATATGGATTTGTTTCTCTATGGATGCCCAAGAGTTTTGCGATATTTAAGTCTGTTAAATGAATCAATGGTATTGTATAATTTATCAGAAATATTAAAAGAGTTAGAAATATCATTAAATGATTTTAGACAAATCTGCGTTCTATCAGGAACTGATTATAATGATAATAATAATGGTTTGGATTTATACAAAAGTGTAGAGTTTTATAAGAGTTACAAAAATGATGAAAAAAATAATAATAATAATATTGATTTTTATACATGGATAGATAATAATATGAAGGGAATAGTAAATATTATTGAATTGTATGTAATTAATAATATGTTTCTATTAGATAATGTCAATTTAAAGCGGTATAAGATAAATAGAACTTTAATAGATAAAAATAATATAAAAGAAATTATGAAGCAGGATGGGTTTATTTTTGTAAATTAAATACTAAATTTAATAAACTATAATATAATATTATTAAAAAGTATATTATATTATACTATATTAATAGTATGAATGAGGAACGTTACGATAAATCATTAAAAAAGAGAAAAACAATAGTTGATGAGAAAAATTTTTTTATTCCAAACTATAGTGAATATGAAATATTAAAAAATAATAATTATAGGGTTTCATTTTTAAAAGATATTTGTAAACATTATAAACAAAAAGTTTCAGGTAGTAAAAAAGAGCTTGAAGAACGTATATATAATTATTTGCGCGAATCATTCTTTATAATTAAATTACAAAAGCGTATTCGTGGGTATTTTCAAAGAAAATATAATAATTTATTAGGACCAGGATTTTTAAATAGAAGTATTTGTAAAAATGATACAGATTTTTTTACTTTGGAAGAAATGTCAGAAATATCATATAATCAATTTATTAGTTATGTAGATGAGGAAAATAATACATGGGGATTCAATATTTTATCTCTCTACAATTTATTTTTAAAAAGTGAAAAAGGTGTTTTAAATCCGTATACAAGAAATAAAATTTCAGTAAACATATTAACAAATATAAATAATGTAATAAAATTATCGAAATGTTTAAAAATAGAATGTGATACAAAATTACAAGATATAAGTAATGATTTTAGTAATAAGAAAAAAATAGAAATGAGAACATTGGAATTATTTCAAAAAATAGATGAATTAGGCAACTATACAAGTATGAAATGGTTTTTAGATTTAAATAGACAACAAATAGTTAGATTTATTAGAGAGATGGCAGATATTTGGTTTTATAGAGCTCAAATAACAGACCAAACACGGCGAAATATATGTCCACCAATGGGAATATTATTTAGAAATATAAATTTAAATTATATTTCAAATTTATCTTATTTACAAGTTCAAAAATTAGCATTAAATATTATGGAACAATTAGTAAATAATGGAATTACTCACGATTTTAAAGTTATGGGTAGTTATTATGTATTATCCGCTTTAACATTAGTCAATAATGAAGCAGCCGAATCATTACCGTGGTTATATCAATCAGTAGCTTACTAATAAGCATTTGAATAATATAATAAATAAAAAATAATATTTTTATTTTTTATGTATTTTTATGTATTTTTATTTTTTACTATTCTTTAGATATAAGTTTAAGCACTTGTAGCGGCAGCAACAGCGGCAGCTTCGACTTTTTGCGATTTGGCAAAGTGGGGGCTCATGTAGCGTTGGAGGTTGAAGTATGTGAGTTCTTCTCCTGATTTAATCTTGAGAAGGGAGGCAAGTTTCTTGTCAGGGTTAATCTTGCGACCATTTTCTTTGTCTTGTAGATTGTGCTCACGGATGTATCCGTTGATTTCGCGTGTAACTTCAGTGCGAGCCATTTCAGTGCCAACTGGTTTGTTGAGGAACCCGGCAAGTTCGTTGCTGATGAGTGTAGGTTTAACAAAACCAGAGGGAGCACGGTTTGTCGACTTGCGCTTGCGTTTGGCATTGGCTTTTTGGGCAACTTTGAGTTCACGAACCGAGCGTTTTTCAAGAGCACGGAATTCGGATTTTAGCGAAGCAATTACTGTAGTAAGAGATTGAAGTTTTGAAAGGAATTCAGTGAATCCTTCTGTCATTGTAGAAAGTTCAGTTGCTTCGGTGGTTTCGACCGGAGCATCGGTTTTTGTAAGAACTACATCAACCTCGGGTGTTTTGGATTTTGTAGTCTTTGGTGTAGTGGTTTTTTCAGCTTTAGCTTTTGTTGTTTTCGAGGTTGTTTTATCAGTTACAACTTCAACGGGCATTTCAGCAGCAGCGGGGGTGGTTGTGGTCTCGGTTTTTTTTGCTTTTGGCATATTTATAACCTACTATATAACGACCTTTTTAAGTGCTTTAAAAGGATAATATATATTATATATTTCTAAACTTCATTATGATACCATTTTTAAACGAAAAAAAAATATTTCTAAAATTATTTGTAAAAATTAGAAATATTTCCTTTTTTTATTTTTATTTGTTTTTCCTAGAGCCTAGTTTTCATGGTAATAATTTACCATGAAAAGTGTGTTGTAAAAGCGCAGTTTCCCCAAATATTAGCTTGTAGACCTTCTAGGCATTTTGGGTTGCCATCTTCATCCTTCGGCAAATAAATGCTGTCAGGGTTTGTAATTTCATTAATCCAAAGACGATGAAACTGCTTTGGATTTCCAATTCCATTACAGTTTGCCTTAAAGTCACCCCAATCAAAATTAATATATGCTTCCCGCCTTCCCTTTGCTGACATGTTTTTGATTTTTCTCTCAATCATGTCAAAATATTTTTCGTTGAGCAACTTGAACTTTTCCTGCTTGACCTCCTTCATCCACTGTTCACGTTTGTTAGTTTTTTCAGCAAGAACCTTAGCATCTTCACTTACAACAACATCAGCCTGCTGGATCGCAAGGGAACGCATCTGCTCAATGAAAGACATTTTGATGTTTGATAGAAGTTTGTCGGTAGTATAGTTACATAAATTAAAATACATTTCAATTTTTTTTATTTTTATTTTTTAAGTTTTTTAAATAAATAAAAAATAAATAAAAATAAAAATAAATTTCCAATAATGTGTAATGAGTAAAAGTAATGGATATATAAAAATTAATTATTATGGTGGGTATGGAAATCAATTATTCATTTATTTTATGGGTAGATTGTACGGAGAGGAACATAATTTGACATTAATAACAGAAATAAAGAATAATTATATAAAGTTAAAAAATAATTCTATAGATGAAAATATTATTTTTGATGAAGATTTGAAAACATATACATTGAGAGATAAGGATTTTAATATTGATACTAGCGAACTTCCATATTATGGAAGAGGTATATATATATTTGATGGATTTTTTCAATATGAAGAAATTTTTTATTTAAATAAAGAGAGAATTTTAAATATGGTAGATGAAAAATATACAACAGAAGACTATTTTTCAATACATGTAAGATTGGGAGATTATTATTTGCCAAATAATAGACATTTAATAATTAATTGTAATTATTATATAGATTGTATAAAAAAATACGGAGAGAATTATGAAAAAATATATATAATATGTGATAAATTAAATGAGAGATGGGAAAAGTTATACATGTTTAAATTAATAAATAAAATTAAATCAATAAATAAAATACCAATATATAAAGAGCAAAGTTTGGTAGAAGACATAAATAGTATTATTAAATCAAAATATATTGTAACATCAAATAGCACATTATGTTTTTGGGGAACATTTTTTTCAAATGCGGAAAAAATAATCTCATTTCCATATTTTGGTATGGATATAAAAAAAAATAAAAAAATAGATATTTGGGATAATAATCCACAAGTATTTAAATATAATAAAAATAAAAATATTTTTTTTAATAAAGATTATAAAAATACGATAGACTTCTTTGAAAATATGATTTTATAAATTTTTTATTTTACTTTTTATATATTTTAAAAAAAAATTGATTTAAAGAGAATACAATATATTAAACTATCAATAATGGCAGGTGCTGATAATATGATTCTTAACGGTGTTACAGACGATCTTAGCAACGTCGTTTACACAAAACCAAAAGTTAATACTGTTGGTGGTAAAAGCATTGGTATTCTAAATAAGAAAAGCAACAAAAGCATGTTTGTATCAACACCTCTTATGCTTACTTGGGGTATTAATGAATATGTTGATGAACAGTCTGGAAAACGAACATATGATATGTCACTTCAGTTTCCAAATGAAGAATACAATACACCAGAAATCAAAAAGTTTCTTGATAATATGATTGCTTTTGAAAGCAAAATTAAAGCTGATGCCATTACTAATTCAAAAGAATGGATGAATAAGGCAAAGATGACAACTGATGTTGTAGATGCTCTATTCACGCCAATTCTTAAATATCCAAAAGATCCTTCTGGTGATCCTGATACTAGCCGCTCACCTTCTCTTCGTGTAAAGATTCCATTCTGGGAAGGAGAATGGAAGTGTGAACTTTATGATACGGAACAAAATCAACTATTCCCATCATCATCAGGAGTAACTCCTATTGAACTTATTACAAAAGCTTCAAATACAGCTACAGTAATTCAGTGTGGTGGCATTTGGTTTGCGAATGGTAAATTTGGTGTTACATGGAAGCTTCTACAGGCAGTAGTAAAACCAAAGCAGAATCTTAAGGGTCAGTGTTTTATTAATCTTTCAAATGATGATAAGACAAAACTTCAAACATCAAATCTTGATGAAGACGATGCCAATGATGTTGTTGCTAAAGTTGTTGAAGATACCGACGATGAAGATGAACCAGCAGTAGCAACTACAGAACCAGTAGCAGAAGAAAAAGTAGAAACGCCAACAAAGGTAAAGGAAGCTGATCTAGACGAACCACCCGCTCCTCCTAAGAAGAAAGTAGTTCGCAAGAAGAAAGCGGATGAGTAAATAAAAAATTTTGAAAAATAAAAATAATTAATTAATTAGTTTAATAATAATAATAAAATTTTTCTATTATTATTAATACAAAGTAATGTTTATATATATATTAGATTTGTTTTCTATATTATATATATTTTCATAATCTATATTTGATATACCGTCATTTTTAATAGTAATTATTTGATTTTTTTTTATTTTAATATTATCCATATTTATACTATACTTTTTATTTCCAATACTTATTTCATAAGTTTCTTTTTCCAATAAAGAATGTAATTCAACATTATCGTTAATAAATATATTATTATCATCATCTATAAAAATATGATTATCTATTTGTGGTATACATTCAAATATTAATTTGTTATTTAAAGTTTCGTATATTATTTCATTATGCCACATTGGAATAAAATAATCTTCATTGTCTATTTTTATTTTAAATACTTCATGATTTAATAAATTATCTATTGATGGATTAATAATATATTTTATATCTACTTTATTATTTTCTTCTAAAATTTTTTCTATTTCTTTTATTATTATCGATTCTTTAATTAAATGTATATTTGTT
>Ga0209603_1004518_pt1 | contig 11564 bp, 6 predicted proteins | sample COGITO_mtgs_1206_FD_184812 | JGI IMG/M metagenome (GOLD analysis project Ga0209603, IMG submission 184812) | Pelagic marine microbial communities from North Sea - COGITO_mtgs_120607 (SPAdes) (version 2) | ecosystem: Environmental > Aquatic > Marine > Epipelagic ... | reverse complement strand
TAAGCGTAGGCCATAAACTACATTCTCGTAAATTGATTTAGGAAATGGGTTTGGGCGTTGAAACACCATACCTACATTACGACGAAGCGCGGCTACGTCTACACTTTTGTCATATATATTTTGACCGTGAAGTAATATTTCACCTTCAATTCGGCAAATATCAACTAAATCATTCATACGATTAATACAACGTAGTAACGTTGACTTACCACAACCTGATGGCCCGATAAATGCGGTTACCTGCCCCTTAGGTATCTTCATATTAACCGAGCTTAATGCTTGTTTATCACCATAGTAAAGATCCAAGTCCTTGATCTCGAGTGCTGTTTGCTCTTTACCTAAATTCTCTAAATCCAACTTCAAGCTTGTGCCTGACTGGTTTACTTGTGGAGCGACTGTAATCATGTCTTTTTACCTTTACTAATTAATGCTCAAGCGAACGGTATTTTTCACGTAAGTGATTACGTATGCCGATTGCTGTGATATTCAATGTGATGATCACTGATACTAATAAGAATGCAGTGGCGTAAACCAACGGACGAGCCGCTTCAACGTTAGGGCTTTGGAAGCCAACATCGTATATATGGAAGCCTAAGTGCATAAACTTTCTATCTAAGTGAAAATATGGGAAGTTACCATCAAGCGGTAATGTAGGTGCCATCTTCACTACACCAACCAACATTAATGGCGCTACTTCACCCGCTGCGCGAGCAACAGCTAATATTAACCCTGTCATAATTGCAGGGCTAGCCATTGGCACAATAATTCGCCATAAAGTCTCTGCTTGCGTAGCGCCTAGTGCAAGTGAACCGTGACGTACTGTACTAGGAATACGTGATAAACCTTCCTCTGTCGAAACAATAACAACAGGCAATGTAAGAATCGCAAGCGTTAATGCTGACCACATCACACCCGGTGTACCAAATACTGGGCTAGGCGCAGCTTCTGGGTAGAATAGTTGGTCTAAGCTTCCGCCTAGTACATAAACAAAGAAGCCTAAGCCGAATACACCATATACAATTGATGGTACACCCGCTAAGTTAATTACCGCGATTCGAATCATTTTTGTCACGGCATTCTTTGCTGCATATTCATGTAAGTAAATTGCAGCAACTACACCAAATGGCGTCACAATAACAGCCATTAGCATGACCATGAATACCGTACCAAATATAGCTGGGAAAACGCCCCCTTCGGTATTAGCTTCACGTGGATCATCTGAAATAAACTTGCCTAACTGCACAAAGTAGTGACCTAGTTTCGCAAAAAAGCCCATATCGTTTGGTAACCAAAAATCGAGCACTTGGTAAAGTGGTATTGTGACACTTTCACCGCGCATATCTTTAACAGTTACTTTATCGCGCTTTGCTTGGTTACGAAGTGCAAAAAGTTGTTTTTCTAGCACCAAGTAATCAGCTCTAAGCTCTGCACGTTGTTGAGCAAGCTCTGCGACTCGCTCATCAGTCAAGGCATCATCCAATAGGTAAGACTTCTCCTGAAGACGTAAACGTTCTAGCTCATAATTTATATGGCCGATTTCACCGTCTTGTAGATCTGCAGCTTGATCATTTAAATCTACTGCGCGATCAACCAGCTCTTCCAGTACTTGTTTTTTATTGTCAGTAATGACTTGCCCGTCTTTTATCACTGTTTCAATATAGCCGTAAAAATTACCATTTTTACTACGTTCAAATACTGCAAGGTCCGCAGGAGTCGTCTTTGATTTTATATCCGTTTCAAGTACCCAACGGAAATCTAAATCTACATATTCACGGTTACCTGTTTTAATAAGTAAACGTTCTAGGTTTTCTTTGTTAAAACCTGATAAATCCACGCCCATTGCTTCAAGACGAGACTTAGGCACCATTTCTCGGTCATATACTTCACCAATCACGGTTTGTTTTGTTACTGAGCCATCAAGCTCAAATTGCACCACCTGTGAAGGCCAGAAAAAGCTTAACCCTTTCCATGCAATCATTGCTAATAATCCAAGAACAGATATCAAGCTGATACTTACCGCACCACCTGTCATCCATATCCAAGGAGAACCTGACTTAAACCACTGCTTTACCATGTCGTGTTTCTCCAATTACATTGAGCTGTATTTATCACGCAGCTGCTGACGAACAAACTCAGCTACTGTGTTGAAAATAAAAGTAAATATGAATAATACAAATGCCGCTAAGAAGAGGATTCTATAATGTGAACTTCCCACTTCAGATTCTGGCATTTCAACTGCAATATTGGCCGCTAGCGTACGCATACCTTGGAAGATACTCCAATCCATAATTGGTGTGTTACCTGTTGCCATAAGCACAATCATGGTTTCACCTACTGCGCGGCCGAGTCCCATCATCACAGCAGAGAAGATACCTGGGCTGGCAGTTAAAAGCACAACGCTAACCAACGTCTGCCATTGTGTTGCGCCTAAAGCAAGTGAGCCATTCGAAAGATGCTTAGGAACACTGAATACCGCATCTTCAGCAATCGAAAAAATAGTGGGTATAACAGCAAAGCCCATCGCAATACCAACAACTAATGAGTTACGTTGGTCAAATGTCATTCCTAATTCATTAGTTAGGTATTGACGAACGTTACCATCAAACATCCACAATTCTATTGCGCCGCTCATCGCAAACGCTAACCAACCAATCAATAACACGACCGGAATAAGTAAGATTGAATGCGACCCTTCAGGAATACGATGACGAATACCAGCAGGTAGCTTTGTCCAGCCGTAAGCTGTTGCAATAATACCTAGCGGAAGCATAATCAATAAACCAACGATGGCAGGTAAGTGCTCTTCAATTAATGGTGCAAGCCACAAACCGGCTAAGAAACCTAAGATTACCGTGGGTAATGCTTCCATAATTTCGACGGTAGGCTTAACTACTTTACGTAATTCACTCGACATGAAGTATGCTGTATAGATAGCCGCTGACAATGCAATCGGCACAGCAAATAACATGGCATACATTGCCGCCTTAATTGTACCGAATGAGATAGGCACTAAAGAAAACTTCGATTCAAAGTCATCGCTCGCAGAGGTTGATTGCCAAATATAACCAGGCTCAGGGTAACCTTCGTACCATACCTCTTGCCATAAAGCTGACCATGTAACCTCTGGGTGTTCGTTATGAATATCAACAACTGTTAGCTTGTTGTCGGCTAAAATAAGTGCTGCATTTGAACGCGGCGCAATTGCAAAGTTTTCAATCGCACCATCGCTTACTTTACCTTGCCAAAGTTTTGCTTCACTCGTGGTGTAATACAAGCCTAACTCACCATTTGAACTAGTAGTAAAGAAAGTACGGCGGTAAAACTCAGTGAAGATATCTAGCTTGTTTTGTTTTGTTGTTTCAAAAGCACGAATCTTTTGGTACTCACGACCGTCATCCGTGTTGACTTCAAACCACTGCGAGACTTCACCGTTATCATTAGCAAGCATCAATGAGTTAGCACCGGCTAGAAGCTCTGCAGACACTAAATTTGCATTTTCTTCATTAGCAGCCAAAACTTGAATCAGCTCAACGTCGCTCGGGAAGCGCGTATCATAGATATAAATTTGATTTGCCGTGCGAACAAAAGTACGCGTTGTATCTGGTGACATAAGTAGTTGATCAATACGCCCATCAATATCTAAATCTGTGCGTTCAACTTGCCATTCAATTTCGCCCGTGAACATATTCTCTTCAGCAACAAAGCTGCTAAACATTACGCGTTTATCAACTGTCTGCGCCACAATGGCTGTTTTCTCTTCATAATGGCTAAATGCAAACTGAGAAATGGCTGCACCTTGCTCATCTACAACCAGTGACAATTCGCCTAATGGATAATCTAAGCGCGGTGTTAGTTTGCGTTTGTTGTTTGGAAAAGTAACTAGAAACTTTGGTACAACGATGACCGCAGAACCATTTTCCAAACCATAAGCATACTGCCCTTGAAACGGAGCACTTTTGGCAAAACTTGATACCTTGGCATCTAAAGTTACTGGTAGGCTTGTTAGCTTTTTGCCGAACGTTTGCTTTTCTACACTGTAGAAATCAACAGCACCTGTTTTGGAGAGTAAAAACGCAACCTCAGTTTGCTCTTCTACACCTAAGCCGACAATCTGCTCAGCATTATTCAATCCAAAGCTATCACGCGTTTCTACTTTCGCTGATTCAAAAATAGGTTGGACTACATATAGCAAATAGAAAAATATTAACAGCAGCGCTATTAATACCATTATACCGCCAGCAGTAATGCTAAATTGGGCAAACCGGTCTTTAAATAGACGGCTTCTATCCGTATTGAAAGACGGTTTATTCGGATTGGAAGTCATCGAAACACCTTTAAAACTTAACGTTGGCACATTATATTTCACCAAGATGACAATAATGTTACAGACGTCATAATAGGGTTAATTTGCTATTGAAGTTATAACCTATGGCTGTAAACCTTGCTATTTATCAATAAATTAGCGTCTCACCATCAATATGAGAAAATTTCACCTTTTAAATACTACATAATAAACAGTGGGTTAACTAAGGTAAGTATAAACAACCTACTTTTCTTTGTCTCAAATTGGAACCAAACCTTACAAAAGTTGGACAAAATAACCAACTGAGTCAATACTCAACTTGGCTTTATAAACATAATAATCATTCAACTATTTCATGCCCGTGCATTTTTATAACGGCAATTTTAGGAACCTACTCATGAAGCAATTAGTTATTACTATTTTAGGGCACGATCGCCCCGGCCTTGTAGAAGACATTTCGACTGCTATTTTAAGTCATCATGGAAACTGGTTAACAAGTAACTTAAGTCATTTAGCAGGCCACTTTGCAGGAATTTTAGAAGTGACAGTTCCCGAAGAGCACCTTAAAGAGTTACAAGATGCACTTGATGAATTGCCAGACCTAGAGGTCAAAATTGAAAATGGTGTAGAAGCACTTGAAAATACTCCTGCTGAGACACTGAACTTTGTTATCACGGGCAATGACCGCCCAGGGATAGTGCAAGAGCTTGCCAGTGTTATTCGACATAAGGGCGCCAGTATTACTCACTTAAACTCTAAACAGCAAAGCGCGCCAAATTGGGGGGTGCCGATCTTCAGCGCAGTGGCAACAATTGAACTTCCTGAGGGCATGAATAAAGACGAAGTTGTTAATGCGTTAGAAGCTATTACAGCAGATTTGATCGTCGACATTGAGTCAGCGTAAACCTTCTTCCGACCTTAGTAAATTCCCATGACAAACGTGTAATGTAAGTGACATGTTTGTCATGATAATGTCATCTTTTTGGACTATCTTTTAAGGAGACGTTATTTAAGGAATGAATCATGAATGCTTGCTCAAATGTGTCGCAAACAATCACCTACTTTGCCCCTGAGTTAAGTTGGCTGTCATTTAATGACCGAGTGTTGCAAGAAGCTGCTGACGAAAGTAACCCTATTATAGAGCGCATGCGCTTTTTAGGGATTTTTTCTAATAATTTAGATGAGTTTTTTAGAGTTCGTGTTGCTGATGTAAAACGCAGAATACTACTCAATAAATTGCCTGATACTAACTTTGATGAAGACGAGATATTACTTGCTGAGATTCAGCAAAAAATTCTGCAATTAACCAAAAAATTCAATGCCATTCACCAGCAAATCCTCTGCGACTTAAATGATCATAACATCCACGTTGATCGCCCAGAGGCGCTCAGTGATTTTCATATCAATTGGTTAAAAACCTTTTTTCATGACAAAGTTCTTCAGCATATTTCTCCCATCATGCTGGATGAAAATAAAGATTACTCTGATCACATCAACGATACAATGACCTACATTTTTGTCGAAATGCTCAGTGACAAGAGCCATTATGCGATGCTCGAAGTACCGACCGATAGAGTTCCTAGGTTTGTAATTTTACCTCCTGAGAAAACGCGTCGCCACAAAACAATTGTATTACTCGATGATATTATTTTGTATTTTATTAACGATGTATTTAGTAACTTTTTTAGTTTTAACGAAATACAAGGCCACTCAATCAAACTCACCCGTGATGCCGAGTACAACTTAGACGACGAACTTGAAGAAGGCATTCTTGATAAAATGTCCAAAGGCTTAAAGCAACGAGTTTATGCAGAGCCTGTTAGGCTGGTATATGATCAAGTAATGCCTGAGTCGATGCTTAAAGTGATGAAAAAGCGTTTAGGCGTTACCCATCATGATGCCCTCATACCCGGTGGACGCTATCGTAACTTTAGGGACTTTATCGGCTTCCCTAATATAGGGCGCCAATATCTAGAGAATAAAAACTTACCCGTTTTACAAAGCAGCTCATTTAATACCCATGCAAGTGTGTTTGACGCGATTACTCAGCAGGATATTTTACTTTACTACCCTTACCACACCTTTAATCACTTACTTGAATATGTACGTCAGGCTGCGTTTGACCCAAAAGTGACTCAAATAAAAGTAAATATTTATCGTGTAGCCAGTAAATCACGGTTGATTTCATCACTAATTAATGCGGCAAAAAATGGAAAAAAAGTCACCGTAATGGTGGAACTAAAAGCACGCTTTGATGAAGAAAATAACATTAAATGGGCAAAGGTATTAAGCGCTGCAGGCATTAAAGTTATTTTTGGTATCCCCGCATTAAAAGTACACAGTAAACTATGTATTATCCACCGCCGTGAAAAAGGCCAAATTGTAAAGTATGCACACATAGGCACCGGCAATTTTCACGAGAAAACCGCTAAAATTTACACTGACTTTAGTTTATTTACCAAGCATAGCGGCATTTGTGATGAAAGTGACAGCGTATTTAAATTTATAGAAAACAGCTATAAACCGTTTGTTTTTGAGCACTTAATGATCTCGCCTGTTAATGCACGAACAGTTCTTAATGAATTGATTTTACAAGAAGTAACAAACGTCGAGAATGGTAAATCGGGCAAAATATCGATTAAAGTCAATAACCTTGTCGATAAAGAATTGATTGATAATCTATATTTCGCTGCGCGCAAAGGGGTCAAGATTAAGATCATAGTACGTGGCATGTGCTCTTTAGTCCCCGGCATTGCAAATTTTAGCGATAATATTCGTGTAATAAGTATTGTCGATCGCTTTTTAGAGCACCCTAGAGTCATGATATTTGGTACTAAAGGCGAAGAAAAAGTATATATCTCATCAGCAGATTGGATGACACGAAACTTAGATCATCGTGTTGAAGTGGGTGTTCCCATTTACGATGAAAAGCTGAAACAGCTCATTATTGATATCATCGACTTACAATTTAAAGACCGCACAAAAGCACGTATTATTGATAGTGAACAAAAAAATCTCTATGTTAAACGCGGTAACCGCAAAAAGATTCGCTCGCAAATAGCAATCCATGACCTCTTAAAAAAATGGGAATACAATTACCATAATGAATGATTATCCTTCGATCGCTGCCGTTGATTTAGGCTCAAACAGTTTTCACTTAGTGGTAGCAAGAGAAGTGGATGGCTCTTTGCAAATTCTACACAAAGAGAAACAACGCGTATATTTAGCTGATGGGTTGGATGATAAGTACCAACTTAGCCAAGCTGCAACCGAGCGTGCTTTAGCCGTATTAAAACAGTTCGCCACTACATTGCAGGACTTCCCGGCGAGTAATGTAAAAATAGCGGCAACGTATACTTTAAGGCGCGCCAAGAACATTAATGCGTTTTTAACACAAGCAAGTAAGGTTTTTCCTTATCATATTGATGTTATATCAGGGCAGGAAGAGGCTCGTTTAATTTATCAAGGTGTGGCGCACTATATCCATCATGATGAAAATCGCTTAGTTGTCGATATTGGTGGTGGCAGTACTGAACTAATAATTGGTAAACACTTTAAGCACTCATTGCTCAGTAGCCGTAATATGGGGTGTGTTAGTTATAGTAAACAGTTTTTTGCTGATGGGATCATTAATGGGAAACGCTTTAATAAAGCGCAAATCAGAGCAGAACAAGAACTTGAGGTTATTTATGCCAGCTATATGAGTGCCAGCTGGAGCGCTGTGGTAGGTACTTCGGGAACAATAAAGTCGATTCTTGCAATGATCATTGCAAATGATCCACAGCAAAAAACCATTACCCTAGAGCGATTACTTGAATTAAAAACACAGTTTATCGCAGCTAAAACAATTGATAACTTACTTATCACGGGGTTAAGCCCTGAGCGGCAAGTCAGCATTTGCGGCGGATTGGCTATTTTAATCGCTATTTTTAAATTATTTAGCATCGACGAAATGGATTACAGTGACTTCTCATTACGTGAAGGGCTACTTCATGAAATGCAGCAAAAGTTGGCACTAAAAGATATTCGTACCAATACAATTGCTAACTTAAGTGAAAGAAATGCTATTGATAAAGTGCACGCTGGACGAGTCGCAAACACCGCTGATTGGCTTTTTATCCAAGTGCAAAAAGAGTGGCAACTGGACTCGCTAGATAACCATCAGTTACTGGTTTGGGCTGCACAATTACATGAAATAGGCTTGAGTATTAACTCATCAGGCCTGCATAAGCACAGTGCATATGTTGTTGAAAACAGCCAGTTGCCTGGCTTTACGCAGCAACAGCAAACATTACTGAGTTGTTTGATACGTTTTTATCGTAAAAAGATTCGCTTAGAAGCATTCCCTCAACTACTTTCGTTACCCCATTTTCAGATCTTACAGCTCATTGTATTACTCAGGTTAGCGGTATTATTAAATCAGAAGCGCCTGAGTGATCAACACCAAGAGCTGGCGGTAACTGTAAAGGGAAATAGTATGCTATTGCAATTCCCTGTAGGGTGGCTAAGCGAACAAACCTTGCTTTTAGCTGACTTACAGCAAGAGCAAAAATACTTGAAAAAGGTGGGGTTTTTAATCGACTTTGTCTGATTGAAATATACGGGTAGCCAGTGCTACCCGTATATTTTTACATATCCATATGTCGATTTGAGCTTTGCATCATTTGTTTGATGCCTTGCTGTTCAAGCTCTAGTAACTGCGCTATTTTTTCTTTACCGTTTTGGGTTTTAGCACGCGACAATAAATACTCATATAACTCAATCACCGCTTGGTGTTGCTCCGTTAAATATGCCTGAATAACGTGCTCATCGACCTCTTTACCTTGGTCAAGATCGTTAAATGTTAGCAACTCTGGATTTTTAGCGAAATACTCATAACAGTATGTATCGAGTGTATTAATTTCAGTGATCGCTTTAAAACCAACCAGATCCTCGGCTAATTTTTTTTCATACTCCAAGTAATATTCAACCAACATTTGATTATGTTCATTGAGATTGTCTTTCACACTATGGAAGTTTGCTGCCATTTGGGTGTGAAAAAGTATTGTCCAATCGTACACTTCTTGTATTGTTTTAACTTGCATGTGTATTCCTTTTTTACTCACGTGATTAGTAACTAAATGCGGGTTTCATGCCAAAGAATTAAATCCTTTAAAATCAATAATAAATACATGTGGCGCGAAACATGTTGCACTTTTAAAAGTACAAGTTACACACCACCTGTAAAAGTTATAGACCGTTCAAACTACCTCAATGATTGCTTTCGCCACAGTAAATATACCGCGGGTAAAACCAACAATGTCAATACTATCGCGCTGAACATACCACCGACCATAGGAGCGGCAATACGGCTCATTACTTCACTGCCTGTTCCTGTGCCATATAGCACAGGGAGTAAGCCGATGATAATTGTGGCAACGGTCATCATCACAGGACGTACTCGCATACCAGCACCTTCAACTATGGCTTGCTTAAGCTCAATAAAGCTAAGTGTTTTACCAGCTAACTGCGCTTGTACTGATTTTTCTTGATAAGCTTGGTTTAAGTACACCAATATGATCACGCCAATTTCCACCGCGACCCCGGCAAGGGCAATAAACCCGACACCTACAGCGACTGAGAAGTTAAAACCTTCTAAATACATGAGCCAAACGCCACCGATCATTGCCAGCGGTAACGTGATCATAATTATTGCCACTTCAGCAAAGCTTCTAAAGTTGAGATACAACAGCACAATTATTATCGCTAGAGTCAGTGGCAACACATAAGCGAGCTTATCTTTGGCGCGCTGCATGTACTCATACTGCCCTGCCCACGTTATTGAGTAACCTGTTGGCAACACTAATTGCTCGTCAAGCACTTGGCGTGCATTGTCTACATAGCTGCCAATATCAATGCCATCAATATCAATAAAGCTCCATCCGTTTAACCGTGCATTTTCACTTTTAATGCCCGCAGGCCCATCTTCAATAAATATATCAGCCACATCAGCAAGAGCAATACGCTGACCTGTTGGCGTAACAACTGGCAATAACATGAGAGCCTCTGGTGAATCACGGTAATCTTGCGGGTAACGTAAGTTTACCGGATAACGTTCTTGCCCTTCGACCGTTTGTGTAACGTTCATTCCACCAATTGCAGTGGAAACCACTTGCTGCACATCGGCAATATTTAAGCTATAACGGGCGGCTTTTTCACGGTTGATATCCACCTTGATATAACGCCCACCTGCTACTCGCTCAGAATAAACAGAAGCCGTGCCGGGAACATCTTTAAGTAAAACTTCAATCTGCTGACCAATTTTTTGAATCTCCTTCAAATTTGGCCCCGCGACTTTAATGCCTACCGGCGTTTTAATCCCTGTTGCAAGCATATCAATGCGGGTTTTGATTGGCATAACCCACGCATTAGTTAAGCCTGGAAACTTCACTAGGCCGTCGAGTTCTTTTTTCAACTTTTCTAAAGTCATGCCTTCGCGCCATTGATCTTTAGGTTTGAGCTGAATAAAGGTTTCAATCATGGTCAGTGGTGCAGGATCGGTGGCCGTTTCAGCCCGCCCAACTTTACCAAATACCGTTAGTACCTCTGGTACTGTTGCGATGAGCTTATCGGTTTGCTGTAAAATCTGACGCGCTTTACCAATCGACAAACCTGGGTAAGTGGTTGGCATATACATTAAATCGCCTTCATCCAGCGGCGGAATAAACTCACTGCCTATTTTGTTGACTGGGTAAAAACCAATAACCGCCACTAACAGAGCCATTAGTAAGGTCACTTTAGGAAATAGTAAAACCAGATTCAGTAATGGTTTGTAGCTGTTGACCAGTAAACGGTTAACCGGGTTTTTCTGCTCTGAAATGACTTTGCCACGGATAAAATAACCCATCAATACGGGCACTAAAGTGATTGCAAGACCTGCAGAGGCTGCCATGGCATAAGTTTTAGTATACGCCAAAGGGGAAAACATACGCCCCTCTTGAGCTTCTAGAATAAACACCGGCATAAAGCTTACGGTAATGATCATTAAACTAAAAAATAGCGCAGGGCCGACTTCGCTGGCGGCATCTATAACTACTTGCCAACGGTTTTCATCGGTTAGTGGAGTTTTTTCCATATGCTTATGCATGTTTTCAATCATTACGATTGCGCCATCAGTCATTGCACCAATAGCAATGGCAATACCGCCGAGCGACATAATATTAGCGTTGATACCTTGCCAATACATAATGATAAAGGCAGTTAGAATTCCCAGCGGTAAAGT
>Ga0209603_1004514_pt1 | contig 11569 bp, 7 predicted proteins | sample COGITO_mtgs_1206_FD_184812 | JGI IMG/M metagenome (GOLD analysis project Ga0209603, IMG submission 184812) | Pelagic marine microbial communities from North Sea - COGITO_mtgs_120607 (SPAdes) (version 2) | ecosystem: Environmental > Aquatic > Marine > Epipelagic ... | reverse complement strand
AAATCCGTTTGATGAATTATTTTAAAAATTTATATTTAACCACTTTTAGGATAATAATCACTAAACTTCCGTTTATTCCCCCAAAAAGGAGTGATAAGCAGATAAAAGTTACGCGTATAAACAAGTTAGGCACAAGCGCAAAAAATGAAAAAATAACTAAAAACAATAATTATTATGAAAACAAGAATTTTATTAATCACTTTAATTGGAATTATTTTTAATATTAATGCTCAAGATGAGATAGTTAACGGTAAATTAAAAGTAAATAGTAGCGCCGACGTAGGAAGGGGACAAACCCCTGCTTTCTTAATTGGTAATAGAACTGGTAGTCACATTGCGATTGATAATAATGAAATAGGTGCTTTTAATAATAATGCCAATTCTGTTCTGTATATAAATGGCTCAAATTCTACATCAAATACAATAATAAACGGTGATGGAACTGGAAATGTTGGAATTAGGACAAATACACCTTCAGCAACATTACACGTAAATAGTAGTGCCGACGTAGGAAGGGGACAAACCCCTGCTTTCTTAATTGGTAATAGAACTGGTAGTCACATTGCAATTGACAATAATGAAATAGGTGCTTTTAATAACAATGCCAATTCCGTTTTGTATATAAATGGTTCAAATTCTACATCCAATACAATAATAAATGGTGATGGCACAGGGAACGTAGGGATAGGTACAATGAATCCTAATGGGTGGAGACTAGCAGTTGATGGAAAAATAAAAACTAAAGAAGTAAAGGTTACTTTGGATGGCTGGTCTGATTTTGTATTTGAAAAAGAATATAATTTACCAAGCTTAAAAGAAGTAGAAACTCACATTAGAGAAAAAGGACATTTAAAAGATATCCCAAGTGCAAAAGAGGTAGAAGAAAACGGAATTTTTCTTGGCAAGATGAATTCTAAATTATTACAAAAAATTGAAGAACTGACACTCTATACTATTCAACAAGAAAAAGAAATTGTGGATTTAAATAAATTAAAATCAAAAGTTCAAACGCTTGAAAAAGAGAAAGAATCTTTAAAATTTTAGCAACTAAGTTTCTTGAATTACAAAAAAGATTGGAAAAGTTAGAAAAGAAATAGAGCCAGTGCCTAACAAAGAATATAATGCATTTGGCAGATAGCGATAAATATGAAGGTGGTAGTAAATTAATAAACATACTAGTAAACTGAAAGTTTGGAACGTTAAAATGCCAAACGCACCATATTCAAACCGTTGTAAGTAATGCGGAAATCGAGCTGAAATTGAACATTTGAACTAAAAAAGCCTACGCTCAAACAGCACATTTCATTTTGCTCGTGCCTCACAAAATAAAAAGAGCTTGCCTTTCCCCTACGCTCATTACTATTGAATGATAATTTTAATACTCATTTAGTGAGTATATGAAAAATCTTATTTACATTAGTGAACTGAATTAAAAAAATTCAAAATGAACCGTATAAAAGAGGTTTTAGAACAGAAAGGAATAAAACAAATCTGGTTGGCTGAACAGCTTGGAAAGAGTTACAATATGGTACACTCTTACGCCCAAAACAAAAGACAACCGAGTTTGGAAGACCTATACAAGATTGCTGAAATCTTGAATGTCGAAGTCAAAGAATTACTAATTGAAAGAACAGAACTAAATAAATGATTACAAAACAAGCATTAGGAAGTACACTTTTTGGAATGGCAGACATTCTACGTGACAAAGTTGAAGATTATAAAGCCTACATACTTTCACTACTATTTTTCAAACGTCTTTCGGACAATTACGAATGGGAAACGGAAAACGAAATCAAGGAATTTGTGAAACGTGAAGGAAGACAACCAACTGAAGCGGAAAAAAGAATAATCGTAGCTCAAAAACACGATTTTAAAATTCCTGAAGGCTGTTTTTGGAAAGATGTTCGTGATGCTTCACCTGACAAAAAAAATGAAAAGCTGAACAAAGCGGTAAACGAAATTGCAGATGCCAATGTTGACCGACAAGGAAAAGCAGTTTTAAAAGGTGTCATTAATACTGTACGCTGGAACGAACCAGCACCTGACGGCTCTGGTAGTAAAAAATTAAGCCCAACCGTTTTATCTAATTTAGTAAGTTTTTTAGATGCTGTAGATTTAAGCAACAAAAATGCTTCTGTTGATGTTTTAGGAGATGCTTACGAGTATTTAATCAAACGATTTGCAGACGAAAATAAAGGTGGTACAACTGCTGGACAATTCTACACACCTCAAGAAGTTGTTGATGTAATCGTTCGCTATTTAAAACCACAGAAAAACACAACCGTTTACGACCCAACTTGCGGTTCTGGTGGATTCCTTATTAACGCAGCTAAATATTGTAAAACAAACTACAACAATTCAAAAGCAATTCGATTATTCGGACAGGAAGATGTTTGGAACACTTGGGCGATTGCGAATATTAATATGATTCTTCACGGATTGGATGCTCGAATAGAAAAAGGCGATACCATTCTCGACCCTAAATTTGTAGAAGAAGACAACGAACTTGAAATCAAACAATTTGATTTAGCAATGGCTAATTTCCCATTTTCACAAGAAAACTGGACAAAAACAGGGAAACCAAAAAAAGATAGCAAAGGAAAAACAAAGAATAAAAAAGATGGTTCACCACAATTAGAATATCCTAAAGATGGTTTCACAGACCCTTATGGAAGATTAGTGTATGGACAACCACCTTATTCTAATGGAGATTTTGCTTTTTTACAACACATAGTTGCTTCTATTAAAGATGACGGAAAAGCAGGAGTTGTTTGTCCGCAAGGTGTTTTGTTTAGAGGTCAACCTGAAAAAACTGAAGAAGAAGATGGACAAAATAGAAAAGCAGATGATGAATATTTAATCCGAAGAGGTTTCTTACAAGGTAAAGTTGACCATAATGGTGAGTTTACTGAAATGCATAATATTATTGACGCTATTGCGGTATTACCGGGTAATTTATTTTACGGCACACCTATTCCAGGTGCTATTTTGTTTATCAATAAAAACAAACCCGAAGAACGCAAAGACAAAGTATTAATGGTTTACGCTGCCAAAGAAGGTTGGTATAAAGAAGAACCTAATATGAATACATTATTACCTCACGATATGTTACGCATTTCTACCATTTTAGAAAGTTGGGGGAATATAGAAACAGCAAAAACTTGGATAGATTCTCAAAAGGTAAGATTAAAAACCCTGATACAAGAAGACCTTGATTTTAAACTTTTGGAAATTGAGGAATATTATGCAGAAGACATAGAAACAGCAAAAGCAAAACTGGAAAAAGCTAAAAAAGTGATTGCTGACCGTAAAGCTGCAAATAAAAAACCAACCAAAGGGCAAGAAAAGTCAGAAGTAACGGCTCAAGCGGCTTTGGTTAAACTTATCACAGAAAAAGAAAATAAAATAACCGCTGCTCACAAACAAGCAGAAAAAGAACGACGAGCTATTGATGATGTAGAGCAAGAGCTTATTACAATGCTACAAGACCCAGAACTTCGCAAACGCTACTTTGCAATTGCAGATATGGAAGAACTGGAAGAAAATGAGTTTAATCTAAACATGCCACGTTATGTTGATACATTTGAACCCGAAGAAGAAATTGACTTAAAAGAAGCGATTTTAGAGTTTAATGATACAATAAGCAAAGAAAATGATTTCGATAAGTCTATTAACGAACTTCTAAAAGTATTGAATTAATGGGTGTTTGGGAAGAAGTAAAATTAAAGACACTTATTAGTGATATGGGTGATGGAGGTACACCAACAACTAAGGAACCATCAAATTTTGGTGGAGACATAGCTTGGGCTGTTGTTGATGATGTAGTATCAAAAATTAAGAGTACGAAAGAGAGTTTAACTGAAAAAGGATATAAAAAATGTTCTGCAAAAAAATGGCCTATTGGTTCGATAATTTTAACAACTGGTGCAACAATCGGAAAAGTAGGAATAGCTGAAATAGAACTCTGTACTAAACAGGGAATTACGGGATTAATAGCCAACAAATTTGCAAATCCGTCATTTTTGAAATTTTGGTTTGAATATAATACAAATCAATTATTACGATTTGCTCAAGGAACAACGTTTAAGGAAATACGCCCTCGAACTCTAGGTAATTTAAGAGTTAAAATACCTGTTCCATATACAAATGAAAGCTTTGCTGAACAAACCGCAATAGCAGCTATACTTTCAAAAGTAGATGAAGTCCTAGAAGCTACCAAAACTAGTATAAAAGCGGCTGAAAAACTCAAAAAAGCATTAATGCAAAATATGCTCACTGGAAAACTAAAACCAGATGGTACTTGGCGTTCAGAACAGGAGTTTCAAGAAACCAAAATTGGATTATTACCTAAATCTTGGAATGTAAAAACAGTTAAAGATATTAGTACTCAAGTGACTGATGGAGAACATACAACACCTGAAAGGTCGGAGTCTGGGTATCATTTGCTTTCAGCACGAAATGTGAAGAATAGTTATTTGGATTTGTCGAATGTTGATTACGTTCAGGAAAAAGAACTAAAAAGAATTCAAAAAAGGTGTAACCCAGAACACGGTGATATTCTTATCTCTTGTTCAGGTACAATTGGAAATGTTTGTATTGTACCTATGGGAACGAATGCAGGTATGGTAAGAAGTGCAGCTTTGGTCAAATTGAATAAAGATAAAATAGAACCAGAATATGCAGAATTGGTACTTCAGTCGTTCAATTTACAAAATCAAATGAAAGTCTCTGTTGCCTCTTCAGTTCAAGGCAATATTTTTCAAGGAGCAATTAAAAAACTAAGAATTCCTTATCCAACATCAAAAGATGAAAGAAATTTAATAACTGGTAAGATTAATGTTTTTAAAAATTTAATTACTGAAAAACAAACCAAAATCCAAACCCTTCAATGCTTAAAAAAAGCACTAATGCAAAATTTACTTACTGGAAAAGTCCGTTTACCAGATCAATTTATTGCACAATTTGAAAATGAGTTAGAAGTAACGAACACAATTACAACAACAAAATAATATGGGGCATTTATCAGAACTAAAAGGTGTGGAAAAACCAGTAACTGAATGGTTGAGTAAAATGGGTTGGTCATTCAAAAGTAATGACGATTTAAAAAGTTATGAACGTCCTTTTTCTAAGCCCATTATTGAGAAAATATTGGTAGGAAAAACAGCTTTAATAAATAACATAAGCGAAGAAGTTGCACAACACGCAGTAGAAATGCTAATGCAAAACCTGAACAATCCAATTCCTATTTTAGGTAATGAAGCTTTTTTAGATAAATTGGTTTCTGGTGTTACGCTATCGGTAAAAGATAAAGACATTGATGTGCTGTTTATCGACTTTGTAAACATTTGGGAAAATGATTTTATTGTAACCAACCAATTTTGGGTACAAGGTTACAAAATGGTGAAAACCGATATTGTCTTATTGATAAATGGTATTCCTTTAGTTCCAATTGAAGCGAAACAAAGAGCAAGAAAAGGAACAAATTGGATGGAAGGCGTTCGCCAATTTTCAACTTACGACCAAAGAGCTGACAAGTTATATATGTGCCATTGTTTTGGTGTGGCTTGTAATGGTAGAATTACCAAATATGGAATTCCTGGAGCTTCATCTTCTTATTTCAACGAATGGAAAAACACCTTATTAGATGTAAGTCAACCAAACCCAATTTTAGAACCAACTAATGACCTTTGTCCAACCTATCAAGATAAAAAAGACGGACTTTGGAATTTTGATGTTGACCGCTTACCAAATGGCGAAGTATTGGAGCGAATGAAACTCGGTATCATAGGCTTATTGCAACCAGCAAGAGTGTTGGATATCTTAAAGCACTTTTTAGTTTTTGAACGAGAAGAAGGAAAAATTGTAAAGAAAGTAGCTCGATATCAACAGTTAAGAGCAGCCAATAAAATTGCAGATAGAGTTATAAAAGGCGATTTAGACCAAGGTGTAATTTGGCATACACAAGGTTCTGGAAAGAGTTTAACAATGCTTTACACAGCATACAAACTTCGCCAAAGTAAAGAGCTAAAAGACCCAACTATTTACATTGTAGTTGACCGTAAAGATTTGCGAGAACAAATTGGTGGTACGTTTGACGATTGCGAATTTCCAAATGCAAGACCAGTAAATAATATTGGAGATTTAAAACATATTATCAAAACTTCGCCTTCAGGTGTTTTTATTACAACCGTTCAAAAATTTGACGAATTAGGCGACAGACAAGATTTACGAGATAATGTAATTGTGCTAATTGATGAAGCACACAGAACGCAATACGGTAATTATCAAATGGAATTACAAGCAGTTTTACCAAACGCCAAACGATTTGCATTTACAGGTACACCGATTCCAAAAACACATCAAGAATTTGGAATCGTTGACCAAGACAAAGGAAAACACGAATATTATTTAGATAAATACAGTATTCAAGATGCGATTGATGATGGAGCAACAAAACCAATTCGCTACACTTTTGGACCTACGGAATGGTTTTTAGACAAAGAGAAATTAAAAGAAGGTTACGAAGAAATAACAGCAGAACTTACAGAAGATGAAAAGAAAGCAGTTGAAAGAAGAGTTTCTGCTTGGAAAGTCTTTTTAAAGCATCCTGATAGAGTTGAAACACTTGCTAAAGACATTGCAACCGATTTTAAAGAAATGCTCGAACCACAAGGTTATAAAGCTCAAATAGTCGCTTGTGACAAAGAGGCTTGTGTATTGTATTACGATGAACTAATGAATTATTTCGACCGTTCAGAAGTCGCAATAATATTCTCAACTGGACATTACGAAGAAGGTGAAAAATACGAACTCTACAAAGACCATTACAAAGAAGATAAAGAACGAAAAAAGTTAATAAAGCAATTCAAGAAAAGAATTACAGAGGAAGAACAAAAAATGGGTAACAACCTGAAAATCTTCATTGTCTGTAATATGCTTTTAACTGGTTTTGACGCACCAATTGAGCAAACAATGTATTTGGATAGTCCTTTGCGTGACCACAATCTTTTACAAGCAGTAGCAAGAACCAACAGACCTTATGACGATAAAGTAACCAAGCTATCGAAAGAATTTGGACGAATAGTTGATTATGTTGGAGTCTTCCAAAATTATAAAGAAGCATTGAATTACGACCCAGAAGATATTGGCGAGTTTGAAGATGTAGAAAGTTTAGTGAAAACATTTCCTAACGTTTTAGATGAAGCATTTAAACCTTTTGAAAACATTAAACTGGAAGATAGTTATGAATGTACAATGGCAATCGTGAGAAAGCTATCGGAAATTGACCACGGAAAATTTGAAAATGACTTTAGAGAAGTTATTCAACTTTGGGAATCAATTTCACCACATCCAGCTTTACGTGAATCTAAAATAAAATACTTGTGGCTGAATGAGATTTATGAAATCTATTTGGAAGAATTTAAAAGATTAGATTTTGATGCAGAAATATACGCAGCCAAAACACGAAAATTAATTCAAGAAACTTCTAAACTTCTGAATTTCAAAGGGCATTTACCTGAAATTTCAATTGATTCAGATTACTTAAACAAACTGAAAGAAATCAAACTTGACCCTTCCGATAAAGCTGAAAAAATTATCAGAGATATTGAAACAGTAATTCGTAAGAATGAAGTAAATAGTGCAATTTACGTTGAGTTCCAAAATCGATTGGATGATTTGATAAAGCAAAAACAAGAAGAAAGTCTTGCGATTGAAGAAATCTTAAATCAATTAGGAGTACTTTATTCAGAATTAGATGAAATTGCTTCGCTTCCAGAAAGAATGGGTTTTCCAGACAAAGGAAGTTTTGAGTTTTTTACAATCATAAAGAATAGTATAGGAGAATCTTTTAATGAAGAACTGGTTAGAGAGTTTTCATTTGAAGCAGCAGAAAAAATAAAAGCCAAAATTTACAATGGCTGGCAAGAAGTTCCAAGAGAATTTGACCGTTTGAAATATGAAATTTTATTATTGTCTGTAAATCCAAAATTTGAGGAATTAAAGATTGATGGGAATGAAGAATTGATGGAGCAAATTATGAAAGCTGTTTTACAGAATTATAAATTAAGTTAATGGAGTTACCAGATAACTACATATTAATACGAAAGGAAGTAAAACACGCTCGACTTCGAGTAAGTGAAGATGGAAAAGTACGCATAATTGCACCACCAGACTTTTCAGAGGACGATATCAATTCAATGTTGAAGAAAAAAAACAGATGGATTGATAAAAACCTAAAGTATTTTGACGGAATGTCATCCATTGAATTAAAGCGAAACCAATTATTGCTTTTCGGAAATAGATACGCTTATTTTTATGACACAACCTATTCGCAAAAGGTTGCAGTTGACCACGAACACAAAACAATAAATTCAAAAAGAGATTTACTTGACCCAAAAGTTCAGGAAAAATGGTATCGTAAAGTTGCTAAAAAACATTTGACAAAACGGACTGAACAACTTGCCGAAAACTTGAATTTTAAGCACAACAGAATATTCATTCGTGAATCCAGAACGAAATGGGGAAACTGTTCTAGAGAAAAGAATATCTCATTGAATTGGAAATTGATAAAAGCACCTGAATATGTGATTGACTATATCATAATTCACGAATTGATGCATACTGTAGTTATGAATCACACGCATAAATTCTGGACTTTAATGAAATCATATTATCCTAATTATAAAGAATCAATAAAATGGTTAGAAAAATATGGAAATAGTTTATGAAAAGCCAACGCTCAAAGCCATACACATTCGCAATTCGCATCAGCCAACGCTAAAAAACTAAAAGAGCCAAATTATCAGCCACACAAAACAAGAATTAAATGAAACATATTGAAAAAGCCGAAAGTAAACACCTTGACAAAATAATATCGGATATACGTGATGGAAAGTATGTTATTCCAGACTTCCAACGGGAATTTGAATGGAATCCTTGGGACGTAAACGGCCTGATTGCTTCAATCTTTATGGATTATTATATTGGAACGCTACTACTTTGGAAAGCGAGTGACAAAAACGTAAAAGTCTTGAGTTGCGAAGGAATAAAAGGCTTCAATGGAACTCTAAAACCTGAGCACATCGTATTGGATGGTCAACAGAGATTGACTGCAATGTATTTTGCATTTTTCAATCCTGATATTATTTATCCAAAAAGAAAAAGTAGATGCTACTTTTTTATGAATATAAAATTTTTAGTAGAGGAAAACTACGAAGAGGCATTTTATTATAAATGGGAGACAAAATGGTACAATGAATTTCTTAACTCACCAGAACAACAATACGAACACAATGTTTTTCCATTAGAAGTTATTGGTAAAGGAACTTGGGAAATGATGGATTGGCTTAAAGGCTACGAACATTATTGGAAAACTCAGCAAGAATTAAACTTATCTATAGACAAATCTGATTTTGACGAGGACGAAAAACTAGCTTACACAAAGCGTACTAAGTTTATTAGTGAATCACTCGAATTTGTACCTGAAATAACAAAGGTTCTAAGAGAGTTATTAAGTGATTATAACCTAAGTTACATCGAACTTGATAGAGAAATTTCAGTTGCCAAAGTTTGCGATATTTTCACTCATATTAACAGTAAAGGTGTTCCGTTAAATATATTCGACCTTTTAAATGCCATTTTAAGACCATACGATATTTATCTCAAAGATATGTGGCGTAATGTTTCAGACGAGTTATCATATACAGACCAAGACAAAATGAAAATCTATGTCTTTCAAGTAATGTCCATCTTAGAACAAACGTACTGCTCTTCAAAATATCTTTATTATTTAGTTCCAGACACAGTAAAGACAACCAAAGAAAATGGTTCAAAAAAGAAAGTAATTCTAATAAAAACCAAAGAAGAATTTGAAACTAAATGGAACTCTGCGGTTACAGCGTTAAAGAAAACGATTTACACATTAAAAAACCCACGAGATTTCGGAGCAATCAATTCTACTTTTGTTCCATATCCATCAATTATTCCTGCTTTTACAGCAATTAAAAAACACGTTGAGCAAAAAGGTTATAAGAATATCCTTGACGTAAATGCCAAAATAAAAAAATGGTATTGGTCTTCAATATTTACTCTAAATTATTCTAGTTCAGTAGAAAGCACATCTGCAAAAGACTTTATCGATATTAAAAAATGGTTTGAAGATGATACACAAGAGCCTGAAAACTACATCAAGTTTATTCAAGATTTAGACAATCAGAGTTTTCAAAAACAAAACTCGAAAGGAAGTGCCATTTACAACGCTGTTTTCAATATTTTAATTCTCAACGAGGCAAGAGATTGGTATACATCTGAATTACCAGAATATGAAACTTTAGATGACCATCATATAGTTCCTCATTCTTGGGGTAAAAAGAATATTGGTAACGATATAAATTCTATTTTAAACAAAACACCGCTATCGCCTGCAACCAATCGACACATTATAAACAGTAGAATGCCAAATGAATACTTGACAGAAATGCTAGAAAATAATGGTTCTGAAAAATTCTATAAGATTTTAGAATCTCATCTGATTTCTAAAAAATCGGCAGATATATTAATGCGTAAACCATTTACTAAAGAAGACTATTATCAATTTATAGCCGAAAGAGAAAAATCAGTTAAAAATTACATAAAGGCAAGTATAATTGACGATTTCAGAGAATTACCTGCCGAATTGAGAGTTATTAATGACCAAATAGAGCAATTAGAATTAAAAATCCGCGATGTAGTTGCATCAAAAATAGATGGACATTACTCAGAATATATTGTCGAACATATAAAAGAAAAAGTGTCAAGACGAATTGAGAATACTTTAAAAAAGAACCCTAGCCTGAACCTTGAAAATTTCAGCTCGACAAGAAAAAAAATGGACTATTTTGATTTACAAGAATACTGCGACGTCATTACATCAAAACGTACTTGGGAATTGTTTGAGCCGTTGTTTAAGAATAAAACTCAGGTAATGGAAAAGTTTAGCAAACTCGGGGAATTGCGGAATGGAATAAGACATAGTAGAGAAGTCAACGAAGTTGCTTTGCTCGAAGGTAAGGCGTCAATAATATGGTTTAATAGCTTGTTATAAAGCCAACGCTAAAAGCCATACACATTTGCAATTCGCACCAGCCAACGCTTCGCCAAAAATTGCAAAAGAGTATGTCTTGCCAACGCTCACATTTGAACTAAATAAGAAACATAGGAAAAACAAGCTGAATGAAAAAAGCACTACTTACAACACCGTGTAAAAAAAATTGCTGGTAAAAGCCTACTTACGAAAATCTTTACGGGTTTTCTATCTGTGCTTTATTTATTAACTTTACTGCTTAACCAACGCAACTTTCCTTACACAACCACGTTGGGCTATTAAATAGTTAGTCTATTGTTAATAGTATAGAAATGAATTGAAATATTTTAAACAAATAAATTGATTAAAATGAAAAAAATATTATTTGGATTAGTAATTATGGCAATAATGTCAATTGTATTACATTCTTGTAAGAATAAAGAGGGAAAAATTAGTACCGATGATCAGAAAAAAAGCAAAAACGCTATGCAGAACTTAAATGAAGAT
>Ga0209603_1004506_pt1 | contig 11579 bp, 16 predicted proteins | sample COGITO_mtgs_1206_FD_184812 | JGI IMG/M metagenome (GOLD analysis project Ga0209603, IMG submission 184812) | Pelagic marine microbial communities from North Sea - COGITO_mtgs_120607 (SPAdes) (version 2) | ecosystem: Environmental > Aquatic > Marine > Epipelagic ... | reverse complement strand
CTCCGATGACAAAAGTGCTTACGACGCATTTGGTCGTTGCAATTTGAAGTGTGCGAACTGTAACTGTCGGATGCTCTTCAATAAGTTGGAATGCGTGAAAGCGGATCTTGAAAGCACTAAGGAAACTCTAAAAACGACCAAGGAAACACTCAATATCACCTCTGAGTATCTTGACGATACGATGATTGAACTGGGTGAAATGAAGTATGCGTTGAAAGAAGAAAAGAAAGAGCGCAACGAAGATAAGCGCAAATTCTCCATTGCTATTGAGAATACGGTAGAGGCTGTGCGCCTTTTGTGGTTATAATTGCACTGGAAACCAACCAAAAAAAAGAGAAAAAAGTGGTGCCTAGCACTACACCAAAAACCCCTTTTTTTTCTCTTTGTAGACAGAAACGAATTAGAAATTAGAAAATTGAAATTTCAAAATGTTTGGAGATAGGTAAGCAATTACCCACTTAAATTCTGTTCGCTAACTAACTCCAAACATTATATTGAACCTGAATTTTACGATGTCTTATCTTACCAACTTGCGCAATGATGCTGATTATGAACGTTGCTTCTATGTGTTTGCGAATGGCGAAAATGATTTATCATATACTCTTTTTGGTGTATGCGATGATGTGTTGTTGTGCGCTTATAATGATGCGAAGAAGTTTATAGATGATGAACGCGAATACTTTGAAACGCTTGATGCGAAGGATGCTGTGCGTGTAGCTGCGAATGTTGCGTTGCTTGCGGCGGAAAAAGCAAAACGTGATTGTTTTGAGATCAAATTGGACATGTCGTCTTCAACTTACTACAATAATAATATGTCGTCCATTGACCTTAGTGGCATTCGTTCGCGAAATAAACTGGATATGATGGCGGACAATGCCCATGAAATGCTGGAAAGTATATATGAGAATATTATTGAACTGGAAAATGGAAAGTGTTCGATTGATAATTGTGAGCGCATATATGCTGCGAAAGCTCGTGCCAAATATGTAAGTGCTTTTATGTATCGTATCTATGAACATGAGGCAAGACTTACTATTGGAATTATGAATTCAAAACTGAACGCGAATTCTGCGAAGTGGTTTCCGCGTAATGAACTAATGAGACCCAAGTTGATGCGATATGATGGTTTGTCGAAACTAATCAAGTAGGTTATGATTGAAAGGCGAGAAAAAAGGCGCATTTGTATGGTGTAAAGGAATGCTTTTTTTCTCTATAACCGGTTTATAATTATGTCACTGGTTTCCGAGTTAATCATAAATCGTATAGTTTATAGTGTTGAATTAAAAATGTGAAAATTGAAAATTTAAAATTTGTATAGGTGAGATATACAATAACATATTATCTTATCTAGTCTTAACTTGACCAAATCTTCGTTAACCTTAAGTCTTAAAAAAATGACCGAATTGAACACTATGGAGGCATACATTGAATGGGGAAATGTAGGCATTCGTTTTATTTGCTGCAAACAGGAGGAATATTTCATTGATGGTGTATGGGTTTGCAGACCTGATAATGAGATTGAATTTAGCAGCGAAGAGTTGTCCGGACGTGTCCTAGTGGATGGTGTTGAAATAGTAGGAAATGTACAACTTAGAGGTGGGAAGGTGTTTTCCGAACCTGAAAATGGATGGACGTTGGAAAAATTTATGGAAGTGGTAGAAATCCACGAATTTGAATGGCGGTCTAAACCCGTGAATTTCTTCCTGGGGGAGATTGACCGCCAACATGTTGGGTGGGGTGGTATATCTAATGAGAATGGTGTCTATACTATTAATTGGAATTAGACATATAGCAATAGGAGCAAAAAAATGGGAAAAAAAAATATGGCGTGTGTTATCGAACATAGTCTATTTTTTTTTCTTTTTGTAGACGGAAACGAATTAGAAATATGAAAATTGAAATTTTGAAATACTTAATTCCAGATAAGCACCAAACTTATTATTACGTTTACAATAGCAGTGAGCTAATATCCCAAACTCCCTATCCCCCAGATGTCATCTATTAACAACATTCAGTATTCTCGTATTTCTACGATTGATGTTTCGCACATTAAATCACTGAAAGTATTGAAAATGATGGCGAAGAAAGCGCATGAAATGTTGGAAGAGAAGTTCGAAGAGATTGATGAACTAGATTATGCGAAAAATACACAGGCGAATTGCGAGAGGTTGTATGAAGCAAAGGAACGCGCAGAATACATTGAGGCATTTGTCTTTGCAATCTACCAACAAACATATGTGGTGAAAAATATTCTTTCGAAAACGACTCTGGATGATTTATCGGTTGCTTGGATTCCACAATCGAAATTGAATGCGAGTTCGCCGGCGTGGAACCCAAAGCGTCGTGTGTCTAAAAGAGTGCGCTTCGATGAATTTGTAATATTTGTAATGTAAACAAGATGCCAAAAAAAAAATAGAAAAAAGGAAGTATTGTTATGATGTGGAACATACTTTTTTTTTTGTAAAGTAATTAGACAGAGTGAATGTTCATACTTTTTCTCTGTATAACCGGTTTATCATTATATAACCTATTTCTGAGTTAGCGTAAATTAAACCTAGTTTATAGAGTATCCATATTATGTTGTAAGTAAATGAAAAAGAGAGATTCTATATAATTATTGACAGAATCTCTCTTTTTTTGTGTATGAAAGAGTTAAATGAATTAGAAATGTGAAAATTGAACTTAAAATTTAGATAATTTCTGTGGAGTAACTAGATAAAAAGGATTGAATTCTGAAGTAACTTTAAAAAAGAAATATGTCTTGCTTTCAATGTATTGGTTGTGAATCCGGAAGTACCTGTAATCATTGGCATGAACCAATACCTATTCTCTGTGATCCGATAGAAATGGAAGACTGGTGGCTGTGGCAATTGGAAACGAATGCGCCAGAATTTGCTGAGGATGCGGCGCAAACCATCCGTGAATGGTGGTTTTATGTGAGAATGAATGTTGAATTGTCTGCGCGTGAAGATATTCCTTAAAGAGGGTGGAAGAAAAAAGAGAGATTATGTATGTAGATAGACGGAATTTCTTTTTTTTCTCTTTATATACATAAACGAATTAGAAAATGGGAAATTGAAGTTTTGAATTGTGGTGGTTGTTTGGAAGTACTAACATCATTTTTTCGGTTATCTTTGCACCTTCATATTCGAAAGTTTTTTCCAGAACTTCCAAAAGATGAACCCTGTGATGAGTGATTCTGAACTTTCTCAAAAGATGTGGGAGATTTTTGATTGGGGATTTGACCAATGTGGTTTGGAGATTAATTTCACTGTTCTTGAACTGAAAGATGAAAGTCTGGATTGGATTTATAAGATTTTTCCGGAAAATCCCGAGGAAGAAGAAGAATATTTGGCGAATGGAAACCAAGAAGAGATCAAGGTGAAATTTGTGATGATGCATTGTCTGATGGTGTTTTGGTATCTTTTCCATCACCCCGAAGTGGACCATCGCAAGTATGTTTTTGAGAAAGTGATGAGGGGGAAAGAGGAGGGATGGGTTGGATGCGAGAACGCAAATGACGACCTGAACCCAAATGGAAATCCGATTCGCGATATTGATTACTTTATGAAGTATGAGAATGGGATGTTTGATTGTGTGGGTATCTAAATACAAAAACAAAAAAGAAAAAGAGAGATTATGGTGGAGAATCTCTTTTTTTCTCTCTTTGTAGACAGAAATGAATTAGAAAATAGAAAATTGAAATATATAATTCGCTAGTGTCTAGATATTACAACATTTCTTAAAGTAATTCTGTTCAAATACACACCTTACTTTAAACTAACCAAACCTTTCCAATCATGTCTTCTCGCAACACGTGCCAACGAGTTACCTTTACGAAGGCGAAGAAGCAATGGCCGATGCCTTGTGTCTACTGCCATGATGACGAAGGCGCGTTCTTGAAGAATGGTAATGTGGAGTATGGTCGGCACCACGTGAAAGATTGCTTGAAGACGAAGAAACGCAAGCCTTCTCGTGGTCGCAACAAGTCTTCCTTAAAGAAGGAAGTTGCCGAAGATGGTTCTGTGTGGAACGTGAAGGTATCCAGGAAGAAGAAGAATCGTGTCTCAAACGATGCAATGAAGGTCTTGAAAAGCGCCAAAAACACTCTAGGTCTTCTCTGTGCGATGGATGACAAGATTGTGAAGGAGGACGCGAACAATGAGAAGTTTCTGAAAGCCGAGGAGGCAAAGACGATCCCGAGCATTTCCACTCCTAAGGTGGCGATGGGTGGTTGGCTTGCTGTGGCGAAGGCAAAGAAGCCAATGTCCAAGAAGGAGACCAAGATTGAGATTCCCATTGTAGATTCAAAGTCGAAGACAACTTCGCCCAAGCGTGTGTTCGTCTTGAAGAAGGAGTCGATGATGGGATATACTCCAACCCCCTTCAAGAAGGGAAGCGTGATGTCGTTCTCTGACATTCAGGAGAAGTTCTCCAACACTGACTGTTGGGGTGACTCGGACGACGATTGCTAGATGCAAAGCAAAACCAAAAAAAAAGGCGCAAAGTGGGTAAAACCACACAAAAACCCCTTTTTTTCTCTTTATAGACAGAAACAAATTAGAAAATAGAAAATTGAAATAAATAATTGCGCTAGTGGCTATAATTACAAAAAGTTGATATAATTGTTTGAAATAGCACATAAAAGTCAACGACACAAACAATGACGACGCAAACAATGTCAAAACACGGTTTCTGTGATCGTTCCAACAAGCGTAATTTTGGGAAGGGTCGGAAGAATGAGCCTAAGGTAAATACCAAGAAGTGTCTGGGAAGCCACTGGATGGAAGACGAAACCTTGGTACATGCTCGGAACTACCGAACCTGGAATCAGGCATCTCTTTTCGGTATGACAGCACCTTCGAGGAAGCGTGTGAAAGGGAATCGGCGCCGTCTTCGGAAGAAGACGCGCTCGTCTGTTGTTTCCGCGCAAAGCGAATTGAAGGAAGAGAAGGAGACAAAGAAGCTTGAGATAAAGAAGATGAAGAAGGAACACGACAAGGAGACGCGCCAGATGCAGAAGCGTTTCCTTCGCAAGATTCACGAACTCTGGGAGCAGCAGGCGGAGCAACTTCGTTCTCTGGAGAACAGTGTGTGAGTTATGTGAATCCCCAAAAAACAAAAAAAAAGGCGCAAAGTGGTTAAAACCACAGCCTTTTTTTCTCTCTTTGTAGACAGAAAGTATTTATAAAATGAAAAATTGATGTTTCTAAATTGTTTTGTTTTGTGTGGTAATAATCGAATAAGTTCCTATTCTTCCAAAGAAAAAAAAGGAAAATATACATAATATCTTATGGATATTGAACTTTATGAAAAAATTGTTTCTGAGATTGAAACTCCCTCGAAATCCGAAGTATTTGTAAGTAACTGGCGAAGTTATATGAAACTCAAGCACGCGCAGTCTTGTAAAATACATTTCCCCGGATTATCACAAGATTTCCCATGTATTGTATTTAGAGAATTTATTAATCTTGTGGTTGAGCAGGTGGAGTGCAGTCGACGCTATGATAGGAAACAAGGAGCCTCGTCCACCACCGCGATTAACGCCTGGACTGGCCGCTTACATCACATAAAAGAGTCGCTGAAATGGTGTCTTAAAGATGAAAAAGGTAGGTGTAAGTTTAAGTGTGCAAATTGCAACAACAGGTTCTTATTCAATAAGTTGGAGTGTGTGGAAGCGGAGTTAAAAACGACCAAGGAAAGTCTTCATGCCACAACCAAGGAATTGGATGAGACCAAGAAAGTTCTCCAAGGAACGTTAAATAAACTTCGCCAAAAGGAAGTCCAACAATGTGTGCTTGAAAAGCGTTTTATGGAAGAAAAGGTGGGGCGCGACGAAGAGAAACGCAAATTTGCGACTGCTATTGCAGGGATGGTTCAGAGGGAAATGTGCGATGTTCGCGGTGAGTTGGCCAAATTAACTTTGTGCCTGAAAGATGAATTGTGCGAGAAAACACTTGCTGAAAAGGCTTCTAGTGAGGCGGCGAAAGCAGCACTGAGTGCTTCAAAGGACATTACACTGCGCCTGCTTATGTTCTAAATAAAATGCAACCAAAAAAAAGGCGCAAAGTGGTTAAAACCACACCCTTTTTTTCTCTCTTTGTAGACAGAAAGTATTTATAAAATGAAAAATTGAAATTTTGAAATGGCTATGTTTGGTGAGACACAAAGACAGTTCATATTTTACAGTTAAGAACATAGCTTATACTTTCATTAATATGTCTGAGATCTACACTTTCACTACCACTCGTCGTCGTTTTGGCGTTTCAAGTGTCCAAACGGGCAAACACCAGGCGCTTATGAGGAAGTTGGCGAAGGGAGGCAAGAACGTGATTGCTCTTCCCAAAATCGAACACAGGATGACTCTTCCTGCACTCAAACCTGTGTTCAATATGAGCGCATTCATTGGTATGAACAAAAAGAGGAGTAGGTGCCGACAAATCGGAAAGAACCAGGTTGAGGCAAGGTTCGCCATGAAGTTGCGAAGGCAGGTATCGACTGCTCGTCCCGAGGTTTAAAACCCTTCAACAAGCAATAAAAAAAAGAGCAAATAATACAAAATACCATCAATTGAACTGAGTGAGAAGAAAAGGCTAGATAAGTGTCAGTATCTTACTTTTTTTCTCTTTATAGACAAGAAACGAATTAGAAAATAGAAAATTGAAAACTTTAAGTCGACCTCGTGTAATAATAACAAATAAAATAATTGGACTAATACATTATCAAAACTAAATCGTTATGTCTTTTACTATCACAATTGAGATGAAAGTAAGTATCAAAGTAGAAATGAATGAAGAATGGGAAAATTACTCAGATGATGACGAAGGTTTGAGTGAGATATATGAGATTGTTGAGGAACCTCGTGACAATGATGACGTGCTTGACAGGAATGACTACCAAAACGATGTCCCGAATGATGGTCTTGACGATTCATATGATTCTGACGATGGTCTTGATTCAGACGACTCTGACGATGGTCTTGATTCCGATGACTCCGACGATGAATTTGGGGATGAGTTGGGACCAAACGACGAAGATGGTGGTCCGAACAATGACAGAATCGTTCCGGTGGATATCAAGGATATTGTCCTGGATAATGATTGGCGTTCCACGTTGATTGGATATGAGTGGAAATATATTTCCCGAAACACTTGGTATAATGGTGAAGGTTCTGGTGTGGTCATACAAGGGTCGGAAGTTTGTGCTACCACTTCAATTTCTCATTACGTGTCTCGTCTAAACACTTGTTTCCCAATTGTATTGAGACACTTTAGAAACCAAGAAAAACGATTCACACTTTTGAATTTGGAAGAACTGATAAATTGTCAATACGATCGAAATATGTTGTTTGATGATACTCGGAATCAAAATTTTACATCGGCTTTAAAGCATTGGTTCGTTGCTTCTTATAAATATTTAAAGGCGCAAGAGGAGGAGGCGCGTTGTGTTGACCGCCCCCACTCCGCAGACGCACAGGTGGCGTCGGCCCTCCAACCAGGTGCCATCAGCGCTGCCGTGTGCGACCTCTCCTCACCACAGACCCCGTAAACGATGAATGTTTTAGATTGTAAAAAAAAGAAAAGGTTCGAAAAGACGCCAAAAAACCTCTTTTTTTCTCTTTATAAAGAAGAAACGAATTAGAAAATAGAAAATTGAAATAAATAATTTATTTTGGTCTGTATAAATTACAAAAACTCATATACCTTCTTTGCAAGAACGATTTGAGTGAACATAATGGAACCTGTTTTCAACACCCGCAGTGACTTCATTCGGTATTCGGCGTTTAAACAACACATCTCGTTGCTGAGTTTGTTTCTTGATTTGAAGAATGTGAATCATTTTTCGGCATTGTCTAAATATTTCAACAACATTTTGAATAACCCACGTTCTGATTTTGGGCGAATATTTTGGAAGAATTGGGCTGTGAAGAATGGTGGAATCAAGGCCTTCAAAGGTAAGAATATCAACTTCAAATTCAAATTGATGAAGGCGAAACTGGATGTTCACTTGAAGAAGGCGAAGCGAAACAAATTGACAACGTGGAATGCCAGGGGAATGTGTGAAAACTGCAATAAAATGTGCTACCCTGAAAAGTTTGAAATTCACCTGTTTGAAGACAGATATGATCGGTTCTGTAATTGTGAAATTACAAACTGTATATCAAAACTTGAAATGATGAAAAGAGAGATTGCCCGCGAAAAGCAGGCGATTATCATGAAGGAAAGGGTCCTAATTTACGAATTGAAAAGGATTGGTGTGAGAATGGAAAAGGTGAAAGAAAAGGAGGAGAAACTGAAATCAGTTTCATTTGTAGCGAAAATGAAACTAGCTTTTGAAAATGTCAAAGAGAATGACAGATACAAAAGTATTCGGACTCAGGCAGGAAGGGCTTTAAAACAAATTGGATTTTTCAATAATCACAATGTAAAAGAAAGGAAGAACGCGAATTACAGAGCGGAACATTAAATATAAGCCCCCCAAAAAAAAAGAAAAAAAGGAGAAAAAAAGTGCGAAAGCACATCAAAAATCCTTTTTTTTCTCTTTATAACCAGAAACGAATTAGAAAATAGAAAATTGAAATATATAATTCAATAGTAAGGTTATAGATAATACAAACGATAATTGCATTGTAATTAAAGAATACATTCCAAAGTCCCAAATTATGTCGTCAAATAATTCTCCTTTTGTTGCGCCCAAAGTTGGGTATCACAGGTGGCTTCAGATTACGCGAAAGGCGGAACATGTTCGCCGGAAGAAACTTGGGTTGAATAAACTCAAAGCGGTTCTTCACCTTCGTTCGAATCAGCACGATGAGCTTCCGAAACTTCCTTTCCCCTTCTTGGTTAATGGCAATGCTGTTTTTACCTTCACTCCGAAATACAATAGTGGATATGCGGATAGGTTCAGAAGGAAGGTGATTGTGAATCGCATTGTTCGGTAAGCATTATTCATTCACTTTTCCCCTATATTGAAAAGAAAAAGAGAAAAAAGTGCGAAAGCACATCAAAAACCCTTTTTTTTTCTCTTTATAACCAGAAACGAATTATAAAATAGAAAATTGAAATTAATAATTTATCTTGGTCTAAGAATTACAACAGCAATTCAAATTGTAATCACTCTGTCTTCAAAGTTTTTTCCACACCAAAACAATGGCCCAGCAGCAACAGAATGTTTTCAACAATGTCGAGGAGCGGTCTCTTTGCTCGATGATGGAGTCCCAGGGATGTTCTCCAGACGAGATTGTCTTGATGCTTGCGCGTATCCAGGGCGATATTCAGGAGTTCTATGAGTCGAAGGAAATTCAGCATATTTTGTTGATTACTTTGGACTATGACGCCTGCGCGGCAATTATGACGATGTTATTTGAAAGGAATTTCCCAAACAAGACTTCGTCGATTCATCAGCGTTTTAAAATGCACGATCATTACTTCGATTCGGGGTTTGTTGAGAAGGCAAAGAAGTTGGCTATGAACCTTTTGAACGACATCAAGCGTCGCGTGAAGAAATTCAAGGCGAAGCACCCGAATGGAAAGGTGTATGGTTTGAATGGATCCTATCGCCAGGATTCCGATATTGACCTCGACAATCGCTCCAATCACAATGATCCGAAAGTTGCGGGAACTGACTATCACGACTACAATGCTTACTTTAAGGGAGTGATTCCTTCTGGAAAGGATGGACTCATCTGTGTGGAAGATGGTGATATGGATTACATCTTCAAGTTGCTGGGGATTGATTACATTCCCCAGTGCTACGCAGACGGTGATGGGGAGGTGGGTTGTTCTCTTGATCGTGTGGAGATGACTGTGTACAACAACAAACCGAAGAAGCTTCTGAACGCCCTTGGAAAACCAATTAAGCAACACGACATGGACAAGCGTGGACTTGTGGAGGCCCACTTTGCGAAGATTGAAAATTGTTTTCCTGGTGCGGACATTCAGATGGTCTTCTATGATGATAACAAAGGATATCTACGAAGCATCAAGAAGACACCAATGAAAGAGAATTGGTCGGTTAAGACAATACAATTTGTGGGTTGGCCGGATTGCGATGTACCTATTCCGGTGGAAGTATTTGCTTAAATCAATCATTTAAAATAAACAAAAAAGAAAAAAAACAAAAAAAGGTGAAAACCCTTTTTTTTCTCTTTATAGACAGAAACTAATTATAAAATAGAAAATTGAAAATAAAAAATTCGCTAAGGATATAAGTACAAAATCATTACTTATTCTCTTTTATACAGACAGTCTTTTCGTTTTTCCCCATAAAAATGACCTCCAATTCTCCTCTTCTTCTTGCCGCCCAGATTGCTCTTCAAGCAAAGAAGATGCAACTAGAGGAGGCTCAAGCGTTGGTTAAGAAGCTCCGCGAAGATTATAAAGTGAATATCCAGGCAGTGAAGGATGAAAGGGAACGCATTCGTAATAACAAGGCTGCGGCAAAGGCTGCTGGACGCTTTTATAAGAATAATGCGGCGAACCGAAAGCTTAACAGGGTTGGAGAACCGATTCCTTCCAAGAAGAAACAACAGAACTCTAACGAAGGAGGCGCGGGAACTGGTGCACCGGTTAAAGTTGAGAAGCCGAAAACGCAACGTTATTATGCGGATAATGATGCGAACCGAAAACTCGGAAGGGCAGGACAACCCATTCCGCAAAGGAAGAAAAAGGAGGCGACCAATTCAGTTGAATCTGAAGTCGCAAAATCCGAAGTCGTGAAACATGAAATTGTTGAACCCGAAGTTGCTGATGTCGAGCCAATGAGCGAAAGCGATGATGATGGATTTACTGACGATGGATTTTCGGATAGTGACAGTTTCTAAGGTATATTCAAGGCAATTTAGAAAGAAAAATAAAAAAATAATGGGTAAAACCAAAACCCATTTTTTTTCTATCTATAATGGGAAACGACTTAGAAAATTAAAAATTGAAATTTATAATTCAAATGAGTGTGTAAAATTACCTAGAAAAATCAATTCCCTGCTTAGATACAAAAGATATCATGACTGATATTTGCACGCCTGTTAATTTTTGTCCGAATCTTCTTTCTGGTTATTGTGACGGATGTTCCCGCAATCACAATGTTTGGGATCCTAGGATGGGTTCATCTGCTTTCAATCTGACATTTAATAATTGTGTTTGGGTTCATCTTGGAAAGACGCCATTCTTTACTCGTCGCATTATGCGAAGGATGTTGCGAATTTTTGGAGAAATCGAGCGTCAGGATTTGGTTCCAATGATTGGTCATCCGGACAAAGGAGGTCCTTATTGGTGCGCAGTGATTCATTTCGAGTCAATTCGACGATCGACTGTTGATCTGTTGTTGACTGGAAGGGCAATATTTATTGAAGATTCAAAGAAGAAAGTTCGGTTCACTCTTTTTAGGAGTGAAAAGAAAGAGAAAAAAGACATTGAAGAAAATCAACTAATTGCTGAAGCGTCGGCACAGGCGCAAAAGGCTCTTTTAGCTGCGAAAAAGGCGCTCCGAAAAACAGAAGAAATAGTTTGGAAGTCTGACTTTGTAACGGAAGAATAAGTTTGAAATGATGAATTTGATTGGTAAAATAAAAAAGTATAAAA
>Ga0209603_1004505_pt1 | contig 11580 bp, 1 predicted proteins | sample COGITO_mtgs_1206_FD_184812 | JGI IMG/M metagenome (GOLD analysis project Ga0209603, IMG submission 184812) | Pelagic marine microbial communities from North Sea - COGITO_mtgs_120607 (SPAdes) (version 2) | ecosystem: Environmental > Aquatic > Marine > Epipelagic ... | reverse complement strand
AAATATGAATGAATGAATGTTAACTGCTGGCCGCGCCGGCCGCGGACCAAGGGACCCAAAGGGCCCCCTTACTACGTGGCGAACCGGCTCCTCCCTTCCAGTCACGGTATCAGCGCCGAAAGCCGGCGTCCGTAACCCGCGCTGTCCAGTCGGTCGGGCACATGTGTAGGACTCCCCCGAGTCACGTCTACATACATCGCGCAGTGTGTACACATCGCATCCCTCCTTCCTTGGAGTTTTTTCCCGCTATAGCCCCCCCGCTCGCCGAGTCTCGGCCGGTCGAGCCTGCCGCCCGCAAAACACCGCCACACGCCCATGCTGTATCCATGCCCTGCGGCGTAGCCGTCGCCGTATATGCTAGCCTAGATGTATTCCGCTGCCACGCCGTCGAGAGCTGCACCTCTCGCCAGCGCGTGAGCGCAACCACCCCTCCGTGTCGAGGCCGCCTTGCGGCGGGTCGCCCCCTCTCCACGCGCTTCTCTCCTTTACGTTCGTACGCAGGCCGCTCGCTCACCTAAGAGTAGTTGGCCACTGCGCTTGTCGCTCAGGCTGCGCGCACCTGCCCGCACCGAGTGCTAAGGCGAGTACGCTTGTACGTATGCGCTGGCGGCCGCCCACGCCTCGCCGCTCAGTGCCTTCCGCACAGCATCGGTCGGGTAGCCGCGTCCCGCGGGATCGCGCGCCAGGACCCGCCCGTCTGCATCCATTGGTGCAAGTGAATGCCAGTGGTTGCCGTTCACGTTGACAGTGACGCACAGCGGCACGCCCCTCGTGAGCGCCTCGCGGAGTACCTCGTCCACCGTCGCACCTTTCCCTTTGCCGCGACCCGCGCGTGAAGGTCCGGGTGTCGACAAGTGCATTCGCTGCGCGTGTGGCTCTCTGTTGCGCATCCAGTTGGGATAAGCCGCGATGCATACTCCAAACACATCCGCCACGGCAATAAACTCCGTGTCGCCCCCCCACTCCCCGCCGCTGCCGTTCGCCCATGCCCTGTCCCGGTACCCCGTGAAGCCGTACCCTTCCGGATAGAAAGGCACGCGGTCCCGGATGTTCGCCAGGCGTTCCAGCCCTTCAGGTCGCATAGCCAGACTCCCGTCTCCGTACTGGTGCCTAACCCAGTCGTGTTCCTGCATCCACGACGCGACCACGACACGCAGCGCGCGATCGGTGACATGATCACGTTGAGTGATGTCCATCCAGCCTTGAGCAGCCTGCCCGACATGCCAGCGCTGCTCGGCGCGCTCCACTCGAGCTGGGCGCCCGTCGTCGCCAGTGACGTGCTGCAACAACCCGTGCAACGCCGCAATCGCGTAAAGCCAGCAAGTGCCGTTGCCGCATACGTCGACCTCACACAGCGCCCGCTCGAGCCCCGCTATGGACGGGCTGCGACATAGCTGTCGGACTGCTTCCCACGCCGTCGGTGGGACGTGCTCATCTGGCCAGCCCAGCGCGCGAGCGATGCAGCTGGCGTGGTCCCTCAGATCGCTGCCCACCGGCAGTGCGCAATAATGGCACTGCGCACTGCCGCCGCTTCCGCCGGCCGCAGCCCCTCCCGCAGGACCCGCCCCGGCAATGAGCCGCGCCGCAAGTTCCTTGTCCACCTGCAGTCCGGAGGCCAGCTCCGCCGCCGCAGCGGCATGAATGCCTTGGACTTGCGCCGCTGTCTGCACGGCCTTGGCCGCCCGCCGCGCAAGTAGTTGCCCAAGCTCGCCGCCCTCCGCCTCTGGCCTCAGGTCGGCACTGCCCGCTCCGATGCCGTCGATGTCCATCGAGCTCGCAGTATCGTCGCCCGCATCGCTGCGACCCGCCTGGACGCCCTCGGTCCCTGCGCCGCTACCGTAGTCGCCACCCTCTCCGTCGCTCAGCTCCATTTCCTCGCTGTCGACATCCTCGACCGATGCGTCGCTGCTCCTCTCTTCGACGCTATCCTCCTCCTCCTCGGCCCCTTCCGAGCCGGCCGGCGCCTCCACCCTGCGTATCTGATTCTCCTCCTCGTCGTCGACGTCTTGCTCGGCGCGTACGTATCGCCGCTTCGCTGCTCGCGTCGAACCGCTGGGTGCAGCGGAAGCTGGGTCGAGCGGCGCGCGCGCGGCCGCGCTGCCTAGAACGCACTGCGCGCCGGCAGGGGGGTGCCTCTGGCGCCACAGCGCCCACGCCTCTTGTCGTAGTCGCTTCCCCGCCGTTCCTGGCATGGACGCTACATTGACAGGACACCAGGAGTCGGTCCATGGTTGATCCGCACAAGGACTCACCCACCTCAGCTTGGCGTCTATGGCTCCGCCGCCTGCGCCGGGCCGACGCCGCACATCTAGCACCTGTGTCACGATCCACGCGTCATTCGTATCAGCCTGTGCCCCGATGCCGATGCGATAGCCGCGTCGAGCGGCAGTTCGCCGAGCAGTACCTCGCCTCGCGCGGCCTCCGCCGCAGTCGACATGCAGCCGAGGGCCGCTGGTGACGCCGTCCCCGTTGAGTCCTCCGTGCGCGGCCCAATGTCGCCATCGGGACAGATGCGCCGCAGACTCAGCGATCGCGGCTCGCGCCGTCCCGCCCGCCTCCTGGCGCCGCCGCCGCGGCGGCACTGCCGCGAGTCGAAAAGCCATAGCTGCTCTGCCCGCGAGTTGTTGCATCATCTCCACTTCGCCCGTCACTGCGGCACCGCCGTCACCAGCCAGCATGCTCTGAAGCCATGCCTCCCCCGCCCCGCACGGGTGCGCCACAGCGCGCCGGGCACTCCGCCTCCAAGCGCCGGTGTCGCACGCCTGCTTAGGCCGCGTTCGCACCCACGTCCTGATCCGCCATCGGAGCAATCGAGCCAGGCACCACCACGAGAAACGCCCGCCCGGCCACTCGACGCATGCGTGCGCCGTCGCCCGCTTCTCTCGTATTGCCACCAGCGCGGCGGCCACGCTGTCAACGCCGACGGCGCGCGCGCGCGCAGCAAGCGAGTCGCACTCGCGTAACGCGCGCATGCGCAGCGGTCCTCCCTGAAAGATGCGTTCCCGAAGCGCACGTACGTACCTGCGCATGACACGCGCCACGAGATCGCCCTGTCGCAACTGCTCTCCCCACTCCAGTCGGCAAGCTCTGTGAGCGACGCTGACAAGCGCCAACGCAGCCCCTCTGGCCCCAGCCACTGCCTCCTTCAGCCCTGCGCCGCGCAGCGCCTCGCTGCACCCTGCGCTGTCAAACATGCCGCATGCGGTCCGTCGGGCGTCGCGCAGATGCCCGCGGTCCCACTCGCACGCCGGCCCGGGAGGCAGCCCCGCGCCATGGCGTATAATTCCGCCAATGCCGGCCCCCACCCACTTGCACGCCTTTCCTAGCTGCGCATGAGGCACGCCGCCGGCTTCCGCAAGTGCTCTAAGCTCGAGTAGTCGATCACTCCAAGCTCGCCTGTGCTCGACCACCTCAGCGCCGTCGCACTCGAAACAAAAATGCATCCACGTGCAAGTAGCCTGGCACCCCCACGGGCATGTCGCCATAGCCCGCCGCGCGACTTGCGCCGGTTCTAAGTGCAGACCCGCATCCGAGTGAAAGCACCGCTCCGCCCGCAGCGAGTGATAATTCGCGTCCTCGGGGTCAGCGCGCCGCGAGGCTGGCAAGTCATTCGGAGACGGGTATACCGTGTTGACCGACAGGGCGCGCAAATGATCCGCCACCATCGCGTCAGCTCGCACGGCAGCCCAGTGCCTGGGTGACTTCACGTCACGCGGAAACAGTATGGAACAGTAGTCGTGCACCGCCTCCTCCACCTCGAGCGGCTCTTCGCTTTCCGCCGCCTGCGCAGCTGCCACATCCGCGCCCTCGTTCTGCGGCTCGCCCGTGTGCGATCGTTGCCAGTGGTAAACGACCACGCTATGCCGCCGAAGCTGGGCTTCCGTCGCCCTAAGCCGCCCAGCCGCGTGAAACTGGCGCTTACGGCGCGACACTGATCGCATGAAGCGAGCAAGCGCCGCTACGTGCGAGGTGGAGTCCAGCCAAAGCACCACGCGTGACCCGTCCGGCAGCGCGGCCAGCACGTCGTCCGTAGCGGCCTTCTCTGCCAAGTACGTGGTAGCGTATTCAGCCAACATACCATCGCTTCCCTGCATGGTACCGCTAATGACCTCGCCAGTGTTCAGCACGGCTGCTCGTGCCACCACCGAGTAGGGCTCGCCGCTAGCGCCGATCTTTGTTGCACGCGTGCCGTCCACTGCCGCCAAGTGCGTAGGGCGATACTGGCACTGCAGTCGTATAAGATGTACCAGCGCCTCCCTTGTCGTGACAAGATTGACGTGCGTTCGCTCGTCCTTGAGATGTGACGGGCGCTCGAACACCGGGACATCCCCTAGCGCGTACCTAGAGCGAGCAAGCAACTGCAAGGCCACAGGTAGGGTGTCAACGTCTTCCAACGGGACACGAAGCTCTCCATCCACCAAGTACCCCTCCTCATCGATGTCGAACCTCGCCGTCAGTTCCGCGGCCCTGTCGGCCCAGCCAACCGAGTACCCATCACAATCCACCTCGCCGTCCTTGCCCGCCAGCCACCTCGCATGCCCGCCGACAGCCTCGAGCGCCCTGTCCAGCTCAAATACGACATGCGCCCCTTGCGCGTGGTCACCATCGCTCGGTACGCCATGGCACCATTCGCTCGGCGCGCCTTCCACGGCCGTGCATGCGTCCAGCCGCACCCGCCATTGCTCGGTGCTGCGCGCCGCAAGCATACCTTGCCACGCGTGCACGTGAGCAGAGAACCTGTCCCGCCACGCCTTCACATGCGCGCCATACGCTGCGCACGCGCTCGTCCGCCCGAAGGACCGTGCTCGTTGCAACTCCTCGGCGACGATCGCAAGCTCTCGCACGTTCACCTGCGCCGCCAGAGCTGGGCGCGGTGCGGCTGCCTCGAACGGGTTCGGTGGGCGCGTGTCGGCCCTCCACTTGGCCGTCACACTGACGGCGCGTCGTGGGGCCACCGGCGTGGCGCCAATGGCCACAAGCGCGGCCACAGTCTCCGTCCAGCCATCTCTCGCCTCCTTAGTCTCGCGCAGCTCGCGGTTGAGACTCACCGCCTCAGCAAAGCCCATGAATCGCCACGCGCCGCGAGCGCCTGTACAGAAATGCGCCACCGCCACGTAGCCAGCATGGATGAGCTCTGCGCACGGCGAGACAGCCCCGCTCTCGAAGACCATGTCGCCTTGCGGCTGGCAGAAGTGCGTGGCATCAAACGCCAGCGGTTCGCCTTCCTCAGGCTCGGCGGCCCACCGCCACGTCGGCCCGTCCCACGCGGCCGTCCCGCTCTCTTCCGCGTCCTCGTTGCCCTCTGCCGCCACCTGCGCCTTCCTCAACTGGATGACCGCGAACATCCACGCATCTCCCAAGTACCGCACCTGCTTGTGCTGCAGCTCGGCAAGAAGCGGCTCTTCGAGATGCGCCCAGTCCCAGCTCATGGGGTCCATCCTGCAGCCCCACTTGTACAGCGACAGTGCGAGGCCAGAGCGTGCGAGTGCCCGGTGATCAAGATCGGCAGGATCCGCAATGGCGTTGCATGTCGCGCTGTAGATGGCGACCAGCCCGTGCGAATAAATGTGCCGCCGTGTTGAGCCGGCAATCCACTCGTGCGCGTACAGCTCGGCCCGTGGCGAGTCGCGCGCCCTGCCAACGTGCTTGTTGAACACCACGCGCCATTTCGCCTCCAACGCGTCCGCTTCCTTGAACGTCAGAAACGTGTCCTGCAAGTAGTGGTCCGCCGCGCCGCCGAGCAGCGCGGCTGACACGAGCAGAAATTGGTACCTCGTAGCCCGGTTCCGCATCGCCTTGAGTCTGCGCAGCGCGCCGTGAAAAGCCTTGGTAAACTCCTTGCGCGACGCCGCCATCGAGCCGTCGGCGCACCTCCAGCGCCCCAGGTGTTTGTACGGATGGTTGGGCGGGCGGAGGGGGACCTCCCTGCCATCCACGGTGGTGAGCCTGGGGTTACGTACAGCAACTGGCCGACCCTGCGCGTCATACGCAGCTCCGGTCAGCACAGTCTTGTCGGCTGCCTTAATGCCCAGTTTGGCCCCAGTGAGCGGCTCCCACGCCCTCCACAGCTGCCACGCGACACGCAGCTCGCGCTCGTCTTCGAAGACGCCGCACCAGTCGTCAGCGCACATAAGCTGGGCCACGCGCCGCCATGACTCTTCTTCGCGCCCGCCCTTGCACCCCCAAAGCCGCATGCCTTTGGCGGTAAGCTCGATCGCGCACACGATGGAGTTGAGAAACAGGCGTGCCCGATCCGTCGACAGCGGGCACCCCATGAGCACGCCCACGCCGTTGGGGAACGTGTCACTAAAACCGCCTGCGCTGTCGTACACACAGCGTGCCACCCTCGGGTCATCCGCGTGCTCGCCGTAAATAGCCGCTGCCAGCGCGAGCACTTTCGTCGGTATCCCATGCGCGACCTCAGCCACCCGTAGACACCGCCTGTGGACCCGCGGAAAAAACTGCGCGAGGTCGGCGTATAGCAAGTAGAACGTGGATCCGCACTGCCGTGCCTGCTGCGCCGCCCAGCCAGATGCAATGCCGACATCGCTGCACCCGTAACCCGGCACCCAACCCAAGTTCTGCGCCCTGACACGACCTATCACTCTGGCATAGCACGCGCTCCGTACGCACTGCAGCAGGAGTTTGGTGTCCTGCTCGGTTAGAGCAATCTCGCGCCGCTCGCCGATCAACTCGGGGTCGTTAGGTGGTTTCTTCTCCAGCAGGACGTACACCACCTTGTGCCAGCGCTCGGAAATCGTCTCCTCGTCCGCGTCCCCCACGAGCGCGTCGTAGAGTAGCCGAAGCGCACGACCAGACGCAAGTCGAAGCTGCGCCAGCGCAATTCCGCTTACGCCGGCTGCCTTGACCTGCAGCTTGCGCATCACACGTCGGAAGAGCGGGAAGCTTAGCTCGTCGCGCAACTGCCACGGGCCTCCCGCCAGACCCTCGAGCTCGGGCCACTGTCCCACAAACTTGTCGTGCCAGGCCGCACACGCCGCCGGTACGGCGCCGTCGTCAGCCGCGCGCACATTCGCGGCTCCCGTCGCCGCCATCAGCTCAGCGGCCTCGTGCGCCATCGTGCTAACTCGCCGACCGTCTTTCTTGTCGCGCTCGCGCACGTGCGTAAGCACCGCCCCAGCCCGAGGCTTAGACGTCATCTCATACGCCAGGCGTGCTTTCTCAGCTGTTGCGTGCTCAGGCAGCGCCGCCCAGGCTGCTGCTTTGTCCACCAGCTTCGAAACATCGCGTGTCCCGCGTGCCGCAATCTCTTGCTGAGCTCTCCGCAAACGGTGTCGAAGCCGGCGAATGATCAACTGCCAGCCATCGCCGGTGTGCAGCCGATACTTACGATGCCCGGTCGAGGGGTGGAAAATTCGCGAGTGATCAGCTGCGCTAGCATGCACTCCGCGCCGCCGTAAGGAAGCAACCTCGCTCAGCTCAGCCTTCGCCGTCAGCAGCCGGCACTGCGGCGTACCGAGTCCGCCCCGCCGCCCGCGAGCACTTGCCCGCCGCAGCCGCCTCTCCCGAGAACGCGCGCATAGCGAAATGTTGGTGGCGGTGCGAAACATGTCAATTGCGGCGTCAGCTCTCGGCAAGCCCCGCCGCCTCGCCCGCGCCAACTCGCGCTCGCACTCCCACGCCAACCCTCTCCTCTCGCTCAGCGCAGACCGTATCTCCTCGGCCATTGCGCGCCCGTCGGCAGTGCGGCGCAAGTCCGGCGCGCGCACCCGCGTTGCGCGCGCCTGGCCGACCACCGCGGCCGCTCGCGCCACCCACTGCATCAGATGGTCGGAGACCGCGTGGGAAGGCTCACCTTCACTCGCCACGTCCGGCCAGCTGCTTGGCAACAGCTCCCACGACGAGCCTGACCCGAAATCTACGGCGATGTCGATTCGTGACGTAGGTGCCCCCCAGACACGCGACGTTGTCTCGTACCGCGTCCACGCTCGTGTGCCTTCTTCGGTGATGCCGCCGTCACCGCCCACGATGGTCGCATCGGTGTTCTCGTCGTCGTGTCCTCTGGGGCAGCAGTCGCACGTCCAGCCCGTAGCGCGGCGTAGCGCGCGGTCGCTCCGATTGAGCGGCTGCGGGACGACGCGCCACATTGCGCACGGCACGTGATTGAGGTCGCCACACAGAAGTCCGCCTCCGCTCGCCCTGCAGAATGCCTCTGCCGCCTTGAGTTGAAGCCGAAAGCCTGCTTGTTGAAGACCGTGTGTGTACACGTACGTGCTCTCGGTCGCCTCGCCGCGATGTAAAACCTTGAGACCCAACGTGCGGTCGGCCACCTTGCTGTGCGCCCGTAGCTCGCCCTGCTTGACGTTTACTGCAGCCAAGACGCCGTTGCGTTGATTGTCGTCGGTACCTACGAGCAGCACCGCTCGATAGCCAGCTCGCTTGAGCGTCCTGCGCAGACCCCTGAACGCGACCATGTCGCCAAGAACCTCGCCCACGAACACGACCGCAGGCGTCTGTGCCTCAAGCTCGCCGATCAGCCACGCAACCTTCGACCTCGCCTCCGCACTGGTGCGCGCCATATCCAGCGCTCTGCCGTTCCAAAAGCCTACACGCACCTCGGGGTTGACAGCTGCGGCCGCCACAGTATTGCCGCGTGCGGCTCGCATAGCCGCTGCCCACTTGCGTCGCGCACGCAACGCCGCGCGCCGGCACTCGTGCACGCGTACCTCCAGAGCGGTGTCGTGCTTCTCGGTCCATGGTGGCCAAGGCGTCGCCAGCGACTCTGCAGCATCATCGTGCGCTGCCGTCCGCGGGCAGCCGGCGCCTGTAAGAGCCCCCAGCGCCTTGTCGCCCTGCATTCGGAACCGCACGTTCTCGTCCTTCTCCCCGCCGTAAGACAGCGGAGGCACCCAGCGCCGTGGCCACCGTAGGCGACCTGGCTGCCGCCCCTCGCCGCCTCCGCCGCGTCCGGCGCGCCCGTCATCGCCGTTGCCGCCGCCCCCTCCGTCGCTCCGGCCGCCCTCGCCGCCGTTGTCTCGTGTGGCGTCGCCCGCCGCACTCCACTCGGCATCAAGCCACTCGTCGGCCGTACCAGCGCCGCCCCTGGCCAGCAGCACGCGCCGCGCCTTCCGGACTGATGGCATGGCTGCCAGACCGCCTGCGCTCACTGCGCTGGACCACGCCCGTGAATCCTCGCTCCGCTGCGCCAGTCGGCGCTGCTCGGCCTGCTCTCGCACTCGTCGGCGCAGAATGCACAGGTCCACGAGCTCGTCATAATGCTCGTACGACAGAGCCTCGACGCCGGCCCGCAGCGCATCGGCTGCATGGGAGCCTAGCTCGCCCGCCTCGTTCCTCTCGAGGAAGACGCCCATGGCCGCCTCGCACCGATCGAGAAACAGCGCCTCGACCTCTCCGCGCGACACGCTGTAGCCGTGGCTGCTGCTGCGTTCCGTCGCCGCCGTCGCTCGCGGTAAGGCTGCGTCGCTTACCTGCGGCAGGGTGACCCAGCGCACGCCGCGATAGCCTCCGATGGTCGCGCCCTCGTCACCGCCCGCGGTAAAGGTCCGGCCGTCTTGTGTCTGCCAGACCTTATCCCCAGGCGAGACTTCGTCGTGCGGTGACATAGGCGGCGAGGGAGATGGCAGTCCGGTCGGCGGCGCCACTAACAGCCCCAGGCTAGGGTCCGTGTAGTTTGGGCAGGCGCTGTTGATGCAGAAGATCCAGCCGCAGTTCGGGCACTCGACCACCCTGTCGTCGCACCCTGGACAGACAGCTTCGGGCCATGGCATCGGCTCGTCGTGCTTGCACCGAAACCGCGGCTTCGGCGATGCACTCAGCCAGGCTGGCATGAGCGACCGGAACGCGCCCGCTGCACCCGGTGCGCAGTGGCAGGTGGCGGCGAGCCCCGGTTCCGCCCACCATGTCAGCTGCTCGCCTAGGTTAGCACCCGGCTGTCCCGGTTCCGACAACGGCAGTGGCGGTGGTGATGGTGGCAGTGACCCGCTTGGCAATAAAGAGAGCAGCTCCATGAGTTGAGTCAGCTGCCCCATCGAGAGCCCCGGAGGCAACGATACCGCCCTGCGCCCGGCTGCCCACCGCCGCGCGCACTGCCCGCGCCGTGCCGCTTGAAGGAGAATACTTGCGCGCAGCTCGCTTTGCCTGCTGCGCTGCCACTGGAATGCCAGCGTAACAATGGCAGTCGTCCGGCGTCGAGTGTTGATCGACCAGAATCGCCGGGTGATTTGCCGCGCCAGCGACGCTGGTCGATCCTCGCGATCGCTGATCGACGACGAATACGTGTCCGCGAAGGAAGGCCACACCACCGACGGCGCGTAATACACGCGTCTGACGAGCATGCCGTCCCACACGTACGTGCAGACGCCATACTTGAACCTGTTCGACACCAGCGCCCTCCAGAGAAAGATGCAGCTTCCCATGGTCAGCTCTTCATCACCGCCGCGGTCGACCCCTGGCCCGAAGAACAGCGCGGGGCTAAGTTCACTAGCTGAGCCCGACTCGAAAGGCAGGCCGTGCGCGGTGTCGAGAACGCCACTCGCGTGTCGATCGAATGCAGCTCTGGTCACCTGCAGGTGACGACGGCAAGTCGCAAGGTCGCGGGAGAGAGTTGGCTCCTCTGCAACTGTGTCGTCGATAGGCATAGCGTCAGCCTCCCGGTGTATGACCGGTGGCGCCCAGTGCGAAGGCACGCCTCGGAGGACTGGGTCGAGGTTGGCTTCGACAGACTGGTCCCAGTTGCGGCCCGGTGCGTATCGATCCCAGTGCATGAGAAATGCTCGCCCGCCCCCGTCCCACACGACACCCCAGCACTGCGCTCTGCCCCAGGCCAGCACTGCGCTCTGCCCCGGGCCGTGCGCTCTCTCGCTTGGCCCGAGTTTGCCGTGCGAAGCCCGCCGCATCCAAACGTCTTCGTACGGCCGACCGTCGCCCGGCGACGGGGGCGGCGACGCTGAAGGCCCCGCGGCGAGCCTCAGAGCCGGTGAAGGCGGCGGCGAAAGCGGCGGAGTCGGCGAAGCTGGACGACGTACTGGCGACGGCGGCAATGCTGAGCACGCAAGCGTTTGCGGTGCGGAAGGCGGCACCAGGGCTGGCAGAGGCGATGCGAATGGCGGCGGCGACGAGGCCTCCGGGGACGGACCCTGCGACGGTGGCCTAGGCACGTTGTCATTCGAGGAATTGGATCCTCCCGAGCCCGAGTCGGGTGCAGGCTTGCCAGCTCCGCCCAAGAAAGGCGCGCAATCGTCGTCGAGAAATGATTGCCTGAGCGCGCTGCCTCCCGCAGATTGCGCACTCATAGCCGTGCCTGACGATGTCCGCAGCATGACCGGCGCACCCAGTGCACAGCAGCAGGTGGCAGCGAGCCCCGGTTCGGCCCACCATGTCAGCAGCTCGCCGAAATTTAGCTCCCAGCCGCCTCCCCCGCCGCTCATGTAGTCGACGCCGCCGCGCTCCATGACGAGTGAAGGCGGCAGCGAGGGCGGTGGTAATTGCACGAGCCCAACACCCGAGTGCTCTAGCGGCAAGGATGTCAGGCCAATCGATGCGTCTCCGTGGCTGAACACACGGCTCTCCAGAGAGCGGGCGTCATGCGCTGAGCGGTGG
>Ga0209603_1004503_pt1 | contig 11581 bp, 20 predicted proteins | sample COGITO_mtgs_1206_FD_184812 | JGI IMG/M metagenome (GOLD analysis project Ga0209603, IMG submission 184812) | Pelagic marine microbial communities from North Sea - COGITO_mtgs_120607 (SPAdes) (version 2) | ecosystem: Environmental > Aquatic > Marine > Epipelagic ... | reverse complement strand
CGATGTAGAACCTTTCCAGACGCCAATCTCTGCGCCGATAGTTCCACTTTTGATATACCTTAGTATCTCACTGGATCCATTATTTTCACCGTACATCATGATTATTTTCTCCTAATAGAGTGCCTCTCATGAGGCACCCGTTTAGATCTGGATCACCCCCTGTTGACTTGCTGTATTGCCGCATCTAAAAATGCTTGTTTCTTAAGCATTCGATGAGCGGCATCTCCTTTACCTTTTTTATTTAACTTGTGAATATAATGTCCAAGTTCCCTAGAGTCTTTTTTTAGTCGTTCAATCTGGTTTACCACCATAGGCAAGTCTCCTTGTTATCGATTTGGGTATTCACATAATCATCATGGGATTAAATCGGGTAAAGCCTCCTGTACTAGTTTTTTAGTTAATCCATCAAATTCTGGTTTGGTTTTATTGACCATTGACACCAATATTTGGGCGTCTTTGGGGTGAACTGTTTCAAGAATGTCAATGAACATCCTTTCTCGTTTGATTGCGGGTAACTCTTCGCATGCCCTCAAGCCTTTTATAAAATACTTGAACCGCAAATGGAGTTTCATGAGTGATGCCTGAGGAGGAGCATCGTCTGATCCGGGAGTGTAGGGAGGTGTTCCCAGTGGTAGATTCCATTGGATTCTATCATCAAATGTGCCTTGCAATACATCTCTTACATGCATTTCATTTTCATATTTTTTCAAGGTCTCTAGTTTTTTCTTACGAGTCTTTGCTGTTTCAATCTCAGTAAAGACTTCCCACACATCACGTTTTCTAACTGTTTCTACCACTTCACTATCTCCTTAAAGATACTTATAAGTACATTATACACAAGACTTGACAACTTGTCAAGAACTATTTTATACCACGTCTCTTCTTTTCGTCTGCAATCCACTTCACCGCTTTAGGGTTATTTGCAGGCGCATTGGTGAATTTAGTTGCGTCACGATAAGCACGTAACGTCTCTTTCGTAAAATCCTTACCGTCACTGTTATCAACAACAAGGAAATTCTTCTTACCAAAGATTGTTTGAAACGCACCAATGTTCTTTTGAATGGTCTCCCACATACGTGCGACCTCTTCATCAGGTAATTGTCTTGCTCGTGCACGATTACGTGCGAGTGCTGTTTCTTTGTCGGTGTTTACGAAGATCATCGCGACATCGTAACCGAACTTCTTGAGTTCTTTTGCTTGACGTTTCAACTTGTCAATGTCACGCCCAGTACCGTCAATGGTGAGACCCAAGCGACCTTTGATCAAGATCTCTTGCTTCTTTGCGGTGATTGCTTTTGCTTTGCCACGAATCTCTTGCCCTTTCACAGAGAAGATCTTTTCGGGTGTCATGGGTATAAGCCCTGCTTTCTGCATGGCGAGTTCGAATGAGTCATCTGAATTGACAACACGATAACCAAGGGCGGGCAAACCAGTCTTTCCTACGATGAATGACTTACCAGAGCCAGGGCCACCAGCAAGAAAGATTGCTTTGAAGATGGCGGGATCATTGATCCCTTCGTTGAGATATTGTTTAAAGTTTAACATGTTTGCTGTGAATTTTACATCCAATAAATTCGTTGTAATAATCGTCTCTCAGTAAGACATCGTTCTCAAACTGCAATTTGGCTTCGTAATAGGACATCGCCCCTTTACTGATGCACAATTTTAAAATCACTCTATTATATATATGTTCGCCGTGTTCAATTACCATTTCTTTTAAAAGAGCACTACTACCATAGTATTTACGCCAATCGCTCTCCACGAGCGTCCTCCTCCGTCTCTTGCGCGTTTTCGTGACAGGAAGTATCTTTGATCGCCAAAAGCCTTTCTTACCAATGTATTTTTTACCTGTGTTCTTTTCTTCTATCTCATACACAAAACCCACCAAAGAGTTTAATTCCTCTTCGGTGGGTTCATAGGGCTTACCATTGTAATACCATTCTTCGCTCATGGTATTATATATCAGTCGGCTATAGTCCACTCCTCGTTGACATCTTCGCCGCACATAGAGCAATAGACAGGTAACTCGTCCTCAACATAAACTTTTAATTCCACACTCACTTCACAAGAAGGACATACGAGTGTGTAATTAAACTCGTCCATTATTGTATCTCACAGTTGCCTGCGGCACACGCAAGTTCCTGAGAACCAATCGTCATATCAGTCATTTCATACTGGCTCAGATCTGCCCAGTTTACATCTTTCGGCATAATCTTCAGCAACTCTTTGTATCCTGCTTCATCAGTATCCTGATAAGGTGCTTGCTTGTACGTGTGATCACTGAAAGGCAAGAATGATACACCACTCATGTAGTCAAAGTTATTATACGTCCATGCGCCTACGTCCATCCACTCATGCTCTTTGACAGAGATAGTAACAGAAGGCTTATGTTCGCACCAGTGCTTCTGGTAGATCAACCACATCTCTAACTGTTCAATAGCAGTCATATCAGTGCGGAATACAGCACCCTTGTCTACTTTAACAGGGAAAGAAAATACCACAGTCTGTGATGGATTCATCGCATCGTCTTCAGCAGGGAAGCCTTTATCAATCATGAAGTTGGTTAGTGGATCTTTCTTGTCTCCGCGTACAGTACGAATATAGTAGGGGTTATGTCGTGCATGTATGCCAGAAGCGGCGTCCACTAACTGTGAGACGGTACCAGAGGGTTTAACACAGGTGATTGCTACAGATTGGTTGATTCCAAGTTTAGTAGCAAGTTCTTTGTTCACCTTGACCGCTTCTGCTTTGAGTTCTTCTAACAGAGAGGGTAGATCACCCAACTTACCATTGGTGTACTTGTTGTCCATGATACCAGTCATAGACACACCAAGCAAACGTTCCTCTTCACAGTTCTTGACCCATCCCTTAGAGACATACTTGAAGTTCACGAGAGTAGATTGGAACGTTCCTAGAATAGTTGCGAGACGGACTTTCTCAAGTAGCGTCTCGCGGTTGTCACTCGCACGAACCACAACCTCTGATAGGTTACAGAATTCACGAGAGCGAAGGATGATCTCCGAACAAGGGTTGGTACCAAACTCATGGTTACCCACCTCGCGGCGACCAGACTTTTCTGAAATTAGATTTGCAGACTGACGATTGAAAATACCACGTTCACCAGACTTGGAGTCATACAATGCTTTCCACTCGTCCATGAAGATGCCGATATCAGGCTTCTCAGTGTATGCCGCACTGTTGTTTGCTAGTGCCCTGTGCCCGTAGTCATTCCACCACTGCCCTGCTTTAGCATGTCGCATACGATCATCTGACAGGTTAGACAGTGAGATCAACGCAGAACGTCGAACACCACCTACTACGACAACCTCTGCAATCTTACAGACAATATCGTGACACTCTACTGAAGTCAACTTACGACCCGCGGCGCCCTTGAAAGTCTCAACACAGAATTGAAAGAGATCAATCAATGGCTGTGGACCAGATGCACGACCACCAAAAGTCTTTAGCGGTTCTCCTGCGGCACGAACTTTGCTCATATCCCATGCAGGTACTTGCCCCGCATACAACAGACCAACAAGTTCTTTCATTGCTTTTGCCCAAGCGAGTTTGCTGTCTCCAACAACGATAGTGGTATCGGTACTGTGAAACTCATCTGCTACAACAGGCAATAATGAGATGTGTTGTCGTTCTACCGAGAATCCAACACCAGTACCGTTCATCAGCACATAGAGGATCTCATCAAACGATGAAGGTTTGTCAACTGCAATGTATGAACAGTTATAACCAGCGATGTTCTCGCGCTTGAGTGCTTCACCCGCAGTCATTAGACACCGCATAGATGGCATGACCTTCTGAGTCAGTACTGCTTCTTCTAATTCGTTGCGGACTTTTGCAGGTAGCCTGTATTCACACGTATCCCAGAGATGTTCGGTGAAAAAATCAAAGTAACGCCCGATTGTTTCTTCCCACGTTTCTCGCCTCCCTTCTTCTGGTAACCACCTTGAGTAACGTGACAGGTGGATAAATTCTTGGTAACTGGTGGGTAGATAATTACTGGGCATGTTTAGACTTCCTCATTCGTCAAGGTTTATTGTTTATACGGTGGAACTATTATATATCATCCTATAGGATTAAGCAAGACTTTTCTTGAAAAGAGCGAGGCTACTTACACCGGGAGTGCCATTGTTATTGCGAGTTTCATATCGCCATGAATTTTGAAAAGACATTGTGTCTCGGTGGGTTTGATCACGAACAGATCTAAAGTCGTAGTCATCAAAAAGAATCCATTCAAATCCAACGGCTTCGGCTAACTCGGCATCACTATTCACAAAGAATCCACGGTGACTGCCATCTATAAGGATGATATCGGTTTTCTCAACGGGCGTGACTCCGGATAGATAATCTTCTCTGAGAAAGTACGAGTGATAAGGATGAAAGTTAAACCTATCACCAAAGTGCTCCTTTACTACCGCAGAGTTGGCAATCGTCTCTGGATGAAGACAAATATCATAAGATGTTACTGTAACATCATCAAATAAAGACATGACGATAGAACTGCTATGCCCAGAATTAAAACCAATTTCAGTCACTGTTTTAAAATTTGTGATTCTTTTGATCGCTCTCCACATATGACTCACTTCAGCGGTGTTTGGCATATGACCTTCAGCAAAAACATCAGGCAGCCATGACAAATTTGGATGAAGACCGCCGTTGTGATCAACACTCATTTTTCATTGTTCTCTTGCCACTCTTCTGCTGTAGTCCCTTCGGACTCGGTGGTCGCTTCACGGTAGTAGATGATGAGTTCTTTCTGTTGTAACACATAGCGACGAACCTCTTGGAAGTTCTCACTCATCTTTTCGTAACCGTCGGGGGTGAGGGCAAAGACAACAAACTGACCCCCTTGCATCTTTTCTATGATCTTGAATTGTTCTTCAAAGTTCTCCTCTGTGATGACAAAGAAGTTTACGTCAAGCAGGTCAATTGATGCGGGTAGAGGAGGTTGATAGATACGGAGTGGTTCTTTCTCAACTACCGTTACTATCTGTGGTTCCGGTTGGATTATTTGTTCCTTTGGTCCGAACTCCAGTCTCGGCATTAGGTTGCACCCCGTCAGTAGGAGGGGTATCGTCAAGAGCCATAATTTCTTTGGTATCATCTTCTAGTTCCTTAAACACTTTCTTTGTCTTCGCATTGGATAAACGTTGAATACTATCTGGTCGTGCACGTGCCAAGCGAGTGAGGTTGTGATCCTTGAAGATTCTCATCGCCTGGTCTTTGTCTCGTTGCAACGCATTGTTTGCTTGAGTGAGTTTGGTCATCGCCTCACCTTGTGCTTTTGCTTGTTCTTCTGCCACCTTGAGAGACTTCTCTGCGGTTGCTTTCGCAAGTTCTAACTGGACTTTGTTCTCTTTGAGGGTACGGTTGTTTGCTTCTAGTTTAGCAATACCGGCTTCAAACTTAGAAACTGTAACTTGATGATAGGAGTAACCTCCTGCAATAGCGCCCATGAAAGCAACTATCAAATATATTTTAAACATGTTTCATCCTATAATCGTTTACTGCCGCTTTGATTGCGTCTTCAGCCAAGACACTACAATGGATTTTAACGGGCGGTAAGGCTAATTCATTGGCAATATCAGTGTTCCTAATAGCAGAAGCATCATCCAAGGTTCTTCCCTTAACCCACTCAGTAAGTAAACTTGATGAAGCAATTGCGCTTCCACATCCGTAGGTTTTGAACTTAGCATCTTCAATAACTCCTTCGTCGTTTACTTTAATCTGCAACTGCATTACATCACCACAAGCAGGAGCACCGACCATGCCAGTGCCCACATCCTCTGCTTCTTTATCTAGTCTTCCCACATTACGAGGATTCTCGTAGTGGTCCATCACCTTATCTGAATATGCCATTATTTAAATTGCTTTTTTCTTTTACCATTGACTTCTATGTAGTTGCGAGTTAAGACCGAATATTTCTTTTTCTTTTTTGGTCCCATGTCCTTGGTGTCTTGAGGAATACCAGCATCACCAGTGGTCATCATTTCCTCATCAAACATTTGCTTGAAAGTTTTCATTTGTAGATTTCTCCGAGTGTAATAAGAACGGGTTGATTAGTATTGATGTGTGTTACCTCGTACACATCCAACCCAAATATGTTACCTATAGGATATGATTCTTCGGGAACTCTTATTTTATCTTTAGCATAGACTTCATTGAACTGCTTGGTTAACTTCTCTTCCTTAACTATGTACATGCCAGGCGAAAGTCGTTTGTCCTCTAGAACGTACCACTCATTGCGTTCGCTAATAAAATCTGCGGGATCTAGATCCATTTCTTTGACTAGTTTTTCTATGCCCTTGTCCGTGACACCCATCTCTTCGCGGATCAACAGCAGAGCAGAAGCATATGATGCGATCTTATTACTACCACCAGGCAGTTTTTGAATCAGCCTCTTCATGTTAAACACCACTCTCATGAATGATGTGTAAGCATCTTTTTCTTCGGACGATTGTATTTTCTTACTCTTTAGTCTCTTGCCGTTGTCATCTATAAGACCCAGTTTGTACGCCTCAGTATCAATCCATGGCGTGGTCAACAACTTTAAAAATCTAAACGTAAAATATAAATCGCCCGCTCTATTTGCTAATGACACGTTTATATCCTCTTTCTGTGTATCTATTTATACGGAACAAAATCGTGATCGTCACCCCACGTTTGTTTGCACCACGTGTCCACCATTTTTTTGCGTTCATTACTGAAGTGATAGAAATATGATGCAGGTTGTGGTAGTTTATTCCAGTTAGTTGGACAAGAATTCCATTTCCAATTTAACTCAACAAGATCCAAGCCATACTTGTTCATCATAGCACTCACATAGATTTGATCTAAGCACAACCAACGAGGGTAATCGTGAGTCTCTCTCATACCCCACCATTTCCAATACTCTGTGCCAAACTTTTCTCGTGCAATCAGACGGGCTTCTTTTGACCACAATAGCACACCACTATTACATATTCGTGTAACACCGGTTGCTTCAAATACTGGATATGGATGCGGCGAACCTATGTACTCCATGGCATTCGCTAATATATCGGCATGTTTACCCGGGCGATCATAACTAGGTCCACCGTTGGCTCCTGGTGGAACACATTCAATCCAACCAGCAACATGTCTCGGATTAATTAACGATATATCAGGTGATCGTGGATGAATAACAATGTCTAGATCTAAAAATAATACTTGATCCCATTGATCAAAATACGGATCTTCCCACACACGACTAATATCAAACCAACGACACGCGGGGGGTACACCATCCGAAGGATTAATAAACGTATCTGGTCCTTCAGTGTGCCAAGGTGTCTGACTAAACTCATAGTCCCATCCATACTTCTCGGCATACTTCTTTACTGACCACTGCCCCCACTGCGCCCAGAGCGACAATGGTCGTGTGTTGTCGTCCATCAAATAATATTGATAGATTAGTTTTTTCATTTAAGGTTTCTCAGTTGTTCCACGACCTTCATATTCATACGTATGCCGGTCAATTCTGAGTTTTCAATCAACTTGAGGTAAATAAGAAAGGGTTTGACAATGCTGAATTGCTCACGGCTCAATTTATATTCCAGCATCTTGAGGCCAGATCCCACGTCAAAGACGTTAAAAATAATGATGAGGTGATTCATCATGAGGTTCACCGATAATTGATCAGTCTCAGTGAACCTCGTGATAAGACGTTTTATGTACTTGAAACGTTTTAGATCTTCATAAAATTCTTCTGCGTCTATACAGCGAGGATTGTAATAATTCTTAGCCGCAAAAAGTAAAAAATTGTCTTCATTTAATTCATCAAACAGTTGCATGAAATGCCTAAAAGTCTATCAAGTCATAGTATGTATATTAATCTAAAGGATCTTCTACGATGTAAGCAATCGCCTGCTTGTTCAATAGGACTTCTTTCTCGTTGGGCTGTATAAAGACCACAAAGGGTCCACTAGTATCGTTCAGCACATCACCCAATGTTGCATTGGATGGTATGCTCATTTTTCCAAACATCGCCGTACCATTCGTAAATGTTACTCTAACTCTCATGTCTCTCTCCTTAGTCTGTTAAAGGATTATCAAGCACATTCTGTATTTTTTTATTAAGGCGATCTTCAAGAGCATTGATCTTCAGTTCAGTGTCAGTTTGTAAACTCTCTCTTTTTGTGTCAAACCGTTCGGATGCTTTGTCAATCATTGCTCTGACATCATCCTGCATTTCTCTATTTTGATCTTCGATACGATCAACATTCTTTTCCATTCTGTTGAAATCGTCTCGCAGATCATTCTTGATACTTCGTGAATAGTCTATGGCTTCATCCACAGTCATCAACACGTTATCAAGTTTTACTTCTATCTCATTGTTTCTTACTTCTATTGCGTCAGTGTCTATGTTAGCAATGATCTCTTTCATGTCCATGTAGTCTTTATAGAACTCAAACGCACCCCATGCACCACCACCCAGTGTAGAGAGTGCAGTCAATATAACTGCCATCTTGCCACCACGAAATGTTGTACCCGCAAATTCGAACTCTGCCATTATTTTTTCCAGAACTTACCTTGAATGAGTTTCTTTACTACAACTAGAGGGTTATAGTAAAATTTATATTCCCACTTATACTGTGCGTAATCTTTTTCATATGTGCTACGAGGAGTCCACTCTTTCTTCCAGTTGTCGACCAATAATCCTTCGTATTCTAGTACTGCATGACCACCATCCACATAACTAATAAAGCAAATCTTAATCTTTTTTGTGAGAATCATCCAAAGAAACTTCATACGACTTTGCCCTGCAAGCATCCATCCTACAGTAAGTGCATAATCTTCACAATCTCCTTGGTCTTTATCCTGGCTCATATCAAGTACACGCCAATAGTCAGCAACTTGATACTGATCACTATCGTACTGATATTCAAATACGTTGTTTACTTTAGCAACCGCTTCTACTTTATCCATTATTCATCTCCTTCGAACTTCAAATTTCTCAACTGTTGCATTTCTGCTTTTAGTTTTTGAATTTCCATTCTGGTTCTTTCTAACTCCAACTGATACAATCGGTTGCAGTCTAATCTGGTTTTTGGTGCGTTCAACGGTATTGTAATCTTTGCATAAACACCCACATCTTTTACTATTCCATCGGGATCATATCCTTCTGGATAAAGACCCTGATTGTTATAGAAGGGCCCGTTCTGGTTGATTACACCAACCACACCGAACTCAACATTTACCGAACCGCCGATTGCCATTGAACATTCGACATTCTCACTAGTCCTAATTCTGTCTGATGCATAAGATCCTGGCGTGGATGGTAGATTCAAATTCAAAGAACTACTCTGTGCCCATGCCATCGAACTCATCATCATTAATAATATGAATCTAATCATTATTTTATCTTCGAACAGATCCTCGAACGAACGGCAGTTTTACCACCACCGGTCAGTATCAGTTTAGACGTAGAACAAATGTATCTCGCCCCCGAATTGTTTTTTAAATAAATGTCTATCATTTTCGTTTTTAAATGTGATATTTTAATCGGATTACCTTTTGGGACAGCAACCGCTACTGGTTCCCAGTTTTGATTGAACACTTCGATTTCGTAATACTCCACATCTTTTCGTAAATTAAACAGTTTCATCTTAGTGGTGACTACATTCTCCACATGCGACTGTTTCATCTTCGGATAGGTAGGAGTGAATTCGTGGGCACTTGCGTACCCACTTATCCATATTAACAATAATATTAAATAGCGATGCATTCTGCGGTCACTACTGCGCGATATACTCCGGCGGGAAACGCCTTACCATATCCGTACTCAGCCAATGTCTCTGTCTTAAACCATGTGCTTCCTGCTACAGTTAATGAAAATTCCGTGACATTATCATATTCAATTTTAGCGGCATCGTATCCAGACATTCCTGTGTCAGATACTTGTGATGTCGCTGTATCCCCTGTCCAATTCACAACGTCTGCCAAAGCAGGCGCTTCTGAAAAAGCATTAGGGTATGTGATCTTCGCTTTATAATAACTTGCTTGAATCACATCATATCGCACAATAGGATCAACTCCACCAGAAGCGGGGTCAGAATCCAATTTATCGGGTGATGGGTTACCATACACACCGGCAGTGTCAGGAGTCACAACGCACTTTGATTGCACGTTCCCAACCACTTCCATGTCTTCAGCGATTGCGCTTGATGCAAATGTACCAAGTGCCAATAATAAGAGTGTTTTTTTGATCATTTCTGATCCTCCTTTGGTTGATTACCATACTGTAAATCAACTAACTGCCTATGCTTCAATTCTGAAGCAAGGCCCACTCTCAATCCTCTCTTTGAATCAGGCAGTTTACTATCCTTCAGCGGTTCAGCGTCCGGATATTCACCACCCTTTATCGCCATGAAGTAACTTCTTGGCAGATAATTTGTTGCCATTAATGCGTTATGCAATAATGTGTCCTCGGCTCTTTGTAGACTTGCACCTAGATCCAAACCTAACAAGACTTCAAGGCTATCTCTTATGTCTTCTTCTTTTTCTTTAGCGACTCGTTGTCGTTCTTCTCGTTCTTCTTCTTCTTTCTGCGACTTTAAATTCGCTTTTCTGTCTATCTCATTTTGAATATACTCTTCACTACTCGTATCAACTGCTATTGCTTGTTCTACGAGAGAAGCACCAGTCGGATCTACATAGCCTGGACACGTAGGATCACTCTGAACGTCCTCACAGGGTATGTACTGATACGAGTAATAAACTCCCGCATCTGATACCGTACCATTGCCTTCAACTTCAATTGAACCGTTGCCCCAATATGAAATGTCAATCATATTTACTGGAACGATCTTATTAATCGTATTGCCAGGCAATCCAGACCAATCATCTGTCTCACGAAAAATGTAGCCTGGTCCTCGTGCATTCTCGTTCTGTACGTGAACCAACATATTGTCTTCAGCAATCTTATTCGTTGTGTACTGGTAGATGACACTGTTAACCGACAACCCCAATTGTTGAGGAAGCACATTGGTCATCACCCAGTTATAACCAGCACTAGCGGCGTTACCTGTTGTACCGTAAACTGCTTCGCTAGAGTAAGAGGAGCAGGAGTAAACTAGCAACGCCAGCACTGCCCAACAATGTCTTCGTACCATCACTCATACCCTCTTCGTCTTTTTCTGCACTAGGTTGTAATTCTTGATTTGCTTCCCAAGCCGCCAATGCGTCCTGACCAATCAATCCATCAAATGGACATGGCGTTCCTGCCATTTTCATCGCATTAAAAACTCGTTCGTCTTGACACAACGTAGATACCGCCGCAACTTTCATGCCCATATTGTATAGGTTCTTCGCCAGTTTCATGCGTTCGCAGTTCTCATCGGTAACCTGTGTGCCAGTACTGATGCCCAGAATCTGAGTTTGAATTGCACCTGCCACACCGAACGTACACAGATCACTATTGGATGTGTTGATGGTCGGAGAAATAGCCGAAGCAGGAGGCGACTTCAACGTAGTCGTTGAATCGGTCTGTGTCGTAACCGTACTGTTCGTGATAGAGTCGGTTTTAATCACATCTTCTGTGGCGTCT
>Ga0209603_1004498_pt1 | contig 11585 bp, 11 predicted proteins | sample COGITO_mtgs_1206_FD_184812 | JGI IMG/M metagenome (GOLD analysis project Ga0209603, IMG submission 184812) | Pelagic marine microbial communities from North Sea - COGITO_mtgs_120607 (SPAdes) (version 2) | ecosystem: Environmental > Aquatic > Marine > Epipelagic ... | reverse complement strand
TTACTGCTGGACAAGAAGAATCTTGGGCAACATACGATATTAATGGAGACATCTGGGATGGAAATGCTGCCACTCAGGTAGTAGATTTCTTTGGAAGATCAAGAGCTGGAGGAATCCAAGTATTCCCTGGTTTTAGACCTTCAAATGAAAGAAATGCAACTAGAAACAGTTATGCTTTTTATGGAGATTTAGAATTAGATGTTAATAAGAGCCTATTCCTTTCAGGAGCTGTTAGATATGAAAACTACAGTGACTTTGGATCTACTTTCAACTGGAAATTAGCTGGAATAGTAAAGTTAAGTGATAATGTTAACCTTAGAGCTGCTGCAAGTACAGGTTTCAGAGCTCCATCTTTAGCGCAATTAAACTTTAATACAATAAGTACTAACTTTATTTCAGGAGTTCCTTTCGAAGTTGGAACGTTCTCAAATGATAGTCAAATAGCTGGTGCTTTAGGAATTCCGGAATTAAAACAAGAGGAGTCTTTTAGTGCAAGTTTTGGAGTTACAGCTAAAATACCATCTGCAAATTTAACATTAACTGCAGATGCATTCTTCACTGGAGTTGATGATAGAGTTGTTTTAACAGGTAACTTCTCAATTCCTGATGGAATTGTTACAGATGCAGAATCTGCTCGTTTCTTTGCTAATGCAATTGATACTGAGACAAGAGGTTTTGATGTCGTAGTTTCACACAAGGATAATGTAGGGGAATTAACTTTATCAAGCGATTTAGCAGTAACTTTTGCGTATACACAAAGAGTAGATGAGATTAACTCATCTACAGTATTAGCTTCTCAAGCGAGTACTTACTTTGGTGAAAGAGAGTCTTATTTCTTAGAAAAAGCAACTCCTAGATTTAAAGCAAATCTTGGACACATGTTAAGAGGAGAAAAGTGGAACTTCTTTTTAAGAAATTCATTCTTTGGATCAGTAATTAATCCTGATACTACACTTAGTCAAACTATTAATGACACTGCAGTTTCTATTCATCCAGAATTTGGAGGAAAAATTTTAACTGACATGTCTTTCGGATATGATGTTTCAGAGAATATGACTTTAACTATAGGTTCAAGTAATATCTTTAATGTATATCCAGACGCAAGCCCTGCTAACTTAACAAGTGGTAACAACTTTATTTACCCACGTGTTACTTCACAGTTTGGTATAAACGGTAGAACAGTTTTTGCTAGATTAAAATTTAAATTATAAAATACAAACCTATAGAATATGAAAAATATTAAATATTTAGCACTATTATTATTCTCCATCACACTTTTAGTTTCGTGTGGACAGGATGATGTAGATAGTGTAACAAACCCTGGATCTTTGAATCCCACAAGTGAAATTAATCTTGGATTTACTGATGACAATGACGGTCAACTAGTATTGGAGAGTTCTGATACCAACGCAACTACGTTTACAATCAGTATAAGTACAAATCCACTACCTGTTGCTACAGTAATTACATTAGGCGCAAGTTCTTCAGACGGTACTACAGACGGAACTAGTTTTCCAGAAACTGTAACCATTCCTTCTGGAGAAACATCAGTAGATGTTATTGTTAGTTTTTCTGACGATGGAGTTGCTGAGGGACAAGCAGTAGAAACCGTAACTATTGAAATATTAGATGCTGATTTTGGTGGTAATTATGATTATTACTTAACCCCTGGAGATCTTACTAGAACAATTGACGTTACTGATACATTACCTTTAATAATAGAAACTACAGTTGGAGATGTTGACTTCAGTTTTTTCTGGGCTGGAAATTCTGATTTAGATTGTAGAATTAGAGATGCATCTTTAACTACCATTGACTTTGGTTACTCTGTATCACCAGGAGAATTTGTAACGCTACCAAGTGCTGTGCCAGATGGTGTATATACCTTCTCGATAAGACCTTGGGATGTTTTTTCACCTGCTATTGATTATTTAATAGAAATGCAGGTTCCTACAAATGAGACCTACCCTTTTACCAGTACATTGTTAAATGCTACAGGTGGATGGTCTCAAGAAATCACTTCTTTAGAAATCACTAAATCAACAGATGGAGCTGTAGTAACCTACACCGTCGTTCAATTTTAAAACATATACAAATGAAACATATTTATAAATTTAGTATTGTATTATTAGCAGTTTTTACATTCATTGGATGTAATGTAGATGATGATGATGCAATAACAGTATTGCCAATGAAGGAGCTTACGGCTTCCTTTGATAAACAAGTTAATGTAATTGCTGTCGCTGATGATGCTACTAGCTATGATTTAGTAATCAAATTCTCAGAAGCATTACCAAGTTATTCTACTGTTGAATATTCTTTAGATGGAGGAGTAACAACTTTAGCTGCAAGTTCACAAGGAGATAACTCATTGGTTATTCCTATTTCTTTTGCTGCTACTGAAAATTCTCATACCGTTAGTGTTTCAGATTTCATTGTTGTAAATGCTGCTGCAAGAAGATTCACTACCAATTTCACAGGAAATACTACTGTTCAAATGGTAAGACAAGGCTATTTTTCTGCTAAAATGACATGGGAAGGTGGTCAAGATTTAGATTTACTTTTCGGTACAATGTCAAGTGGTTGGGCTCCTGGTTTCCTTTTAGACTCAAGTGAGGGCGTTACTAATGAAGAAAATGTTTCTGGTTCTCAATTGGAAGATGGAAATTACGGAATGCTTGTTTACGAATGGCCAACCAATACATTTTCTCAACCGGTAGATATTACCTTTGATATAGTTACGGCAGGCGGATCTTTTACGCTTACCAAAAACGCTGTTGATTTTGGGTTTCATTGGTGGGGTACAAAAAGTACTGATGCAGATGGGAACGTTTCATGGACAATGTACATAGAAGATCCATCATAATAAAAGTGCATAACTTTTTATAAAAAAAAGAGACCTATCAGGTCTCTTTTTTTTATTTTCCCCTTATGAGAATAAATCAAAATATTTCAGAATTAAAACCTTCTGCAACACTTTTAATTAATGAAAAAGTAAAAGAGTTGCGAGGAATGGGACATCAGGTTACTCATTTTGGGTTTGGGCAATCTCCTTTTCCTATTCACAATGCTATTGTTGAAGAATTAAAAAACAATGCAAGCAATAATCATTATTTACCTGTAAATGGGCTTGAACAATTAAGACAACAAGTTTCCAATTTTCTTTCAGAACATCAAGGAATTCAAAGCGCATCAGATTTAATTTTTATAGGCCCAGGGAGTAAGGAGCTATTGTACCAATCTGTTTTAATAGTTGAGGGTCATTTTATAATTCCAAAAGGAAGTTGGGTTAGTTATATCCCACAAATTAAATCTAAGGGAGGAACCTATAGTGTTCTTGAAACTACTTTAGAGGATAATTTTAAACTCACAGCAAATTGCTTAGAAGTATATTTAAGCGAAAGTTCTCATAAAGAACATATTCTTGTTTTAAACTCTCCAAATAATCCAACAGGAGCCATATATTCAGATGCAGAATATGAGTCTTTGGCAGCAGTTTGTAGAAAGTATAAGGTAATTGTGTTCTCAGATGAAATCTATTCTCAAATAAATTTTTCAAATACGCATTCTCCTAGTATTTCTAAATACTACTCAGAAAGAACTATTGTTTTTGGAGGGTTAAGTAAAGTGTTTTCTGCTGGTGGCTATCGTTTAGGGTTTATGTCATTACCAAAGGAACTTAAAAAACTTTCTGTCGTATACTCATCTTTGTTTAGCGAAACTTTCAGTTGTGTGTCTTCTCCAGTTCAATATGCAGCACTTAAGGCTTATGAATATTCTAAAGAACTACAAGATTATGTTGCTACTTCAGCTGCTATTCTAAATGGAATCTCGTCTTATATTTATAATGAGTTGTCTAAATGCGCTATTCAATGCACAACTCCTCAAGGATCTTTCTATATGATGGTAGGGTTTGAAAAGTTTAAAGAGCATCTAACTTCTTTAAAAATAGATAGCAGCACCAAACTGTCTCACCATCTCTTAAAAAATTATGGTGTGGCGTTATTGCCAGGCTCTGATTTCGGATTTGAATCTAACGAGTTATTCTTTAGAATGGCTTTTGTAGATTTTGATGGAGAAAAGGTTATGGAAGCGTATAAAAAAGAAATAAAAATAGACAAACTTTTTATCAAAGAAAACTGTTTGAGTATCTATAAAGGGGTTCAACAACTTATAAAATTTACAAGGGAGATAGGTTAAAATTCTTTAAGTTTAAAGGTTTTCATAAACTCTCCATAAGTAAAGTACTGTATCCAATCTCCAAGATTAATGTAGGTGCTATTGTTATTTAACTCAATTTCTAGAGGGAGATGCCTATGTCCAAAAATAAAAAAATCGTAATGTTTTTCTGTTAGTTTTCTTCTACAGTATAGTGCTAGCCATTCATTCTCTTCACCTAAAAAACGAGCATCTTCATCACCAGAGATCAATTTATTTTTAACAGAAAAATAGTGTCCTAACCTTACTCCAATATCTGGATGAAGCCATCTAAACAGCCATTTAAAAAATGGAAAGGTAAATACTTTCTTCATGCGCTTATATCCATGGTCTCCTGGTCCCAACCCATCTCCATGACCTATCAAAAAAAGCTTACCATTAATATTAAACTCTTGTGGTTCATGGAATACCGGGATGCTTAATTCTTTTTGAAAATAATCACGCATCCATAAATCATGATTTCCTACAAAAAAATAAATAGCTATTCCAGCATCTCTAAGTTCTGCAAGTTTTCCTAAAACTCTAACAAATCCCTTGGGGACAACAGTTTTATATTCGAACCAAAAATCAAATAAGTCTCCCAATAAAAAAACAGCGCCAGCATCTTCTTTTATTGTATCTAGCCAGGCAACAAATTTTCTTTCTCTAGGAAGGCTAGCCTCAGCTGTTGGGGCTCCTAGATGTTGGTCAGATGCAAAATATATTTTTTTATTTGCAGATGTAGTAATGGTAGTCATGAGGTACAAAGTAACACTATTCTTTTTTAGCATCCAATTCTAACACTTTTTGAAGCATAGCATCATCTTTTTGAATACTTCTGTAAAACCCTTCATCTCCAAAAATCTCCCTTGCTATAGTGGCTTTTACATAGGTTTTAATTTTTGATTTAAAGTCTATTTTATTTCTATAATAAGTTTGAGTAGCCATAGGGAGTAACTCAAGATAAGATTCTAAAATTGAATTGTCTTTATCAAAATTAGTAAGAAAGAGGTCCAATGTCCAAAGTCTATTTAAAGCTTTTCTGTTTTTATCTACATAGTCAAAAGAAAAGTTAGTAATACTGTTAAACAAAAAGGTATTCAGATATTGGGTGGTATCTATGCCCACAAAGATATCCGGTATAATTCCTCCACCTCCGTATACATATTTTCCTTTTGGAGTTTTATATCGAAGCGTATCATTAATTTGAATACTGTCTTTATACAATAACTCTCCATTTAAAATTCTTTTTTGGTAATCTTTGTTATAATTTACATCTCCATTTCTGGTATATGGTTTTTGGATAGACCTTCCTGTTGGGGTATAGTATCTCGCAGTGGTTAATCGAACCGCAGAACCGTCTCCTAATTCCATTTCTACTTGAACCAATCCTTTTCCGAATGAACGTCTACCTATGATAGTTCCCTTGTCATTGTCTTGTAAAGCTCCAGCAACAATTTCTGAGGCAGAAGCAGAGTTTTCATCAATTAAAACATAAAGTTTTCCTTTTTCAAAAGCACCACCTTTTGTTGCGAAATATTCTTCAATTTTTCCTTTATTATTTTTTGTAAATACAATGAGAGTATCGTCTTCTAAAAATTCATCAACAATATCATTAGCAATATCGATAAAACCCCCACCGTTACCTCTTAAATCAAGAACCAAATCATGCATTCCTGAAGCGGTAAGCTTCGTTAGGGCAGATTTAAATTCTCGATAACTATTTCTTGCAAATCGATCCAATTTAATATAACCAATATGATTGTTTATCATGTAAGAGAGGTCTACACTTTTAATATTTACATCACCACGAGTCACAAGAATATTAAATAATGAATCATTAGTTTTTCTATAGACCTCTAAATTTACATCTGTGCCTGATGTCCCTTTTAGAAATCTTGGAATATCGTTTGCATTCAACTTTTTTCCAGATAAAGTATCTTGATCAGCTATAAGTACTCTGTCACCAGCTTTAATTCCTGCTTTAATACTTGGCCCTCCTTTAATAGGTTCAATAACCGTTACGGAGTCATTAATAATTCTAAACTGTATTCCAATGCCAACAAACCTTCCTTGCATTCTCTCTTGAATGTCTTGTAAGTTTTCTTTTGGAATATAAGCAGAGTGAGGATCAAGCTTACCCAGCATGTCTGATATGGCATCATCTAAAAGGGTGGAGGTGTTTACGGTATCTACATAGTTTTGATCTATGTAATCCATCAGTCGTCTTATTTTTGCTTCATTTTTGGAGTTAGAATTCAAAGAAAATCCGTTGCTGTTTCCATTCATAAAGACACCTATCAAGACACCAAAAATAGTTGCCAATGAGAGATAAATAGGGAAATTATTTTTGCTCATCTACGGGTAAATATTGAGTTTCAACTCCTGCTTTTTCTAAAAATTTAATTCCAGAGGTATCTTTGTATTCTTTAGAGTAAACTACACGAGTAATTCCTGCTTGGTGAATAAGTTTACTACACTGTTGGCAAGGTGATAAAGTAATATATAAGGTTGCTCCAGCAGCAGATTGTGTCGAGGATGCTACTTTTAATATTGCATTGGCTTCTGCATGGAGAACCTCCCACTTAGTGACCCCACTTTCATCTTCACAACAATTGTCAAAACCCGAAGGAGTTCCATTAAAGCCATCTGAAATAATCATTCTGTCTTTTACAATTAGAGCGCCTACTTGCTTTCTTTTACAATGCGATAGTTTTGCCCATTCACGAGCCATTTTAAGGTAAGCAATATCGTATTTATGTTGTTTAGAATTCATTGGATTAAAAATAGTGAGATTTAAAAAATGAGTACGTTAATTATTTACCAAAATATTCTATTAATTACCATAGGGAAAGCAATTCCAATAACAATAGAGGAGCCAACCAATATCCAATCTCTTTTACTAACCCTAAAAATATTTTGTAGTAACATACCCAGTATTAAAATACACAAAACAACAACTACTTGGGCTGCTTCAATTCCAAAGGCAAACTCTATCAAAGGTAAAATTTTATCATCTTCTTTTCCAATTAGTAATCTAAAATAATTTGAAAATCCTAGTCCATGAACCAACCCAAAAAATAATGCAAAGGAAAATATGATTTTTTCTTTTCCACCTGAGGGCCTGGAAGGTCTTAGCATATTGTAAAATCCAGTAATACATATAGTTACAGGGATTAAAAACTCAACAATTTTAACAGGCACATGAACAATATCGTAAGCAGCTAGGGTTAATGACATAGTATGCCCAAGCGTAAAAAAAGTAATCAACCAAACCACTTTTTTCCATTGATTAAAATTATAGATAATAGTTAACACAACAATAAATAAGACATGGTCATAGGCTAAAATGTCTAGCACATGATTTAGACCTAATTTAAAATACAATATGAAATCATCCAAAATAAAAATTTTAAGTCTTCAAAGATATAAAACAGACTTCAAATAGTATTTTTTTAAAAAAACTAATTTTTTTCTCTCAAATAATTAAATTATAATTAAAACCTTCACCAAATGCGTATATTAGAGAACAAAAATAAATTAGCAAAACAAAAAATATAAAAAAATGAAAAATTTTATTTCAAAGTGGTATCCTATTATATTAGCATTCATGTGTTTACTGTATTCAGTAGGTTATGGGCTTATGGGAATGACTGAGGAGGCACAATATTCAGCACATTGGCCAGGTACAATATTATTGTTTGCAATAGCAATTAGACAAAGAAGAACAACATGAGCATAGGGTTTTTTATTGTAGGCGCGATTATATTTGCAACATATATGGGACTAACCATTTGGAATATTATTTATTCTTCCCGAAAACAAAAAGAAGAGAACTATCCTAATCGGAATTCAAAGACATAACAGAAATTATACATGGTTTATGCCAAGGTAGAGCCCTAGCACCTCTATGGGGTTTGTAGTAGTGAAACTAACTTCAGAGTTTTAATAATAGCTACAAAAATGAAATTTACTATATTTATTAACATAGGTTAAGTAAACTTAAATTATAATTTAGCAATTTTGACAATCCCCCTAGTTTTAAAATATAACAATAGGTTATACTATATGAAAGCTAGTAAAAAGAAAAAAAAGTCCAAAAAAGTAAAGTATTTAAAATACCTTTCTATTACCTCATTTGGAATTATTGTTTACATTTTAATATTATTTTTATTCTTTTACTTACTCAATAGTGTAACTGAATCCTTTCAGACCGTTTTGTAATTTTTACAAACTTTTGATTGAATTAACAAGCTACAAAAAACATAATATTTTGTAATGATAGCTAGTGCAGTTATATTATTTAACGTTAATTGTTGATAGGTAAACTAATTTAATATGAAAAAAAAAATATTACTTTTAATTGTTTTAGTAACCAATACTTTATTCTCTCAAAACCTTACAGTCTCAACTAATACCTCCCTTACGGTAAAAAACAGTTCAAACTTATTTATATCAGGTAATATGACCAATAATGGAACGATTACCTTGAATTCAGATTCTAATTCATATTCCTCCTTAATTATAAACGGAACAGCTACTGGAAATGTCAATTACAAGCGTACTGTGAATGCTTATACCGATAATAGTAACAACGATGATAACGATCTTGTATCTGCACCTGTATCTGGTCAGACCTTTGGAGCTTTTAGCAGTAATAGCGACAATAATAACCTTTTAGCTTCAGGAACACTTCGTGCATTTGCACCCTTTGATAAATCAGCAGGCACTTATGTAAATTACGATACATCATCAAACAATAATACGGTTATAACGGCAGGTACTGGCTACCGTGCTGCTACTACTGACGGTGGTACGTTAACTTTTACGGGGAGTGTAGAGACAGGTACCGTAGCTGTTAACATTGAAGATTCCGGTTCTTCATATGCAGACTGGAACCTTGTAGGTAATCCTTACCCATCTTATGTAGATTTATCAGTTTTTTTAAATCACGAGGTAAGCAGTGGGATTACTAATTTAGATATTTTAGAAGGAGCCTCTGGTGTTTACGGTTATGATGGTGATGTCTCGGACGGTTGGGATATTATTACACTCGCTAATGTAGGGTCAAGATTACTGGCACCTGGGCAAGGATTTTTTGTAGCTGCAGACGCTGAGGATGTTAGTGCTTATGATTTAGAATTTACACCAGCAATGCGAACATCGGGGAGTAGTGATGATTTTATAGCTGGTCGTAGTTCAGATGATGAACTTACCTTTTTTAATCTTAATCTTAGTGCTGCTAACAAGAGTTACAATACGGAGTTTTATTTCAATGATAATGCTACATCAGGTCTTGATTCTGGATATGATGCTGTTCTTTGGGGGGCAGATACATCAGGCTTTATGATATATTCTCATTTGGCTCAGGAAAATACGGGAATACCTATAGCACTTCAAGCCCTGGGCAATGATGATTTAGTAGACATACGGATCCCGTTAGGGGTTAATGCCAATTCAAGCGATCAACTTACTATCAGTATTACTGAGTTCAATCTGCCAAATAACATCACAGTATACTTAGAGGATAGTTATGAAAACACTGTAACTTTTTTAAATAGCGATGATTATGTATTTACTCCAGATACAGATTTATTGGGAACAGGACGTTTTTTTCTAAGTTTTACAGAAAATTCTCTTAGTATCGAAGAAAACACATTAAGTACAATTAACATATTTAGTGAAAGTATTACTAAACGTATAGTTATAAATGGCATACTTGATAAACCAACTAATGCTAAAATCTATGACATGCAAGGCCGAATGGTAAACTCACAAGATTTAAATAGTAATTCAACATCGCAGTATATGGATGTTAATTATTTAAGTTCTGGTGTTTATGTGGTGAGATTAACTAATACTATTCAAGCACTTTCTAAAAAAATTATAATCCACTAATTTATCTCGAGAGGTAGCTATTACTTACTTATGAAAAATAACAAAGATCAAATCACAAGAAAAGAGGCCATTAAGAAGATGGCAAAGTACAGTGCATTAACAGCTGTTGGAACGTTTATAATATTAAATCCAAAAAAAGCACAAGCTTTTTCACCATCAGACCCTGGGGGTAATCCACTTGGAAGAGAAATGGAAAATTTTGACTGATTAATAACAAATACTATATAATGAAAAATTTACTTATTTTTTTAGTAGCTCTATTATTCAGTGCTACAACATTTGCCCAAGTTGGTATAAATAATGAAACTCCAGATGCCTCTGCTGCATTAGATATAACCTCTACTACTGGTGGTCTTCTTATGCCAAGAATGACCAAAACACAGCGTGATGCAATTTCATCTCCAGCAACAGGGTTATTGATATATCAAACAAATGATACAGCAGGGTTTTATAGTTTTAATGGTGCTAATTGGGTTAAAGTAGAATCTACAGATGATGGGGTAAAACTACCTATTTACACTCAGTCTGAAGTTGATGCGTTATCTCCGCAACAAGGCGATGTTGTTTATAATTATTCAACTCAAACAATTAGTTTTTATGCACCCGTTTCTGGATCAGCTAGCACAACCAGCATGCTTCAAGGGTCAGGATATTATTATTCATGTAGATCTTGTGGTGACACTTATGATTACAATTACACTGGAACAACAACTGAAGATATATGGATAATGGATTTGGGAGTAAATGAGTATGATATGAATGATAATGAGTTTACTTGGATAATTTACAAAGATGTTGACTTAGATCGAACCAATGGCTTGGGTGTTGAAGTATCCTATGGTGAATTAATTCCTAGCGGATCTATAATTCACATTGGTGTAAAAGGAGGTACAAATAACCAATGGAAACGCTTATTTGACTCATCATATAAACCTTCCTTAAACTTTATTAATCTTGAAGATAACTCTGCATATAACAATATGGTGATATCGTTAAAAACTGCATCTTTAGGATGGAAAACTATAGTTTCTTATTAAAACTTTTAAATTTCACTAATGAAACATTTATACATATTTTTAGTAGCCGTATTATTAACTGCTTCAACCTTTGCCCAAGTAGGTATAAATAATGAAACTCCAGATGCCTCTGCTGAATTAGATATAACCTCCACCACTGGTGGTCTTCTTATGCCAAGGATGACCAAAACACAGCGTGATGCAATTTCATCTCCAGCAACAGGGTTAATGGTTTATCAAACCACAACACCAAAAGGATTTTATTTTTATGACGGTACAGAGTGGTCAATAATAACAACACCAGGTCCTCAAACCGGAATTCAAAGTACTTCATTAATCACTTCTGGAACCGTTCCTTCGGGGAAGACATGGAAAATAAGTAGCTTTTTACCCTCTGTATCTTTAAGAGGTCAAAATGATTTTATAGTAGCTATAAACGGGGTAAATATGTACCTTGGTAGCACAAGTGTAGGA
>Ga0209603_1004476_pt1 | contig 11611 bp, 6 predicted proteins | sample COGITO_mtgs_1206_FD_184812 | JGI IMG/M metagenome (GOLD analysis project Ga0209603, IMG submission 184812) | Pelagic marine microbial communities from North Sea - COGITO_mtgs_120607 (SPAdes) (version 2) | ecosystem: Environmental > Aquatic > Marine > Epipelagic ... | reverse complement strand
CACGGCCGCCAACCATGCCGCAGTGGGACGCGTGCGCCTTCCAGTCGATCGAGCGGCAGGACCAGCTCATCTTCACGCTGCTGGGCGGCGCGTTGGCGCACCTCGGCGCGCGGTGCCGCGTCTGGGACAACCCGCCGGCGGGGCGCTGCGGCTGCCGCGCGCCGGACGCGCTCATGGGCCGCAACCACACCGTGGTCGAGATGGGCGCCAACGACGGGCTGCACATGAGCAACTCCTTCTTCTTCTCCAACACGCTTGGCTGGCGCGCGCTGCTGATCGAGGGCAACCCCGACGTCTACAGGCGCATCGCGTTGCACCGGCCCGAGGCCGAGCGCGTCAACGCGCTCGTGGGCAACCCCAAGCACTTTCCGCCCGACGGGCGCGCGCCCTTCTACTCCTTCTACCGTCCGGGCGACACAGAGAAGCGCGACACGGCGCTCGACTGGGAGACGGGGCTGAGCGGCATCCCCAGCCCTAATTCGAGCACCGTGGCGCTCCGTAGCGCGGCACACGCGCAGCGCGCGGCCACGCGCTACGGCGTCGCGTTCCGCGAGCACCGGCTCGACGTGCGGCGCTTCTCGTCGCTGCTGAGCGACATGGACTTTGGCAAGATCGACGTCCTCTTCCTGGACGTGGAGGGCGCGGAGCTGAGCGTGCTGCAGACGCTCAACTTCCAGAAGCACCCCGTGCGCATCCTTGTGGTCGAGCGGCCGACGCCCGCGGTGTCGCGACTGCTCGCGGCGCGCGGCTACGAAGACCTGCGCTTCACGTACGACTCGGGCGGGGACCGCGTGTTTCACAATAGCCAGTTCTTTTAAGCAGCGCGGCCGCGGAGCTGCCGTCGCGGTGGTAGGGCGGTCGCGGGAGGGAGGCCGGATCGCTCGCGCTGAAGCCGACGGGACAGCCCATCGTCGCGACCCTTCTCACCATGGGGCGACGCCTCCCGGTCGCTCCGGTTCCTAGCGGGAGTGCACCTACCATAATGGGAAGAATAGGGACCTTCTAAAAAAAATAGTGCCTTTTTCCTGACTTTTCGAGCACCTTGCAAGGTGCTCGAAAGGTGGGGCCCTTGGCCAAAAGTGACCCCCTAAACTTTTTTTAGTAGGCTACTAAAAAAAATTTAGGGGGTCGATCTTCGCGAGAGGGCCCACCTTTCGAGCACCTTGCAAGGTGCTCGAAAAGTCAGGAAAAAGGCACTATTTTTTTTAGAAGGTGAAAATAGTGACTTCTTAAGGGGGTGCATCTAGGCGCGGCCACGCGCCGGCCATGCCGTACAGCACAACGCGGATCTCGTCCCGACGCTCCGCGACGTTCTCGCCGTATAACGCGGAGGTGGTTGCGTTGGCCAGGCGCGAGGCGATGCCGACGAGCTGGTGCAGGCCGGGCGGATCGCCCAGCTGGTCGTAATGGTTGCACGCGTTGACCAGCCGGTTTCGGTCGTAGCCCGAGAGCACGGCCTCGAGGACCAGGTTCTTGCGACCGAAGAGCTGGTTGTCCAACCGCACGACGGTCTTGAGCACTGGCAGCGTGCTGGGCGGGGTTGGAGGGGCGCACGTGACCGTCATGGGCGCCTTCCGCAGGGTCAGAACCGCGGACGTCAGCTTGGCCGGGTCGCCCGCGTCCAACCAGCTGACGGGGAGGTGCTTGATGATCTCGAGGATGCACGCGCGCGTGCGGTTGTCGCTGGTCCAGGACTGGCCGGCGAGGGTGAGCATCGTCTGCACCGCCTCGATGACGACGCGAAGCCGCGCAAACGCCCTCGCCCCAACGGCCTCGTCCAAGTCGAGGATGCGGTAGCGCGACAGGCGCCAGTCGAGGCGGTGCAGGGACGCGGTGGTCGTCGCGATCTCGCGGAAGATCCAGCGCACGTCGAAGGCGCGCGCCGCGATGCACACGTCGAGGATTTGGACCCAGCCGTAGTAGCCGCCTGGGCGGATGAGCCCCCGCATCGCGCCGATCATCCACCTTTGTGCCTCGACGATCTTGTTGTACGCCTGGCGCCGCTTCACCAGCCGCAGGCGCGCAAGCGTGCGCTTCGCGCCTTCGCGCTGCGCCTCGGACTGCGTGTCGTCGTTCTCCCTCAGGCCGAGCACCGCCGCGAACGTGAGGTTGCTCGGGATGCCCGCCGGCAGCGCGTGCCACAGCTCGTACTGCATGTAGTCGTCCGCTGCGATGAAGGGGCGGCTCGACATCGTGTCCCCTACCAACCAATTGTGCGCGTACACCTCCCAGATCGCGTGCATCGCCGGCGTGAACTCCGTCATGTGCACGCGCCGGAGGAGCCGCGACGAGCCGACCTCGGACGCGCGGCGCGCCCTCATGCGCCGGTGGCGCGCGTTGCGCTTGCTCAGCATGGCGCACGCGTAATTGTAGGCGGGGCCCTCGCGGCGAGGGAGCCGGACCTGCACCTGCGTGCGGCCGTGGACGACGACCGCCTCGCCGTACTCCTTGGGGTACTTGTCGACGCTGAACTGCACGCGGTGCTGATGCGCGCACTTGTCGCACGCCCAGAGCGCGACCGGCCCCGCCGGCTTGTGGATGTTGACCGACGAGGCGGTGGAGCAGAACTCGCACGCGTGCTGGATGTGGCCGAGCAGCGAGCGCGCGTCGTGGAAGAAGACGCGGTACGCGTTGATGATGAGCGCCCGCTGGCGCGCCGGATCAAGGATGCCCGCGCGCGTCATGGCCTGCACGAACTCCTTTTCGGCCGCCTCGGAGGCCTCCTCCTCGCCTGCGTATCGGGCGTCCACCAGCGCCGCGCTCTTGCGCTGCAACAGCCGGCGCGCCGTGCCGAGCGCCGTGGCCACGGCGCTCGCGGTCGCACGGCACGCGACCGCGAGCGCGCGAACGGCGCGCGCGTCGCCAGACGCCATGAGCATCTCCACCACGTGCACGAGCGCGTCGGGCGTGAGGTCCATCGACGCCTTGGTCCACGCCGCGGGGCGGACGCACCCGTCGAGGCGCGTCTGCGTCCTGTCGACGCGGATCGCCTTGGTGGTGGTGCGCTCGAGGAGGCACACCTTGTCCCGCGCCACCCCCGACGCCGTCAGGGGGCCGCGGACGGCGTGGAAGCCAGGACGTAGCGCGAGCGAGCCCACCGTGTGCTCGGCCAGCTTGCGCTGGCCTTCGGCCAGTTGCTCAAACGCGTTCATGCCGCGCGCGCGTGCCGTGCGCGCATGCAACAACCCGAGCTCCAAAAGTTGCAAACGCGCCACGCATCCTTTTTTAAAAAGGGAACCGCGCGCCTACCACGTTACACACCACCACCACGGCTTCACACGCTCCCCTAAATCTCCCACAGGTAGTCGTGGGGCCTCGCGGGCAGCGCCATCGGCGCCCCGCAGTAGTCGCCCGAGCCGTTGGTGACGTGCTCCTTGGCCTCGGGCCAGAGCTCGCCGCGGTCGCGCATGCGCGCCGCGACGGCTTCCAAGTCGTCGGGGCCGCGGAGGCCGAGCCCCGCCACCAGCCGTGGCATGTACTCGGCGCTGTACACCTTGTGGCGGTTCGTGAAGGCGTACTCTTGCAGCCTCAGCACCTCCCAGTCCTCCCAGTAGAAGTCGTCGACGGTGCCCGGGTTGAGCAGCCACCACACGAACGCCGGCTCGATGGTCAGCAGTTTGGGCACGGCTTGCGTCTTGCCGCGACCGAGCGGCTCCGGGCCCACGAGGCTCGGGTACGTCTCGACGCAGTCCAGGTACCGCTCGAGCGGCAGCAGAAAGCCCCTCGCGCTCATCACGCGGTCCACGAGCACGCCAAACCGCGTGTAGTCGCCGTCCTCGGGGCTGTGCACCTCGAACGGGACGAGGGCCCACAGCAGGTCCATGGACCACTCCTCATCGCCGGCGCCGCTCGGGTTCGTCCTCCCCTTGGCATTGAGGAGCATGCGAAGGAAGGTCGGCTTCTCGACGATGACGGTGCGCACAAACTCGGGCATGAGCGCGATGGATTTGGGCTGATCCAGGACTTGCTTGAGAAGGTACTTCGCCAGGATCCAGCACTCGCTTTCCGTCTCCGCGTCGTAGACCGCCTTGAGGCACTTGCTCAGCCGGAGGTAGGCGCCCTCCTTGATGTTTCCCCTCTCCGACTCCTCGTCGAGCGCCGCTTGGGCGTCGGGGAGCGCGCGCTTCTTGGCACTCGGTGGCATGGCGCGGTGCTCGTGCGTGCGGCTGTTCGGAACGCAACTGGCGGCCCGCCGCGGGTGTACAAATCGGGCCGCGAAACGGTGCGATTGTCGCGTTCCGAACAGTGTATATGCGTCTGCGCCGTTACAAGAATAACCCCCGGTTGTAACCCTGTGGTTGTGAGGGCGGGGCTGCCTGGGTTGGTGGCGGTCCGGGGCGCGTGGCATGCAGCCCCCCACGCTGGGCCTCTCACGCCTCTCGCTGGTGCTGGGGGCGGGCCAGCGGTGGCGTGCCAGCCACCCCTCCCCCCTCGTTCCCAGCGTCGCGCCCATGGGCGTCAACTGGGGCAAGCGCCGAGCGGACGAGGCGGCGGCGCAGGAGGTCGCCAAGAAGGCGCGCCTGGAGGCGATGGTCGCGCGCCCGATCGAGGATCTGAACCGCGAGTTCGAGGACGTGGGCCTGTCGCTCGCGAACCTCCTGTCCAGCGGCGAAGGCGAAGGCGAGCGCGCCACCGAGCTCGAGGCGGCGTACGAGGAGTTGGAGAAGGTGATCGCGCTCAAGAGGAACCGGGCGCGCGCGGCGGCCGAGGCGACGACCGCCGCCCCCGCCGAGCCGCCGCCGCAGCCCGTGAAGCGCACGCGCGAGGACATGAAGGCGAGGGTGCAAGCGCTGCGCCACAAGACGGCCCCCAAAACCGAGGACGAGGAGGAGGAGCTGCGCGAGCTCCAGCAAGAGCTGAAGCTGTGGATTGAAGAGGAAACCGCGTCCAGCGAGGTGCGCAGGGCCAAGGAGGTCAAGGCGAAGCGGCTCGCGAATCGGGAGAAGGCGATCGCCGACCCCGGGCACTGGAAGTCGTACCTGACCAACCTCACCGAGGAGGCGTGGTGGGAGACGTACGGGCGCCGCCTGGCGGACCAGCGGCGTGCGCGCGACGAGAAGGCGCACCTGCACCAAATCGCCACCGCCATGGGGCACCCGCGGCCCGCCGTGCGGCCCCCTGCCAACGGGCCCGTGCACTTTGCGTGGCCGTCGAGCAGCCTCTCGGAGGAGGAGTTTGGCGACGAGCTGGACAAGCAGCTGGAGAGATTGGGGCTGGGCGTGGTCGATGAGGCGCGGCGCGAGGCCGAGGCCGAGGAGGGGTGGCTGGCGCCGGTGCGGACGCGGATCAAGGAGGCGAAGGCGGCGGCGGAGAAGGCGGCGGCGGAGGCCGAGGTGCACGCGCAAGCGCAGCGGGAGGCGGCCTACCAAGGGGACGCGGCGAATAGCCTCACGATCGCCATCCACGCCCAAGAGGTTGCCCACCGGAAGAATGTGGCCGAGCGGGAGGCGGCGAGGGAGGCGGCGAAGGAGAAGCGGGCGAGGGAGAGGATGAAACGCTTGCAGGGGGGCAAGAAGTAGCGTTGGTGAGTTGTGTCGGTCCTCCGTGTGCGTGATTGCCTTTGGGTGTGTATGCGCGCGCGCGCGTGTGCAAGGCGTTGCTTACATTTCTATTTTAAGAAGGGTCGCTCTTTGTAACTTTTGAGGTGCAAGCAATCGCCAATTTGTCATGACGGTGCGCCATTTGTCGCCACGCGCCCTTGGGCGCAGTTGCGTTCCGAACACCACCCGTGGCCCACGCCTCGCACCATGGCCCGGCAGGAGCCGCGCTACGACGGATGCCAGCTGCGCGCCAAGCTCGCCGTGGCCACGGCCAAGGTCAAGCGCGACGTAGCCGAGGATGAAGCCAACCACGGGCAACGCCTCGAAGGCTACAGCCTTGGCGGCTTCCACAACGTGCACGTGCAACTCGCCATGCAAGAGGAGTTCGACCTCGACTTCGAGATGGACAGCGAGGTCCGGGATAAGAATTACTACCAATCGCCCAACTTTCTGGTGGAAGAGGAGGTGCACTCCTGGGAGCGAGACGAAACCATGGACGCGCACCCGATCGCGTCGGCGCGATACACCACCAGCGAGAGGAAGGTCAATTCCTCATGGCTGGAGCTCAACCCGATGGACGGGCCCCTCGAGGACATGATCTCCGCGCGCACCTACAGCCACAGCATCCGCCACGACCGCGCCACGTCCCTCTCGGGCCAAGGCACGACCAGCGTGTCCACATTCCGCGCGATCCGGAACGTCCCCGACACCATCGCCTTCCGCGTCGGCACGGACGTCCTCGCCAGCGACGCCCAAGAGTTCTGCCCGTCCCAGCGCTCCGGCGTCAACCCGAAGACCCTCGCGAAGATGAAGCGGCACTACAAGCGCACCGAGTACTTCCGGACCACGCCCCGCGGCGGCCTGGCGACCGTCGAGGTCCCGGAGACGCTCAATTCGTCCGCCCTGGGCATACCGGTGCAGCCGGGGTTCGAGGCTGGCGACACGTATCAGCTCGTGGGCGTGCTGCTCTCGAGCGTGCACGACGTCGCGGACAAGCTCATCGCGAAGGCCTCCGCGCTGATCGACCTCGCCCAACACGTCGTCGACGCGAACGGAAAGCCCGGCACCCCTTGGGACCTCCCGCAACAGCTGCGCCAATACGTCCCCGTGGATTACGAGATGACGATGCGCATGATGAGCAACACCAAGATCTGCCACAAGATCTGCAACTGCGCCACGCATGCGGCACTGGCAATCCTCGCGCTGGTCAACGAGGGGCTGCCCTTCCTCGAGGAGGGCTGGACCTTTCCAAATCCGCGGCCCTTGATCGTGAACGCGTGGAGACTGGTCGAGAAGTTGCGCGCTGTCGGGGGCAAGGCGAAGCACCTGCGCCTGGTGTGCGCCGTCGCCATCGACAAGGGGAAGGAGGCGGCGTGGAGCGATTGGCTGCTCCTCTACACGAGCGTCCTCCCCGAGACGCGGCCCGAAGCGGCGGCCGCGTTCCACAAGTACCTCATGCTGGCCCACAACGCGAGGCGCAAGGCGGAGAGGGTGGCGGGCACGGAGTCGCCGGAACCACTCGGCGTGCTGGAGAGCTGGCTCGCGCACGAAGCGGACAAGGCCGAGATGCCCGACCCTCCACGCTTGCCGTGCGAGCCCCCACCCACGCCGCCGCCGTCCGAGTCGGGGGACGACTCCGAGCCCGCGTCGGGGGGCATGGCCGGCTTTGGGGAGGCCCTGAACGAGACCACGATCGCCGCCGACCGCGCGCGCGCCAAGGCGATCGTCTACGCGCTCTACGACCACACGGCCTACTTCCTCGGGCCGTGGGGGGGGGAAGGGGGTGACAATAGTGCGACTTGGCACGAGGTGGAGTGCGTGCAGCGAATGGGCGAGTACGGCGCGCACCCGATCCGGGCCCCTCCCAAGAAGATCGTCGTGGGCACTGGCACCAAGGAAGAACGGCGCACGGCGATCCTCTACTACCGCCGAGTCTCAAACATGGGCCTCGAGCGCGTGGCCATGGCCGGGATGGTGACGAGGGCCCACAGCGAGGCGGTGGCAAAGGAGATGCTGGACGCCTTTTCCTACTCGGTGTTCCTTCAGCACCAGCTCTTCAACTACGGCAACCGGGCCATGAACCGACTGGACGCGATGAACACCTTGCACGAGTGCGCCTCCATCTTCCACACCTGCAAAAACAAGGGGGAGCGCGCCTCCATGGCCTGGGCGTTTCGGAACGGCATCACGACGATCGGTGGGTTCGAGACCCTGAAGAGCGTCTCAAGGGCGACGCTCGCAAAGAAGAAGAGGGCCAAGAACTCGGAGGAGCGCGCCAGCCAACCGCCCTCGCCGACGGCGCCGACGCTCCTCACCAAGGCGGAGGAGCGGCGCCTCCAGCGCGAGAAGGCGCGCGCGGTGGAGGAGGCGCTCGCGCCCGAGCGGGAGAAGCAAGCGGCCCGAGCCGCCGCCGAGACGGCGACCAAGGCGGGGGCACTTAAGGCGGAGCGCGACGCGCTGAGGGAGGCGTCCGCGGCGAGGCGCGACAAGGCGGCCGCGGCGGCCAAGGCGGCGGCGGCCGCGGAGGTCGCCAAGGCGGAGGCGGCGGCGCGCGCGGCGGCGCGGGTCGCGGGGGAGGCGAAGGCGGCCGCGGCGGCGTCGAAGGCCGCCAACAACGCGCGGAAGAGGGGCGCGACGCCGGTGCACTCCGACGAGGCCGAGCGGCTGCTGCGCTCGGAGCAAGAGCGCGAGGCCGCGAGCAAGAACGACGAGTGGGAGCGGGAGCGCGTGGCGCGGGAGGCGGTCGACACGGCCCAAGCCCAAGCCGACCACGAGGCGTGGCTTGCCGCGAAGGCCGCCGCCGCCGCGGAGAGCAAGGCGCGGAAGAAGGCGGCGGCGGCGGCCAAGAAGGCGGAGGCGGCGGCCAAGAAGGCGGCGGCGGAGGCGGCGGCGGAGGAGGCGGAGCGGGCCGAGGCCGAGGCCGAGGCCGCGGCGGCGGCCAAGGCCAAGAAGGAGCAAGAGGAGTGGACGGCAACGTGGGAGGCCGTGGCGAGGGCGCAACGGGAGGAGGCGATGGCCATGGCCGAGAAGCGGGCGCGGGCGGAGGCCGAAGCCAAGGCGGAGGCGGAGGCGGAGGCCGTGCGCGCCGTCCAGCGCGAGCGCCTCGCGGCGGCGGAGGCGCGGGCGGCGGAGGGCATGGCCGTGGCGAGGGCGGCGGCCGCCGCCGCGGAGCGCGAGCGCCTCGCGGCCACCAACACCAACCGCAACCAAGGCGGCCGCGGCGGCCGCGGCCGCGGCGGCCGCGGCTGCGGCGCGCTCGCCGCGCCGTCGGCAGCGCCAGCACCGCCGCCGCCGGTCGCCGTCGAGGCGCAAGAGGAGTGCATCTTCTGCCACGTCAACGAGAAGACGCACGCGTGCTACCCGTGCGGCCACGTGTGCTTCTGCGTCGGCTGCGTCGCGATCGCCGACCCGATCGGCCGCCCGTGCCCCGTCTGCCGCACCCCGGTCGTCGACCTGATGCGCGTGTACTACAACTGAGCGGCCGAACGGCTGGACGGGTTGTCGGCGCTCGCGTGAAACTCTGGTGTGAGTGGGCGCGCGTGCGTGTGTAACGCGTTTGTCGGACGTGCGTGTCTGCTTCTTGTGTCCGCTTCTTAACAACCACAGCAAAGCGAGCGCGCGGCACGAGGGTGAGCGCCCACCCGGACCCCGCGGGGGCCCGAGTTACGCGTTCCGAACAGGCCCCCATTGTGCTTACAAATTGCAGCACAAATTTGCTCAAGTGACCGACAATTGGCACAACCCGTGCTTACACATCCCTCGATCCACCCCTGCCCCTCTTCCCCCCCCCCCTCCCCGGCGCAGCCCTTGCGATGGCTTCCGCCAACGGTCTGGTGCCAATCGATTACGGCACACTTAGGGCCAATCACCTGCACGGCGATGAGCTCGCAACGAGGGTCCAATTGCGCTTCGACGTGCGCAAGGGGGTCACCTTCTCGTTCGACTCTTGGCTCGAGGCCCAGCGGTGCGTCAAGGAGATGGTCTACGGCACCGATTCCGAGGAGGCCCTGCGCGGCAAGAGCAAGTACCACGAGATCCACGTCAAGGAGGGCAACTGCTACATTGGCCACCGCATCGCGGTCTTCAACCCGTGGGGCAAGAACAACATCACCATCCTCTGCCTCGACAAGGACTACGGGTTTCACTCTACCGCGTCCGGCGTCGCTCGCGGCCGCGGCTACGGGCGGGGCGAGGGCCAATGGGACAACCCCAAGTGCATGGAGGGCGACAACCAGCGCTTCATCCAACTGGCCCACCAAACCGTGCCCGGCTACCACGATGACGCACGCGCCGCTCGCCTGTGCGCGTTTCTGGCCGACGAGGACTACCAACAGCCCGTGGGCAGCCAGCTCGAGCCGGCGGTGGAGGCGGGCGTGGCAGTGGCGGGCGCGGCGGCCGCCGCGCCCGCCGCCGCCGCCGCGGCGGCGGAGGCTTCCCTGCAGCCCACCCCGGCCGAGAGCGCCGCCGTCGACGCGTTCATGGCGAGCGCCAACGGCGGGGCGAGCTCGAGCGCCAACGCGCCCCCGATCGAGGTCATGGGAAAGGAGGTGGTCGACGACGACGGCGCGGGCGTCGGCGCCCGCGCCGACTGTGAGGCGTGCGCGCGCACGCCCGTCGCCAACGGCGGCGACGACTGCTGCGTCCTGATTCGCCACCCCAAGAACGTGCCGCACCAGCTCCCCGCCGGCGATCGGTACTACGCGCTGGGCAAGACCGCCGAGGGCGCCCCCCCTGCCCCCGACCACATGATCGCTAAGAACGCCACGCGCCGCGAGAGCACCCGCTCGGCGACGGCGACCGCTGGGCGCGAGGTGAACCGCCAAGCGAGCGGCGGCCTCGACGAGGACACCCTCTCGGCCGCTCGCGCCCTCGCCGGCCGCGGCAGCGGCATGTCGGACAACGAGGAGCTGCCCGCGCGCCCACAGCCTGAGCGCGCCGCGGGCGCCCCCCCCCACCTGGACCGCCAGCCCTCGGCCTCCAACGTGGCGGCCAACGACCCCGTGGCCATGGAGCTCGCGGGCGAGGCCTTCGAGCGCGTCAAGATCTTGGGCGAGTCTCCGCGCCCGACGCACAGCAAGATCGAGCGCATCGCCGTCGACACCATCCCCCCGGCCAAGAGGGGAGCGGCGCCGCAAGTGTGGCTCACCATCGACGGCAAGAAGGCGTCGTGCGAGCTCACCAACCTGCGGTCGGTGTTCGAGTCCTACTTCCTCTCGCTCACGGCCAAGAAGCGCGAGGAGTTGCGCAACGACCTGCTTCCCCTCGCCTTGGACACCAACGAGGCGAAGAACCCGGTCGCCGCGCGCGCCGCGTCGACGCCGGGCACCAACGTGCGCTTCCTCGACTGCGACTTCATCCCCAATCCCGTCGGCGAGCCCAAGAAGCTCAAGGACCAAGTGCCGTTCTGGACCCACGGCGAGGTTGTGGGGGCGATCGAACTCCTGCTCGACGAGCACGTGCGCCGCCGCGCGTCCGACTGCTCGGCAGCCGTGATCGACGGGGACAAGATGACGCTCAAGCGCGAGCGCGAGGCGCTCGATGCCGAGAAGGCCGCGTTCGTCGCCGACAAGGCCGACCTCGCCAAGGAGAAGGAGGAGCTGGAGGAGGACCTCAAGGCCTGGGAGCGCATCTCTGCGCGCTCGAAGAAGGCGCGCGCGGAGTAGCCGCGCGCGCGCATGGCGGCTTTTCCTCCTTGAGAGGGGAGCTCAAGGGGACCACGTGGTGCGGTGTCTGTGTGTGTGTATGTGTGTGTGTGTCTCAGCGCGTCGATGTGTGTGGTCATGAGACGCACTAAAAAAAGCACCCTTTGTGTCACACGTGTGCCGCAACGCGCGCGCGCCGGGTACCGCCAGTGGCGTTCCGAACAGGCCGGCCGGGCTTACACATTGGGTTTTTGGGCTTACACACGCGTGCGCGTGCCCGTGGCAGGTCGTCGCCCTCGCCCATGACGTACTACAAGAAGCTGCCCGACCGCCTCGACCGGCCCATGATCTACCTCTCGCGCGAGCAAATGAAGGTGCTTGACGACAACGACAAGCTGCGCGGCGTGCGCGACTTCATCGACGGCAACA
>Ga0209603_1004474_pt1 | contig 11615 bp, 17 predicted proteins | sample COGITO_mtgs_1206_FD_184812 | JGI IMG/M metagenome (GOLD analysis project Ga0209603, IMG submission 184812) | Pelagic marine microbial communities from North Sea - COGITO_mtgs_120607 (SPAdes) (version 2) | ecosystem: Environmental > Aquatic > Marine > Epipelagic ... | reverse complement strand
AGGATTTATTCTTATATACAAAGGAATAGAACATGATGATAATATTATTGTGTATTTAGGTGGAACTGTTATAGTTGAACATATATGGCAACTGTTCCCTAAATATACATTAAAAAAAATGATGAAGAACTAAATAACTTTAAAATATTTAGGTTTTACAATATAAGTAGTAGGTGGTATACTTGCCATTTTTTGTATACTTTTTTTTGGAATACTTATATTTTTGTTAAAATACAAAAATACAAATATTATTATTAGTAAGATATTTACTGATAAAAACAGACGGAACATTTTATATATATAAAGTATTTTTTTACAAATAAAAATATACATATACACCACTAAATTATAATTTAGACTAGATTTTTTTTATATCTATGAGTTTTTCTCTAGTAGATTCTGTCTGTGGTTCCCATTTGTTAAAGTTACTATTAAATTTACAATCAACAAAGACTGTTTCATTATTATCAAATAGTTTAGTAATCAGTTTACTAATTCTAAGGGTTGATACACGAGCAGTATCAAACTTTACGACATCTTGGTCATTCAGGCAGTATAGGTCATAGATTTCTGGCTGTATTGTTTTCCTTAGTTCAAATGTTTTTAGAATACTTTTGGTAACATTCGATTTATTTTTGGGCTTTGCAACCAATTTCTCTTGATTTTTAGGGTAGAGGAATAACTGGTTCCTATGGTTTGGATTAAGAGAATTGAAGTATAGACCACGGATACCATATGTAAGTTTTGGGATAAAGGTAGTCAGAAGAGTACTATATTCTTTGTATGTAAATAGTCTTTTAACAATTAGAGGGCAAATATCTAGCTGTTTATCAGGAACAAATTTATCTGTGAACATAGAATACATTTTATTGAAACGTTTTTCAATGTTAGTTTTTTTGATATTCTTTCCTTCTGAAACAATCATATCAGAAATCAAGAACATCCAGTTGTCATTTTTATCTTTAACAATTTCACCATCAAGTAGAGTATCGTTAAAAACATCATCATCAAATCGGTATTTTACTGAAATAATACGAGGACATGTGTATCCTTGTTTTATTTTGCGATCTATATAAAAACAATAGTTAATATTATTAAATTTAGTAATAAAGAGAAAATAATTTGTTCCGGTTGTTTTAATTGAAATCAAATGTGGATTTTTTAGAAAGTTAAGGGACTTGTCGTTCAAGATACAGGCGTGGTTGTACCTTAGATTAATACCATACTTCTTTTCTAGAGTAGATAGAATCTGTTGTTTGATTTCTTTACTACTGACATTTTCACCTTCTCCAGAACAGAACGAAATTGGTGAAGTTTCCATAATCCTTGTATAATTAATAATGATTTTATTTTTAAATAATAATCAAATTTTTTTTTAAATACTTTATCTGAAGGGAAAATAATACGGTGCAGGGTGATCTAACTGTGATTCGCCCTTTACCAATTCAAAATTAGATACATCATTATATTTTCTGATTAGATAATTTTTTACAATTTCTTTATAGTATATGAAACAATAGAAGATATTGGTCATTTATATTATATATCATTATTTATTTAAGTATCCTATTTTAACTTATAATCAAATATTAGTTCACTATTATTAATAATTACAGGAAAATAGTTATCAAAGGTATTTACAATTACTCTGGACTGTAAAGGGTTGAGTATTCTAACAACGATAATAGGTTTATAGTTTTTATCAGGAGTATTATTTTTGTGGTAGCAGCTCCAGATTTCGTCTATAACAATATCCATTCTATTTATACAATATAAAAATTGAATATGATTAGTTTGATAAAATTTTATTAATTCACGATGCTTACCAGCGAAGAACTTGCGAATCTGAAAAATGGAGACTATTTTAAAAAGGAACATAAAATAGGTTCTGGTGCCTTTGGTAGTGTTTATAGTATTAATGATAGGTATGTGGTTAAAAAGGTCTCTCAGAGTTGGCTAACAATATTTGATATACCCGTTTTGAATTTTAAATCACCTCATACACAATTTAGGAATGAACTTATAGCAACAAATCTACTTTCCAAAAAGGGAATAGCGCCTAGAGTGTTATATTATAGTGAAAATCGGTACTGGTATTATGTTATGGAGAGGTTGGATGAAACATTGTATAGTTTAATTAAAAATAAAAGATTAACCCTTCATCAAATAGATAAGTTAGAACAGATATTTCTAAAATTAGTAAATACGACATATAGACATGATGATATGCACCAGAAGAATATTATGTGGTCAGAAAAATTAGATGATTTCCGCATTATTGACTGGGGGCTATTCTATCGTTCGAAAAAAAAGAAGAGACTAAATAATTATGATACAAAATTTATTAAATATCTAAAGAGGAAAGTAGTATAGATATTATTAATATTAAAATAAATTGAATTTTTTTTATTTATAAATTTGTATTAACTTATTACTATCATGTCAAAATCAACCTTCTCGGATTTGTCACTTGATTTAACTAAAAGCATTGATACACAAACTAAAAAAGAGAATGGGATTTATTTTACACCAGTAGAAATCGTAGAGAATACACTAACACTATTGGAACCATTTATTAAAAATATTAAAACTGTATTAGAACCTTCTTGTGGGTCGTGTGAATATATTCTTGGATTAGATAGTAAACATAAAGGATTGGATATAACGGGTATAGAACTAAACGAACAGATTTTTAGCTCTATTGAACATATTAATGAAAATGATAATATTCAGCTATATAATTCTAATTTCCTGACCCATAATTTTACTAATAAATACGATTTAATTATTGGAAATCCTCCTTACTTTGTAATGAAAGACAAAAGTGATATAGACCCATCTTATAAAAAATACTTTACTGGGAGAGCCAATATATTTATTCTATTTATGATAAAGTCTCTGAAGCTACTTAATGAAAATGGAATATTATCGTTTGTATTACCAAGAAGTTTTTTAAACTGTTTGTATTATAATAAAACACGTGTTTTTATTAAGGAACATTTTCAGATTTGTCATATAGTAGATTGTACTAATGGTTTTAAAGAAACCAATCAAAACACTATTATTCTAATTCTACAAAAACTTTCTAAAGATAAAATAAAAAATGATGATAATATTTTAGAGTTAGGTGATAATATTATTTTAGATTCTTCTGATACTATTGTATCACTAAAAGAATTACTTAATAATTCAACAACTCTAGAAAAACTTGGAGCTACGGTATCTATTGGTAATGTTGTATGGAATCAACGAAAACGGTGTAATAATACAGAAAAGGTAGATGGTAAAATGGTTGAAAAAGAGGAAGAAGATAATGATGGATTTTTAACAGAAGATACAACAAAACCAGTTCTTATTTATAGTTCTGATATTAGTGATGGTAAAATCTCTATTAAAAATTATAAAATAAAGGATCCAGAACCTATAGTTACAACAGTTAATGGAAAAATAAGGAAAAAATCAAGATGGAACATTAATAACAATAAATTAAACCATGTCAATATGGAGGGTGATGAGGGGCCTCTTTTAGTTGTGATGAGAGGGTATGGTAATGGAGACTATAAATTTAATTATTGTCTTATTAATGAAAAATTTAAATATAAAATAGAGAATCATCTAATCTGTATAAAATATGATAATACTAGTAATAAAAAAAAGTTAGAATTTTATAACCGTATAGTTAAATCATTTGAAAATGAAAAAACAAAGACCTTTATTGATATGTATTTTAGTAATAACGCTATGAATGCTATGGAGTTACATACTATTCTACCTATTTACTAAGTGAAATTTGGAATGCTGGAAAAGCTATACCATTACCGTTTTTCCATCGTAGTAGAATTTTTAAAGATATACCTGTTTTTGTTGTTGCAATATATGATTGTTTATCAGGATTTTTAGTATAGCTATCTATTTTAAAGTTATTACAATTAATAGTTTCTAATTTAAGTTTTCCATTTTTGTATAACATGTAATATTTATTTTTTTGAGTTTCAACAAGATAGTCGCTAAGTTTCTCTATGTCAAGTTCATATAAACTAATAAATTGTTTAATACTATTATCTGAACAAGATTTTGATTTCTTATAAAAATCTATGTCATTTTCATCATTTGTAAATTTACTACTATTTTTACAGCCCTGATAGTATTTTGATTGGTAATCTTTCATACAGTTCGGTTTATCACTATTAATTTCTTTTAAATAGGTTTCTTTATCAGGTAGACTTAAATTAGAATGTTCCGAAAGTATTGGAAGGTAGTTATCATAAAAGAATACCTCATAATTTTCACTAAGAAATTTAGATGGGTTCATTGGAGAAACAAATTGTGGTGTATCTGAAATACATTCGGCATTATATTTAAATTCTATTTTATAGGTAACTTTATTTATGGTAATATTAAAATCATGGTGGTTCCCTCTTCCAGCTTTACGTTTACATTCGATAGTATCAATGTTAGGAATGTTGTTTTGGCTACAAATATCCTGTATGTAGTTATCTAGTTCTGTTTGTAAATTAAACCATTTAGTATCAGTGTAAAAATTGGGTGTAATTGCTTTATTAATTATTGCATCTATTATATTTTCTCTAATATTATTATTAGCATCATTTTTTGACCGACAAACTGCTTCAAATGTGTCAATATCTCTAATACATATTTTAGTTTTATTGTATATTAGGCTTATGCAATTACATGGATTTGGTAACTGAATTTTACAGCATTTCCAAATGAGCTTATGTGAACTCATATTGATATCAAATGTATTAAGTCTTATAATTTTGTCTTTTAAATCAATTTTATATTAATAAAATATAATTTAATTATAAATGGATAAACTTTTAGATACCCTAACTAATTCTTGTGAAGGTTTGAAAAAAAAAGGTGTTATTACCCCTGAAGAATATGAAAAATGTAAAGCTGTAGGTGACGATGAACATAGGGATGAATATAGTGCGAATGAAAACAAGGACTATATTAATAAGGTTTTTGGGTCTAAATCGGATCAGATTAGTCATGAAGAAAATTTAAAATATGATAACTATGAATCATTGTTTAGAACTAATATGGAGTCTCTAATAAATGCACAGAAAACCGGTAATAAACAACAGGAATTTAAATTTACCAATAACCTAAATAATATTAAGGATGAAATAAAGGAACTTATAAATGAATATGAACTAAATATTAAAACAACAAAATCCCATAAAATCTATAAAGAAATGCTTCTAAAAAATAGGACTCTTACTAAATTACTAAATGATATAAGTGTACAAAAAAATGAGATGTTATCTGTGAAAAAAAAGCACAGCAATATAGATGAAAAGAGAATAGTTTATAATAATTACTTTAAACTAAGTGGGTTTATCTTTGTGTTCCTGCTATTAATATTTTTATATCTTATATCTTCTATTAAAGAAAAATAAATTTTAATAATTATAAATATTGTAGTATTATATAATGTCGGTGGTAGGTAATAGTAAACTTATATTTGAAAAAAGATATAATGACGCTTATAAAAGCATTACAAATGATTATAATTTGCATTATAAAAAAGATAACACCAAGGTTCTCTCTATTCTAGATAGTTTAGTTGAAAAAAACAAAAAATTTGTTTCTCAGATTTATAATGAACAGAATAGTATTAAAAATTATGAAAAACTTATTGAAAAGAGAGAGAAAATTTTTAAGAAGATGGAAGCAGAAATTGTAAAAAATACGAATTTGAATATGGAAAAGGATACTTTTGTTATGTTATCAAAGGAAAAGAATAAGAATATTGAAATCTACTACATTGTTTATATTTTATTCTCTGTTCTATTGCTAATAATAGAGGGTTCAGTTGTTTTATTCAAATAATATATAATTATATAATATATGGCGAATCCGAGTAGATCGGAGATGGATTCTAAGGAAGAAGAAGCTATTATTAATATAGCAGAAGATGAACTAAGTGAAAATGAATTACAAATTAATCTTTTAATAGATAAGATTAAAGGTTATTCCAAAAATTTAGATAAAGTATATTCAAATAACACCGATATTAGTAAATCTTTTGACCGGATGAAAAATCTGGATGAAAATAGTAAAATTGATATAATGTGGGAGTATCTTATTAGTAATTATAAAAATAATTTCGAATATATGGTAAATAATTTTGATAAAATAAAAAAAAAGAATATGAAACTTTTAGAAAATAAAACCAAACTAAAAAAGCTTAAAAAAGAATTAAAAACATTAAAAACACAGATTGCAACTAAAGAGAAAGAATATAAACTAAATTTTAATAGATACAATGAAATGATTTTTGAAACCAATCTTCTTAAAAATTTTATGATGTTTCTCATGGTTCTACTCATTATTCCTATTCTAAGGTTAGCTGATATTATCAATAGAACACTATGTGTCGTAGCCTATTCTTCCCTGGTTGCTGTTGGAATTATCTATGCTACATATCTTTTTATGAGTGACAGAGAAAATAGAGATAATATCTTCTATAATATGTTTAATTTTGAAAAACCTGATGATGAGGACCATGAACCAACTACAACAGAATCTTCTGAAAAAGAGAGTAATGAATCTTCAGAGGAACCAACTACAACGGTAGCTTCAGAGGAACCAACTACAACGGTAGCTTCGGAGGAATCAACTACAACGGCAGCTTCAGAGGAACCAACTACAACAGCATCTACTTCAGAGGAACCAACTACAACGGCAGCTTCAGAGGAACCAACTACAACTGATGAGTAATAATATAATATTAATTAATAGTAATATGAAATTGATAGTAATTTTTATTTTAATATCATTTATAGTTTATCTATTGTTTAGAATAAATTCTATAGATAACTTTCAGGTTCCAGTGATGGTACCATTATTTGATATAAAGTCATATATAGAAAAAAGGGAATGTGCGCCATATGAAAAACGTTCTGTTAATTGTTATAAGAAATTATTAAAGGAATATATAGATGATTTTAAAACACAACTTTCCGAAATTTATTCTAAAAAGTTAGTGGGGGATACTATATCGGATATAGATGTTAGGTCGAGTAAATGTTTTGAGAAATTAAATGACTTTCCTACAAATATGGTAAGTAAAATAATAGATTTAAGTAAAAATACAGATGATGTAAATAGTAAAATAGAAGATTTGATTACTAAGGAAAAATTTTATAAGAAATCAGAAATACGGTTTATGGAGGTTTACAAAGCAATCCAGAAAAGTATAAAGAGATATCATAAGGATAAATTAGTAATAGTAGAACTGCCAGATTTTCCGGATAATTACATAGAGGATAAAGAGGACTGTGAAACAGTAAAGTCATTTAAAACAGATACTGATCTGGATGTATGGGGTAAAAAAAATATAGTAAAGCATTTTATAAAAAAATTAACAGATATATTAGATTCAATTGATGTAGATACTAATAAGGGAACGATAGAGATGTATGATGCAGATAAATTAGTGACAGTATTAAAGGATGGCATAATAGAATCAAACGAGGATGATGCTTCTCCAGAAATGAAAGAAACTTCTGAGAGAGTTTTGGCTAGTTTAGGAGTGGTATCAAGGACAATATCGGATTATTATTGTATGACTCGTGTTAATTGTTGTCATAAAGAGGATTGTGAAGCTATACAGAAAAGAATAAAAAATTCAAAAGAAGAGAATATGATAGCTCTTTATAAGGGTAAATATAGTAAGTGCATAGAAAACAATAAAAATATGAAAAATAAATCAAAAATTTGTAAAAAAATTGATTTAAAATTGATTTAAAATAATGTATTATATCATTATAATAAAAATGAGTCTCCTTGACAAAATCTACAAATCAAGACAGACGGTTATCGAACTCATGGAAGACCGTGGGGTAAACATGGATAAGTATAAGGATTTTACAATTAATGAAGTAGAACTAATGGTATCAAATATGCCTAAGAAGAATGAGGATATTTCGCCGGTTGATATTACTCTAGAAAATGGTATTATTAAATACTTTCTTACTCCCAAAATCAGGGTTACAAATCTAATGACACAAACAGACAAGATTATAGAGGATTATAATGAGGGAGATACGGTAATCTTTATTATCCGTGATAAAATTACATCTGAGGATAGTATAGAAGAATTTTTCAGGAATATTTATAATACAAGGAAGATATTTGTGCAGTATTTTCATCTAGATACACTAACATTTAATGTAACAAAACATAGTATGGTTCCAAAGCATGAGATTCTTAGCAAGGAAGAGACAGACGAACTAATTAAATCATTGTATATTACAGATATTAAGAAGCTACCAAAAATCAATGCTAGTGATCCGATTTCTAAATACTATGGAATAAAGGTTGGTGAAGTATTTAGGATTACACGTCCTAGTGAGACATCAGGTATTTCATATTATTACAGACTATGTCAATAATTGTGTAATACTATATAGTTTATTGATATTTAGTTCTTTAGAGTTATTACATGTAATTTTTATATTAAAATTGGGTTCATAATTAAAAAATACATTAATATTTTTATCAATAAAGAATTGTGTCGTTTTGTATGTTTCTTCATTTGTATAGTTTTTTTTACAAGGGAATTCACTACTTTTAATAGGGGTTTTTGTAAAATACTGAATTAATTTGTTATTATACATATGATATGAAATAAGTTTTTCATGGAAGTATTCAGGTTTATAAATATGTTCTAAGACGATTTGTTTGTAATAGAGTTTTTTAGTAGTAATATCTTTTTTTTTATATAACGAACATTTTTTTTTCCATATATTAAATTGTTCTTTGGTAATATTACAGTTATAGTGTGATTCTTCGGATTTTCCGATATTAATTTCAAAATAGTTACATTTGTCAGGTGTAGAAACAAATGACATAGTTAAATATAAAATCAAATATTATTTAAATAAAATTGATAATATAATAATCTATATATTAAAATAAAATGTCGGTCAAAGGAGTTCTATTGCTTGTGACGGGTAATATTAAAGATGTTGAACTACCTTTTCATAAACCAAAGGGGAAAAAGGATGCTAAGAACTTGAATCTAAATAATAATTTATTTGATAACATAGGTAGTAGTGACTTGAAAATTATTGGAGAACTAGATATTTATAATTCGAAGGAAAGATTAGTTATGTATGGGTTTACAGAGGGTGATTTGGAAAACATTCATGAACTTATTACAACCGATAATATGCTAAAACTAAAATACTATGGTGATATTGTTATTATTAAGATGAACAAGACACGAATTGTACCGATTGATTGCAATGAATATGAATCTATCTTCAATGATTATTTTGTTGAGAATAAATATAATGAATCAGATAATGAAATAGACGAGGAATATAACAGCGATAATACTGATTCTGAAGAAGAAGAAGATAAAACTGATTCAGAACATGAAGATATAGATGAAGATAGTGAATCGTATGTGTCTACATCTATAGTAGAACAAGATACAGAGATTAGTGAGTCTATTGATATCCGCGATAAGAATATAGAATTATTTACTGGTATTTTGAATAAAGATAAATCGAGTAAATTGGAAGAAGCTATTTACAATTATAGTTTAGAAATAGCTAAAAAAAGGAAAATTAAGGAATCATTTACAAATATGAATTTCAAAAAGATTTACATAAATAAATCTAGATCAATTCTGTCTAATGTCAAAAATGATTCCTATATCAAGAATAAGAATCTAGTAACTAAAATTATTAAGGGTAAAATTAATGTTAGTGAAGTTCCTTATATGAGTAATCAGGAACTTTTCCCGGAACACTGGAAGAAGATTATGGATGAAAAATATAAGAGGGATAAAATGATGTATGAAGAAAAGAAAGAAGCAATGACTAATGAATTTAAGTGTGCTAGATGTAAATCGAGGCAATGCACCTACTATGAACTCCAGACGAGGAGTGCGGATGAATCTATGACAACATTTATTACCTGTTTGAATTGTGGTAATAGGTGGAAAAATTAATTAGAACAGTGTTAATCTATTTCTCCAACCTACATATCCTCTTAATAATTCTTCGTTATCTGATAATATATGTTTTTCACCACTTTCATTAACTAAAACACAAAATCTAGAATAATCACATTTTAATCCTTCTGTATTCATTTTTTCTAATCTAAAATTAATATTATTATTAAAACTGAAGTGTAATGTCTCGGACTTTTTCGACATATAAGTTATAAAGGCAGATGTTTGATAATCTCTAGCTGGATAAACATACGTACCATTATTATTTTTATAATCAATCCCTATATATACATCCATTTAATATTACATATCTTATTTTTTTTGAATATAATCGTACCATTCTTTAATAGCTTGTCTACGTTTATCCTTATCTCGTTTGATTTCAGTTTTAAGATATTTACTATATGGAACTACCTTTTTTTTATAATTTTTAGTAATATTATGAATAATAAGGTTGTATAGAATTTTTACGTTCATTAATATTATTTAACAAAATCTTTTTCAGTTAGAACATATCCCCAGTGCTGTAGGCTCTGTCTAATTTTAGGGCTAACCTTAAAATCATCAAATGTAGTATTTTTCTTTTTAATAAGTGTTATTAGCCATAGTCTAAACCGTCCTTTTTCTCCAGCAAATTTATTCCATCTATCTATTTGTCTTTCATCATCACTACTACGTTTTCCTGTATAAAAATCACAATACCACTGGACCCATCCATAGGGGTGTTCTTTATTAATCCATCCTTTCTTTTCCCAGAATTGTAGGGAAGTTCCAACACGGGCTTTATATTTGTTGAGTGAAATATCACATATACTGCTGGTTAATTGGTTTGGTTCCATATTCTCCCACCAGTCATCTGGGTATTCTTTATGCATATCTTTATAATTTTTGTTGGTAACACCTGATTTGATTGGTCTCCAGTATGTTCCACCAAAACTACCAAGTTGGAATATTTCTTTTGGTGTAAGGTTAGGAGTAAATTCTGGGTGGTCACTAAAAAACAATTTATCATTTTTTTTAATAGGTTTTACTATTCTACCACCACCTTTCATGAATTTTTTGGCAAGTTTAACAGGTTTGCTATTTTTCCTACATTCTTCAGATAATATGTGATAGTCAACTTTAGAGGATGGTCCACCGGTTAGAGCACTGCCTAATCTTGCTATACCCCAAGAATGAGCGGTTTGGTTAGGTCTAGACCCAGATGAATAATAGGCTCCTTGTCCTTTTTTAATAATATCATTAAGGCCTTTAATAGAGCAGCCGGTATTTCTGGATAGTTTTTTGTTTGGTGTTAAATTTTCAACGTTGTACATTTCAGAAGCTTTTTTTACCCATCTTGATTTTTTAGATTTAAACGACTTTAATTTATTTCTGGTGAAATATTTACCCTTTTTGTAAAGTTTTTTAGATTTTAACAACATTTTTTTTTGTTTAAGTTTATCCTTTTTAGAAAGTGAATCGGGAACATATTTTTTAGACATATAATTTAATGTTAGATATTAAAGATTTTAGTTTATATAATAACTAATATGGATGAAACAGAAGGAATTGAGATTTATGATAGTTTTGAAGACATGGGTCTAAAAGATGAAGTTTTAAGGGGAATTTATGCATATGG
>Ga0209603_1004471_pt1 | contig 11621 bp, 2 predicted proteins | sample COGITO_mtgs_1206_FD_184812 | JGI IMG/M metagenome (GOLD analysis project Ga0209603, IMG submission 184812) | Pelagic marine microbial communities from North Sea - COGITO_mtgs_120607 (SPAdes) (version 2) | ecosystem: Environmental > Aquatic > Marine > Epipelagic ... | reverse complement strand
ACTTCCAATTGATGATGCCGATATATTTGCACAATGGTTGTTAGAAGAATTTAGCTGGAATAATAAAACAGTAATGGTAGCTCCTGCAGCAGGCTTCTACTCTACCCCTGAAATAGGCAAACAACAAATAAGAATAGCATATGTATTAAATACTTCTGAATTGAGGGCTGCTGTTACAATCCTTGAGGAAGCTCTTAAAGTTTATCCAGGAAGATTAAACAAGTAAACTATTTTACTATTGTGTAGATCTCTCATTTCAAAAAATGAATGGATTACCTTTGCTTTGGAAGTTTTTTATAGGATAGAAGAAAATATAAGGATTAAGTTTTTGAAAATAAATTGCGATTAAAGTAGATTTCACAGCCTATATTTAGTTCGTATACTAGGAATATTTGTTATAATTTAGCTTAAAATATTTCCTCAAATGAAGACCTATCCTTTAGCACTATTCTTAATAATTCCAGTACACCTTTTTTCTCAATGTATTTTAAACATCGGTTCTGCTGATGAAAATTGTTTAGGAAACAATCCAGCTTTACTTGAATTGGTATTAGAAAATTCAGGAGATAACCTCAACTGGTCTTACAGTTCCTCTCCCGAAGGTTTAAATGCAACAATAAGTGAGTTTTCTTTTATAAATAGTGCCTTAATAGAGTTTAACCAAGAAGGGGTTTATACAATAACAGTAACAGACGGGCAAAACTGTAACAAAACATTTGAATACAGTGTATATGAACCTATTGGTTTTGAAACAAACATCAATCAAAGCGAGTATTTATTGTGTAATAATGAAACAGAATTACAATTTGAAATTATTGGTAATGTAGTCAATCAAAGTTGGTATAGCACTTATAACAGTAATGGTCAAGTAGTAATCTCTACTTCTACAAACTATGAGATTACATTTCAAGAGGAAGCTCAATTCACTTTGACGGTGGAAGCTGATGACGAAAATGGATGTAGATCAAGAGTCGAGCAAGAAATCTCTGTTACTGAAGGTCCTTCAATTGAAAATACTACCATACAAATAACTAATAATTCAAACGACTGTGTGTTAAACTCAACAGACTATTTACTTGAGTTTGATGTATTTTCACAACTAACTGAAAACCCGACTGCAATTATAAATTTTACGCCGAGTCAATACAATGTAGTCACAACAAACAACACTGAAACTAACGCTGAAACGTTTCCAATAAATTTTGAGATTGAATTTGAAAACGACTGTATTATTGAGACTACATTTGAATATTCTCATAACGTATATTCTAAACCTGAATTTGAAATAGATTTAAATGGTACCCTGTGTAATGAACAAGCTATTACACTTACAAATACGAGTCCTAACTTTAATGAAAATACTGAAGATTTTTTTTCGTGGGAGATTGAAGGCGTCGATAATTTAAATGGAGAAACAATCACCTTCGATTATGAAGAGGATGGAATGTATACCTGGGTTTTAAACTACAATGACCCAAATGGATGTAGCGGACAATTTGACACAACAATAGCTGTAAATATTGAAAGTATAAATGCAGGTTTTGAGCTAACAGGGCCTTCTGTTATTTGCGAAGATACTGGTAACATTTCTTTTGAAAACACAAGCTCTAGTAACAATGGAAATCTAAATTACTTATGGAGTATAGACAATGGCAATACGGCACTTTTATCAAGCACCCAAGAAAACCCTAATTTTGAACTTTATGTTGGGTCATGGAACTTAGAACTCATTGTAAGTTCGGTTAATTGTGCTGACACACTAACTTCTGAAAATGTAATTACACTGATTGACCAACCTAAATTTGAAGTTGATTTTGATGGGGTTTTATGTAATCAGGAAGTTATAACACTTTCAAACACAAGTGCTAACTATAATGAAAATACCGCAGAGTTTTTCTCATGGAATATTGAAGGGGTCGAGAATTTAAATGGCGAAACAATATTTTTCTCATATGATCAAGACGGAGAGTATACCTGGGTTTTAGAATACAATAATCCAAATGGATGCAGTGCTCAATATGACACCACTGTAAATGTTAATGTTGATTATATAAATCCTGTTTTAAGTACCGAAAACAACCAATTGTCATGCTCTTTAAACACTAACCTTGACTTGGCTCATCAAACTCAACTGGGAACAAACCCTTTAGATCAATATGAATTTGAATGGAATTTAACACCTAATTCACCGGAATATGACGCATCTTCTAATCTTACTAGTTCAGCAGAAAACGCAACCTTTATTATTTCCTCAACTCAAGCACAAAACTATTCATTATCTCTTGAAATAGTAAATGTAAATACTTCTTGTAGTGGCGTAAAAACTATTGCCAATTATTTCTCATTAGGAGGTATTATTGCTGACATTACCCCCAACACTATTAAGCTGTGTGAGACTGAAAATTTAAGTTTAAATACTTCTTCAATAGTACAAGCTGAACAAGTAAATCAATACAACTACAATTGGACCCTAAGATACCTAGATGGCACACCTGAAATTATAGAAGTAAGTAATTTATTTAACAGCACTTTTATACTTGAGGGATTAGGATTGTACCAAATTACTCTTGAAATAAGTGATGAAAATTGTTCTTCAGGCGAACTATCTGCAAATGCAATGGTATACCCAAAACCTGTGATTGAAGCAACAATTTTAGATACCACAATTTGTACACTTCCCTATCAAACAAATTACGCTGTAAATAATAATTCACCAGAATTTGGATCAGATGTTTATCAATGGAACTTGTATTCTAACAATGAGCTTTTGTACGAAATAGAAAATGCTGAAAACTTGAATTTCAACTACATAATTGAAGAAAGCAACGCTTACCAACTCGATCTAATAGTGATTAACGAAACTTCCTTATGCTCCTCAAGTCAATCTATTGAGCTTAATGTAGAATCTGTAAATAATGAAATTTTCTCACAAGACACCACTTCATGTTCATCCTCTACTATTGTAAACGTTTCAACAAATAATACCGAACTATTTATACAAAATTACGATTGGATTTTTACAGACAACCAAGGGGAAACTACAAACGTAAATAACCAACAAGAAGTATTCATAAATTTAGAACCCGGAGTTTATGATGTCAATCTCCAAACTGAAACCTACAATGGATGTCAGTCATCAGTTTCAAAAACAGATTACTTAACGATCAATTCTTTTGATGCAGTAATTAACCAAATACCAGACAGCATTTGCTTTCAAGGAAACAATGAGACTACGCAAACATTCACTTCATCAATTAATTCCGAATTAAATACAGCATATGAATTGGTTAATTATTCTTGGGAAATAACGTCTAGTTCTTCTCAAGCGCCACTTAAATTAAGTTCGGACTTTGAAAACGTACAGTATCAATTTTATTTACCAGGGGTTTATACGATTACTTTTAGTGCCGAAATTTTTGGTTCTGGAGGGAATTGTACTGTTTTAGCTCAAGATGAATTTAATGTAGGAGTGGATGCATCAATCCAATTTGAAGATCAAATTTGTCTTGGAGAAACGTTCTCTATTGAAGCTATAGAGCTAGATTTATGGTCGCAAACACATGATTTCAATTGGCAGACTGACCAACCAAACAGCATTACAATTGACAACCCAAACAATCTAACAGCTCAAATAAGTACAGATCTAACGGAGCAAGTTTTAGACTCAATCGTAAATATTACTTTAACTACCACAAACAATGTTGGCTGTTGGCAAACTAAATCAAAAGAGATTGAAATATACAAGGTTGATGCAAATTTCGAAGTTTCTGACTCAATTCTTCACTGCTCAGATCAACAAATTACGCTTAATAGCACCAACAACCAATACATTGATTCTTGGGAATGGACAATTTACGAACCAAATAATAATTTTACAACCTATCAAGATTATTCTGATGAATTCCAAAATCATAATTTCAACAATGCAGGGTACTCATCAATTGAATTAAATATTACATCCAAACATGGCTGTATTGATCAATTTGTACAAGATTCCGTTGTACTTCTTAATGGATACAACGTAGAAATACTATCAGACAGCATCTTCTGTTTGAATGATCAATCCGAAATTGAAAATACATTTTACGCTCAGATAACGCCTCTATTCCCTATAGATTCAATAGCGAGTTTATTTCAAGCTAACTGGAATATTAGCCCTACAAATGGAACTGTTCTCAACTCTTTTGAAAACAACATTGATTCTGTTTCTTACCTATTTAATCAATCCAACAGTTATGATCTGTTTTACAATATAAGTTTTGAGAACCAAAATTGTGAAATACAAAAGAATTTCAATATTGACATTGGTGTATCAGTTGCAATTCAAGATCCAATTACTATTTGTGTAGGAAATGAGCATACAGTAAATTCTGAAGTTGATACATGGTCAGAAAATAACGTGTATGAATGGTATACAAGTAGTTCTGAGTTACAAATCACCAACCCTACTAGTTCATCAGTTTCTATAGAAACGTTTAACGAAATTGAAACTGGTGAAATAACTAATTATGACCTTTCTCTTATTGTCACAAACGATGCGAATTGTATCGATACTGTTACCAGCATCGTTCAAGCCTACCAAGTAAAAGCTGATATACAAATAGCAGACACACTACTTAATTGTACGGATCAAAATGTACTGCTCTCTAGTTTAAACAATCAATACATTAATTCTTGGAACTGGATTATTAATGAACCTAATCAACCCGAAGAAAATGTAAGTTTAACCGACTCTACTTACACTCATACATTCTCCAACCCAGGTGTTTCTTTAATAAATTTAGAAATTTCCTCTGTGCATGGGTGTTCAGATCAAACCTTACATGCTGACACGCTATTTTTAAACACGTTTGAGGTTCTTATTGATGAAGTTCCTGACAGTATTTGCTTCCAGGGAGCGCTTCAAACTACCCAAGTCTTTAACGCTACAATAACCTCTAACACTTTAGGACTTCCCTATGAAAGTACTAACTTTAACTGGGAAATTATTTCGAACAACAGTTCTTCGGCTTCTCTTTTAAACCAATCGTTAAACCAAGCCGAATTTGAGTTTACCAACTCAGGCGTATACACTCTGGTGTATTGGACTACTATAAATGGAACCGATTTATCCTCAAACTGCTTATACTCAGATACTGTTGTATTTAATGTTGGTGTGGATGCATCTATTATGTATGATGAGGTTATTTGTGTAGGCAAACAATTCAATGCACAAGCTGTTGATCTTGATCCGTGGTCTCAATCTCATCTTTTTAATTGGTCTACAGATCAAAATGAACTACTAATTCAAAACCCAAACGAAAACGAAACTACACTGAGTACTGAAACTGAATTGGGAGCCAACAATAGCGAAATTTTCGACATCAGCCTTCAAGTAACAAATACTGTTGGATGTTGGGAAATAGAATCCGAAACGATTGAAGCCTACCAGGTAGTGGCTGATATGCTAATAGCTGATACACTTCTTTTTTGTCCAAATCAAAGTGTTCAACTCTCTAGCTTAAACAATCAATACATAAATTCTTGGAACTGGACTTCTACAGAGGAAAATTATAATTTTAACGAGCCTTTAATCTCCTCTCTCGTTGGTCAACAAAGCAGTCTTAACCTAAATTCAGTCGGAATCTATGACGTATCACTAGTCGTCAGTTCATCCCATGGTTGTAGTGATTCTATTTCGATTGATTCAGCAATTGTCATTAATGACTTAAATCCAGTTTTACTTGACATAGATTCTATTCTTTGTTTTAATGGAGCTACAGAATTAGACAAGCAATTTCAAATCAATTACAATTCTATTTATGAGGTACCAATTACTATTTCAGAGTTTGAGTGGAATACTAGTCCAGAAGTTGAAATTTTAGAAGAAAATCCTATTGGATTGTCAGTAAAGTTTAACGAACCAAACAACTATTCTATTTCTTACACTATTGAAATTGACAATGGAACAGCAAATTCTTGTTTTTACTCTGATGAAATTGAATTTGATATTGGAGTAAATGCCAGCATAGATATTCCTGAGACCATTTGTGTTGGAAATTCTTTTGAAATGAGTGCTGAAGTATCCATTGGAATTGGAGATCAGACCACTTACAATTGGCTTGCAGACTCATACACCTTTATAGCATATCCAAACGCTACACAAACAAACATAACCAGTGAATCAGACTTTCTAACTGGAGATCAGATTTCTAATCATCCTATTGAATTTACAGTAGTTAACGATAATGGTTGCTTTATTAAAATTCAGGATAGTATTAAAGTTTATAATATCGTAGCAGATATTATATCAGATGAAACGGGAGAGTTATGCGCACCTGTTCAATTAGCGTTTGAGAGTTTGTATACCAATTATGTTGAATCGTATCAATGGGGATATTACAAGGAAGATTATTTCGGTGATGATGAATATTATCTTTCTACACTAGACACCTCAATTTTTGTATTACAAGCAAATGATATGGCAATATATGACATTGGACTATCAGTTTTATCAGAGCATGGCTGTGTTGACACAATTTTTTATAATGATTTGATAAGTGTTAAAAAACCGTACCCTAACTTCTCAACCAATAACAATTCCATTTGCGATGGAGAACTATTAGATATTAACGACGAGTCTAGCTTAACAACAAATGTATTTTTAACGTACGGGACTGTATATATAGACAGCTTACTATACAATGTTAATGAAACGAATCAAATTCAAATGTCATTTCCTTATGGCGAAACAGAGGAACTAGTCTACTCTGAAAAAGTAACGCTGTATGGATTTCTAGATGAATGTACTTCCTCATTTTACGACACTGTTCAAATTTATCCAAATCCTAATATTAAAATTGAGTATAGTGATACGGCTGGATGTTCTCCACACCAGATAGATTTTTCTGATTTTACAACTTATATTTTACCGGACTCAGCAACCTATTTTTGGGATTTTGGAGATGGAGTTACAAGCGAGGCTAAAAACCCACAACATACCTACACAATACCTGGACTATATCAAGTATTCCATAGCGTTACTTCAAAAAATGGGTGTTATAGCGACACGCTAATCTCCACGTTATTTGAAATCTATGAAAATCCAACAGCATCACTTTCGTTCACAATTACAAATGATGCGTTTTGTTATGGTCAAGCAGAAGTTCAGTTTGAAAACACCTCAACTTACACTACCGACTCCATCCTTTCTTCATGGACGTTTAATTTGGACACGAATAGTAACTATACGGATTTTGAACCAAGTATAGTATTTAACGCTTCAGGTGAGGTTGAAATAAATCTTGAAGTTACAGACTTAAGAGGTTGTTTTGATGATACAATTGCTTTAATAAATATAGATATACTGGATACTCTTGTAAACTTGCCATTGATAAAATATGTAACCGTAAATGAATTAGGCGTTCAAGTTGTATGGGGAGAAGAAACTCAAGATGATTATTTTAAAAATATAATACTGGCACATAAAGAGAATCAAGATTGGGTGCAAATTTTCAACTCATCCGATGAATTTTTAAATACGTATAACCATACAATTTCGACCTCGCAAATCAATAATTATGTAATTCTTCAGCAGGACTCATGTACGTACTTCTCAGACAGTTCTATAATGCACTCAACTATTCATTTAACTGTAGAAAGTAACGAGTACGAAACTGTAGAATTGACTTGGAGTAATTACAAAGGATGGGAAGAAGTAGACTATTATTCAATCTATAGATCTACCAATAATCTGGAATTTGATGAAATAGATACGGTAGAAAATACAACGTTATCATATATAGATACTGGGCTTTGTAACATAGACTATTACTACTATGTGATGGCTCATCATCCGGACTCTTTATTTGAATCGAAATCGAATACAGTTGATCTAGAGCCCAAATTTATAGACTTTGAAATTCCAATTTCGCTTTCCAAAACATCCGTTTATAGATTAAACCCTTCTGATTTCTCTCCAAACAACGAATTAATTGTAACAGATTGGGACTACATTTATCAAAGTAATTTAAGTTTCTATAGTATCGATAGGTGGGACAATTACTTTGGATGGATTGAGAACTATGCTCTAACTTCGAACCCTCCATTTGTTGATTATAATGTAAAACCTCCTTTACAAAAATACTATTACAGAGTCTCCTATGGAGATGTTTGTGGAAATTCAGGCCCACAAAGTAATATTGGATCTAACATCATCTTAAATGGGGTAAACAAAGAAAATCAGTTTCATCTAAATTGGGATTCATATTCAGATTGGCCTGGAGGAATTGACAGCTACACAATACAATTTTTCAATTCAAACTTCCAAGCATTTACAGATATTGGGGTTGTTTCATCGGACACATATGATTATATAGATAGAGAATTAATAGAAGAAAATAGGGATTCGGTATTCTGCTTTAGAGTCGTTGCTTCTAGTTTTTTAAATACCAATGTAAAAAGTAATTCTAATAGCTTGTGTTTAAATCCAAGCCCTGAAAATTTTAGCCCAAATGCATTTACGCCTAACAATGACGGAATCAATGATTTTTTCGAATTCTATGGATCCTACCCAAAAAGTATTCGTGTTAAAATAAGTAACAGATGGGGACAGACAGTTTATGAAAGCGACCAAATAAACTTCAAGTGGGATGGCACAAATATACAGTCTGGATTAAATTGCCCACAAGATAGTTACACGGTAGATTTTATAATTGAAGGGTATGATGAATCTGTTCATAAAACAAGAAAATCGTTAACTTTAATTCGTTAAATAAAAATTAACAACTTTCAAAACAACAGGATCTTACTTCAAATAATTAAAATAAAATTAGCAGTATCTCTTGTAGAATTAACCAAACAAAATTCTTCTAGGTCATAACAGTTGATTTTAAAAACTTGAAGTAAGTTTACTCGAAAGAATATTTTTTCTCAGCAGTTCCATCATCGTAAAGATATATAGTAAACCCTTTATTATTCTTTGAAATTCTCCCCAAGATGTCTATTTTTTTTACAACATTTCTCGATACGGGAATTTCATCAATGCTCAGGTTATCACAAACATCTCCAACATTATTAGAATTATTATCTTCCTGATCTGGATTGGCTATCTCAGGACAATTATCTAGTTCATCACAAACGCCATCAATGTCAAAATCGTTCAGACACTCTTGATTACAGTCATAAAACTCGAAAGCATAGGTACATGAGTTATCATCTGTAATTGCAGAGCTATTGTAATTACATGCCAATAGATCTGTGCATCCAAAATTACTTTGACATACGACTTCCAATTGCCAATTGTAGAAATAATAAAAAAAGTCTAACGGATCTTCAGTCGTGTTTGAAGTAATTTCAATTACATCGAATAAGTTAATTGGGAATGTACCATCTGCGACACTACTATTTCTATACAGACCGTCATTACTTCCATTAATGCCAATTTTATAATCATTTCCCGGAAAAATAACAAAATCTAACTCAACTTGATTTAAACCACTTTCGAGAGCTATAGTAGATGAATAAATTTGATTTTCATTAACGTCAATAATTTCGATTTGAGTTGAAAAAGAAGATTCAGCATAAAGATCTATACTTTTTAGTGTAACAGTCTCGAAGCAATTAAAAACCATATCCCACATATCGTTGTAATGAAAACCACCTGAGCCAAATTCTTCAGAATTAAAACCTGTAAAACCAGAACTCGTATTTGCTAGTGAGTTAAAGTTTGTGAAGGTACTGTCAGTACAACCCAAAACTGTTGCAATACAACTACCGTCGTCAATACAGGCATTATCATTATAATTAGTAGAATAAGGGTCAGTACACCCGGAAAGATAGCAGCAGGAGTTGTCATTAAATAATGCTTCTTGGTTGTAATTTAGTGCCAATTCATCCATACATCCACAATCCGCACTTAATTTAAATTTTAATAAATCGTTAAAATAGGTATCTGATTCTAGTTTGTAACCGGATGTTAAATAAACATTGCAACCAATAACAAATGAACCTGGAGCCCATCTAGCTCCACCTGGATGAGATGTTAGCTGTGTCCAGCTATCTAACAAAGGATCATATTGCCATAACTCACCAGAGTCTAAAGGACCATGATCATCGCCATCTCCACTCATAATGTAACCTTTGCCATTGTAAGAAAATTGAGTACCAGCAACTCTAGCTTCTGAAGGAAAATCGTTGAGTTGAATCCAATTGTCACTACTTACATCGTAGCGGTAAAAGTCCTTATAAATTTGAATATTACCATTATTTGTATAATCACCATGCCCAAAACCAACGTAGGGTACCTTATCAATTGAAAAATAGAAAGGATGATGTCTAGCACCAAATGGAAAATTGGACAACTGACCCCAAGTATCGTTTAAGATATCATAGGCCCACCAATCATCAAAATTAAATCCATCAGAACTTCCCATACCGACAAATATTTTACCATCAGACAGAACCATAGCAGGATGGTTTCTTCCAAGATAAGGGAAACTTTGTAATTCTTCCCACGAGTTATTAGGTATAGAATACACCCACCAATCCGTTGGATACAAATCGTTATTACTTCCAAAACCAACATAAGCATTTGTACCATCAGAAACGCCATATGCATAGCCTCTGGGGCCACCAGGGAAGTTTGCCAAATGGTCCCAACTATTGGATTGAACATCATAACGTAAAACATCACTTAAATATTCACCAGCATTGTTTTGTCCTGCTAAAACAAAACCAAAGTTCTCGTTAGAGAACGTTACTGGATGATGCCTTCCATCCGAATCATAATTACCAACAAAATCCCATTGTTGGGCAAATGTAAAAAATGGGATGAAAAGTAATAATACAAATTTATTCATAATAGAAGATTTGATAATGAAATGTTCTTATTGAGTAAACAAATACCAGACCTTTTTTTTTAATAATTCGCAATATATCTATTGTTCAAGGAATAATTTCAACTTTTTAGTTAATTATAGAAAAATGAAAATGAAGTGTAATTTTTTTGAATTTAATGTAAACTTTTGAAATCCTAAAGGGAAAAGCATCTAAAATAATTTGAAAATTTAGCAGAAAATTACTTGAAAAATAGAGTTCTTAATTATGTAGTTCTAGTCAAAAAAAAAATGAATCAAAATGCTAGATTTTTTCTCACACTGTTAATTAAATACAGCCCTAAAATAAGCTGCATTGAGAACATTAAATTTAGTGTGCTTTACATAAAATTTAAAGACTCTAAAAATGATTAAACGTACTATGTACACTAAGTACAGCGGTAAATTAAAACAAAAAAAGGAGGTTTAATTAGTTAAAAAAATACTATTTTCGTGGCATAAATTAATCCCTTTTTTAAAATTCATTTATGAATTACCAAGAAGAATTAAATGCAAGGATTTCGGAAGAAAGAGCAGCAATTGAATTGATAAAAGTTTCGAGTGATTTATCTTTCGAAAAATCAATAGAGTTGGTCATATTTCGGAACAAACTCATTGACAAAAGATCGAGTGAAATCTTAAACCTGCATGAATACGCAAAAAAATTTGTTCAAAAACCGATCACTATATTCGAAACACTAGCCATGGCTAATGGCATCTCAAAAACGAATATAGCACCTTCAAAAATTGATCTTGGAAAACTCACTT
>Ga0209603_1004459_pt1 | contig 11649 bp, 2 predicted proteins | sample COGITO_mtgs_1206_FD_184812 | JGI IMG/M metagenome (GOLD analysis project Ga0209603, IMG submission 184812) | Pelagic marine microbial communities from North Sea - COGITO_mtgs_120607 (SPAdes) (version 2) | ecosystem: Environmental > Aquatic > Marine > Epipelagic ... | reverse complement strand
TTCATCAGACGATAGCTCTTTTATTGAGAACTCTACCATCGAATATGCTAGCACTGGATTAACAATAGTTGATGCTACTCCAACGATTACGAATACGTTATTCCAATATAATATTGCTCCAATAAGAATCCCCAATGCTTTTTCAATCAATAAAAATATCTATGGAAATACCTATATAGATAATGATCAACAGTTTATAGAAGTATCTCAAAGTGATATGATATATGATGGACGTAGAACCTGGCTGGCGGATGGAGCCCCGTATTTATTATTAGGAAGCCTTACTGTTCGTGGGACTGATAACCCGGATCATCTTGCAGTACTTCATATCGCAGAGGGCACAACCATCCAGATGAATGCGGATGGAAGAATATTAATCGGTGATGATAATAATCAAAATTCAAAAGGTGCACTTCAAGCCGATGGAGTGACCTTTACACGAGGGGTAAATAACAGTGAAGGTCGCTGGGATTTCATCAACTTTAGAAACTATTCATCAGACGATAGCTCTTTTATTGAGAACTCTACCATCGAATATGCTGATATGGGTCTTTATCTGACTGATGCTGGTCCAACTATTACGAATACCATATTCCAATATAATGATATAGGAATAGAAAATAACGGCGCATCTTCACCTCCAATTAATAGGAACTACTTTTTAGAAAACTCAACAGCTATTCGCCTAAACACAAGTGGTTTACCTGAGTATATAATAGGCAACTATCCAGGACTGGGAAATCAATTTATTGGAAATGAAATTGGATTAATAAATACAAATAATAATTTACCAATAGAAGCTAGATATAATTATTGGGGTTCACCATCAGGCCCAAGCGGTGATGAAGGATCTGGTATTGGAGATGAAATAATTGGGGATATTAATTATATACCATTTATTTCTATTGAATCTCCGAATCTTTTGGTAGAGGAAAGTTTATTCGGTAATCAATTATCTTGGTCTCATCCGGATGAATCCTCTTTAGATGAATATATAATTGAAAGATGCTGTGGCTTGCCCGATATAATTTTGGGTTCTGATATTAATTATTTTAATGACCAATTAGACAATAGAATTAATTTTAGCACTTATCAAATATCAGCGGCAGATGAAGAGGGTAATTTCAGTCTTAACTCTCAACCAAAAACCACAACGAATATTCTTTTTGACAACGATATGATAATAGATTCCGTTTTAATATCATCTTCATATATTAAAATAGAGCAACCTAATTATTTTGATGTAAACAATCTCCAACTTTTCAGATCAGAGAGTGATTCTAGTTTTGATTTAATGGAAAATATAGGTTCATTCTCTGAAAATGACCTCATTGAAAATTATTATAGTTATGCTGATATTAACCTTGAAGAAGGAAAAAGATATTTTTATTCAACGAGAGCAGTAAACTTTGAGAATTCTCTTTCCTCTTTTAGTATCCCTATTGAAATAAATACTCAACTTTTCCCAGCTATTGAATTAGAAACGAATCTAAACAGCGATGAAAACATTACACTTACATGGTCAGATGAATCGCAGAAAAATGATGGATATATTATTTACAGAAAAATAATGGAGCTAGATAATTATTTAGTAATTGATACCTTAGAAAGCCCTGATGATGAATTATATATAGATTCTTACTTCCTTGAACCAGGTCTCACATATATATATGCCATAAAAGCGTATAGTCTATTAGGTAGTTTATCAGATTTATCCAATATAGATACTATCTCTACAACACCATTACCTCTAACAAGTTATGCTCAAATAACTGGAATTAGTGATGATGAAAATAGTATCTATAGTGATACAGTGACGGTCTCTTATATCAGTGAAGATCCTAATAGTTCTTATGCAATCACCGCAGACTGGCAATACAGTCAAGATGGACTGAATTGGGAAAGCATTGATGAAAGTTCTATCTTAGATAATAGTTTTTCTGGTGTGGGCGAAAACTCAATTAGATGGTGCACTAAAAATGGTTCAAATAACTTAAATCATATTGATGATCTTACAGTTTGGTTTAGAATGAAATTAACCAATGTTCAAGGAAATACATCTCCTTATTCTTATTCTTCATATTTTCATATAGATAATAATGAATTACCAGAAGTATTATCTATTTCTTCAATTTCCCAAGAACAGAATGAAAATATTGATGTTCAGTTTATTATATCTGATTTCGAAAATGATACTTTAGAATATTCTACTGAGTATTCTGTTGATCAAGGTATTTCATGGTCAAGTGCGCATACGGAAATTATTTCAAATGTCATTGAAGATATATTATTTGACACATCATATACTGATTTCGCACTAAGCTTTGATGGAGAGGACGATTACATAAATATTGGTAGTGATGAAATCTTAGACATTGATAATAAATCTTTCTCAATTAATTTACGGTTTCAATTGGAAGATACAGATGGAGAACAAACACTTTTTACTAAATGGAATCAGCATTTAACTGGCGAGTCAGTTGCGATAATAACCAGAGGAAGTCACACATTAGGATTTGCATTTGTTTCTGATGATCTTGACGTTTCGGTTAATCTTAATATTGGAGAGTGGTATAATGTCAGTGCAACATTTGATGCTGCTACGTTAGAAAGAAAGCTATATGTAAATGGTGCTCTTCTTGGAACCGATATAGCTACAACCGCTTTGACTAATTCAGATGATGGTGACTGGATTATTGGAAAAAGGTCTTATATATCGGAACCTCTTAACCTTGCTGGAACTGTTGATGAAGTATCAGTTTGGGATGTAGTATTATCAGAATCCCAAGTACAATCATTTATGTCAATACCTCCTCTAGGAGATGAAGAAAATTTGATAGGTTCTTGGGATTTTAATGAAGGTTCGGGGCTTACCTCATTTGATCAAAGTGGCAATGGTAATCATGGAACCATTTTTGGAGCATCATGGGTACAAGGACAAGAAGCTCCACAGATAGAAGTTTTTGAAACAACAAATCGTGTTAATTTAATTTGGAACAGTCTTGATGATCTACCACCTGGAATTGACAATAATAATGTACACATAAAAATAACACCTATTGATGCGGATAGTGGTATTGCTAAAACACTGGCAGGGATTCACATTGATTATAACACCCCACCTTCAATCACTTTAGAAGATATTTTTGAACCACAGGTTGCAAACGTCGATATTCATTATAGTATTGTTGATCCAGAGAATGATATTATTGATTTAAATTGTGAATTTAACATTGGTGATGGATGGCAGCCGGCAACAGTTTTGGGGCCAGTCCAAAATGTGACTGTCTTTGATTCAAGTATAACCTGGTTTAGCATGTATGATATTGGAACTCAATTTTTACCATCCGTACTTTTTAGAATCACTCCATCGGATAATGATCTTGGATCCATGGATCAAACGTTACCAATTTTAATCAATAACAATGATATACCACCCGGAGCGAATGTATTTATATCTGATAATGAGCAAAGTGATTCTATATCTGTACAATTAATCTTGATCGATCCAAATTTAGAACCGGATCAATTATCAAAGGAATACTCTATTGATGACGGATTATCTTGGGTGGAAGCAAGTATGTTTGAATCAGAGCTTGAACAGGAAAGTCAATTAATTTTTGATACACAATGGCTTTCATTAACTGACCTTCCGGAGTTGGATCAAGATTCTATTCTTTTTCGTTTCTACTATCAAGATACAATTAATAATACAGAAACAATATATTTAAGCAACTATTTTCAAATAGATAATAATACACCGCCTTCAGTCTTTTTAAATGAAATTATTTCTGAGCAGTCAGATACTGTTCAATTTTCATATCAATTAATGGATCTCTCATCTGATTTATTATCTTTTAATAGTTTTTATAGTCTTGACAGTGGATTGACTTGGTCCGAAGCAACTATTCTTGGTAAAATCAATAATATTTCAAATTTAGAATATACTGGTACTTTTCAATGGAATTCTGCAGCTGATACTGAGGGAATTGATGATTCAGAAAACTTGCTATTTAAGGTAGTACCATTTGATGTAGATAGTGGTCAAGTTGATATTATTGGTTTTCATTTAGATAATAATAGACCTCCAACAGTAGCTATATTTAATCTAAACCTTGAATTATTTCATGATATACCCATAGCATTTGAAGTTTCAGACAATGAAAATGATAGCATTACATTTATTTATGAATTTTCTTCAGATAGTGGAAAAACATGGAATAACTCAACAATAATAAGTGAATCTAGGGTGCAGCGGCAACAAAGTAATAGAGGGTTTACCTCTCAAGCTAACCTCACTTCTGGTATGTCTTCAGAATTTGAAAATAAAAGTTCTTTAAAAAATATTGTTAAGAAAAAAATAAAGATAAATAGGGACATTTCGGTTTCAGAAATTGTTTGGGATTCAGGAGTCGACATTAATGGTTTAGAACGAAAAAATGTTTTCTTTCGTATAACACCTTCCGATAATGATCTGGGATCTACAGGTTATTCGAATAAGTTTATTATTGATAACTGGCAAGAGTATGTGGTCCATATTGAGGAAATACCTAATGAGGTTGAAGATACGGTATCCATTAATATTTCATTAAGTGATAGTACCTTAGATCTTCTATCTGCAAAGTTTTCATACTCCCTTGATGAAGCAGATTGGGTTTTAATTGATTCTCTTTTAAATATTAATTCTGAAGGCTATGAGACTACATATAAATGGGCATCCAGAGACTTATTAGAGTTTGAAGATATTCAAGAACTTTATTTTAAAGTTGATGTATTTGATCAATCTAAAATTGAAAAATCAGATACCATCTATTTTCATTTGGATAATAATTATAGTCCTATTAGTACAATTACTGACTTTTTAACGGAAGTAAGTGACGTGGCTACTTTTGAGGTACTGGTCACTGACCCCGAACAAGATTTAATAAATTATGAATACTTTTATAGTATTGACGAAGGTGAAACTTGGGTTAGTGCAGAAAATGTCAATGCATTTATTATTGAAGGAAGCGGCAATGTACAATGGCAAACAAATTTAGATTTTGCTGATCAAGACATAGATGATGTTCTTTTTAAAATTATTCCGTTTGATTCTGATGCTGGGGTAGCGGGTTTAAGTGGTCAATTCAATATTGATAATATTCATGGTCAGAGTGTTGTTCTTCTTGACTATGAGCTTGAAATGTCTGACTTAATCGACATTACATTCTCCATTAGTGATTTTTCTAACGATGAATTAGCTCTTAAGCTCTTCTATCGCATTGAGGGAAATCAAAATTGGGTTGTTTTTGATACCATTACTGATATTACTCCTAGTACATATAGTCAAATATATACTTGGAACTCCAAAATATATCTGGACGGAATTGATAATATGGTACAGCTCAAAGGTGTGCCAACTGATAATTGGCAAGATGGGATACCAGATACAACAACATTATTTCAAATAGATAATAACGATCCTCCAATAATGACTCTTTTACCAATTAATCTGGAGGAAAGTGGAGATCTTTATTTGTCTTATCGTATTGTTGATTCCGAAAATGATAATCCCTCTTACCAATTCTCTTATTACAATGGAATTGATTGGTCCATTGTTAATAATTCCGTAACTATTTTAACAGATAGTCTATTAAAATGGGAATCCGATATTGATATTCCTTCAATTGATATTGAAAATGTTAAATTTTCTGCAATACCTTATGATAATGATATGGGTGAAGCTGATACTTCAAATTCATTTAATTTAGATAATTCGCATAACCACTCTGGTACTCTGTACGAAATTGGCATCGATAATGAGCAAACAGATGTAGTTACTTTACAATACGTTTTAGATGATACTGACCCTGAAGATATACTTGATCTGAAATTATATTATCAAAAATCTGATTCAGATATTCCAGTTTTCTTTCATCAAATAAATGATATACTACCTCCATATACCGGAACCTATGACTGGGACTCAGAAATACAGCTTGATGGAGTCGATGACTATGAGCTATCTATTTTTATTATACCATCGGATGGATGGGTAGACGGAGTTGGTGACACCATTCTAATTCACTTAGACAATAATGAGTTTCCTACAGTTCTGATTTCTGATTTAGATGGAGAGTATAATCAAAATATTCAAATCCCCTTTACTTTTGAGGATATAGAAGGTGATTCAATACAGGAAATTAGTTTTGAGTTTAGAGAGGGTGATAATGGGGTTTGGCAACCTGCAACAGTACTTTCTGACTGGACTTCTTTTACTTATATGGGGGTTTCCAACCCTAGTAGTGTAGAAGGTTTTAATGAACTACTTAATTCAATCCAATTAACCAATCTTAAATCAAATACCCAAGAACATTATTTTGTTCCTATTTCAGGTCTAAGGGATGAGTTTAGTATTATTTGGGAAAGTCATTTTGATATTCCTGATATAGATTTATTGAATGCTCAGTTTAGAATAACTGCTTGGGATAATGATATTAGCAATCCAACCGCTACAAATTATTTTCATGTTGATAATGATCAAGGGCATGAAATTAGTTTAGAGCCTTTTGTAGTTGAGCAGGATGGTGAAGTCCACTTTGTTTATACCATTACTGATCTTTCCAATGATACTTTACAAGTTGACTTAGAATATTCTACTGATTCCCAAGAAAATTGGAACATATTAACCTTAGAAGAGGCAACATATAATATAGAACCATCGAACTACTATGGAGAATTTACCTGGATATCTAATAATAGTATTGATCAGATTGAAATTGAGGATTTAGCAGTAAGGGCAAAAATCACAGATAATTGGGGAGTCACTATATCAGAACCAATTATATTTCATCTAGATAATAATGACCCTCCTTACGGTGATTTTTCTGAAACCTTTTTATCGGAAGAGCATGACTCAGTACCATTTATCATTAATGTGGGTGACGAAGAATCAGATAATGTCTCGATCATCTTTGAATACTCAGTATCTGAAAATAATTGGCTCCTTATTAATCAAATAGAACTTGGACCAGAACAGTATGCCTCTGCTATTCCATATAATTGGGAATCTGGTGAAAATTTAAATGAAGTAGAATATCAGTCTGTTAATTTTCGAATGATTCTTTTTGATGGAAATGGTATCAATGATTATGATACAACTTATATGAACACCGCATTTATTGTTGACAATTTTCAAAGTCAAACTGTAGAAGTGAGTCTTGCTGCTAGCGAAGAAGAATATTCTGGAGAAATTGATATTGAATTTGTCATTCAGGACTCTACCCTTGACAATCAATCTTTATTTGTAGAGTTTAAAACAGACACCACTGACTGGGATACTTTAACGATGGCAGATGTAGATATTATATCTGATCTGGATTCAGAAAATTACAGTGGCTCCTTCACTTGGAACACAGTCACGGACCTACCCAACGTATCGATAAATGCTCAAGTAAGAGTTAAAGCCTATGATAATTGGGGTCCTGGACCAGAGTATATACTACAAAGTATAACTATCGATAATGAAGTGGGTCCAAAGCTGTTATCGAGTGCGAATCTAGATATTTACCCTAGGCCATCAGAATCAATAATTTTATCCTTTGATCAGCCAATTGACCCTGAAAGCATTGAAGGTAATATTACCATGATGGACTTACCGGATATTGAAGCTATTCAAATTTCAGACTCCTTAATCATGGTGACGCGTCCAGGCGGTTACCCCGCTAACAGTATAATTGATTTAAAAATTGGGCATGGTTTAAAAGATATTTTAGGTAAAAGTTTTGATGGTAACATGAATGGTGATCCTGATGGAAGCAGTGAAGATGATTTTGTTATAAAATTAAACACCTATGTTTTAGGTGATTTTGACATTAATGGGATAATTGATGGCTCTGACTTAGTCAATTTTATTCAAGGATGGAACATAAGCGATTTTAATTATGAACTTGCACCAATAGCTCTTAGCCCTTTTTTCTCGGAAGATTCTATTCAGTTCATATCTCAACCGGATGAAAATTTTGATATAGATGATTTAATGACTTTTGTAAGGTCTTGGAATTATTGTCAAGAAAATAATTGCCTTGAATCGCCTTTACTATTATCAACCTCAACACCTGATGATGGTCAATTATTATCAACATATAATGGAAATACCTTGAGCCTTGGTTTTGATCTACCGGATGATTTGTCAATCGTTGAATTTACAATTGAGTATAATGATCAAATTATTACGCTGGGTGAAGGTTCTCCCGATAGTTCTAGTACTTCAATTGGACAGTCAATCTTGTTAAATAAAGGAAAAGACAAAAAGAATCAAAAGAATAGTGTCATTGCTTATCTTGATTTTGAAAAACAAAAAAATAAAAATAATTGGATTATTAATTATCCTCTTGAATTAGAGGGGAAGTACTCTGAAAAAATAATTGTTCATTATTCATATGTGATCAATAACCAAACAATCTTAGGAAGAAAAGAAGTCGACATTGCTCCAGTTCCAGAAAAATTTGTTTTGGATCAAAATTATCCAAATCCATTCAATCCAATTACTAAAATTGGATATGCATTACCGGAAGGTCTAAAAGTTCATGTTATTATATTTGATATTATGGGCAGAGAGGTTAAAACATTGGTTAACGAATTTCAAGAAGCTGGATTTAAAACAGTGACCTGGGATTCAAAGAATACCATGGGTGAGGCTGTTTCTACAGGTGTTTATTTCTATCAGATTACCGCAGGTAAAAATCATCAGATTAAAAAAATGCTTTTAATTAAGTAATTTATTTTTAATAGGTTTTTACTTAAGACTATAAAAATAGTTTCAAAGTTAAAAGGAGTTGGTCATGAAAATTAGGAACATATTTTTACCTTTATTAATTTTTACACTAAGCTTAGTAAATACCCAAGCAAAAGAAACTGATGCTCCTGGACCGCTAGTGGGATCAAGTGCACCGCATTGGAGTTTGAAAACCTCCAAAGGAAAATTTGAACATTTAGGTAAATATTCCGCTTTTAAAAATGATCAAAAGTGGAAAGAGAGCAATGATAGAAAGGTTATTGTTCTAAGCTTCTTTGCTAGTTGGTGTCAGCCATGTATTAAAGAAATAGGCGAACTTCATAAGCTAAAAGAAAATTATGCTGGTGATCAAATTGAGTTTTTTTTAGTAAACCTAACCGATTTCTTTAGGCATAGAGAAAAAGATACAAAAAAATATTTTGAGGCCCCTAGTGCAATGGAGTTTTTACAAGAAAAGGGCCTTACGGATATTACAGTTCTGGAGGATCCAACGGGTAGAACGGCTAGGGCGTATGGTGTGTCCGATGTTTTACCTCGTTTATTTATTATTGATAAATATAGAACCATTAAAATGGATGAAACAGGGTTATGTTCAAGCTGTCTTGTAGATGTGGCAATTCCACTTATTGATGGTCTTCTAGCGGAATAAAGACTTCAGATGAGCCATAATCCTTTTTTAAAACTTATCTCTCATCTACGAATATGTATTTTTCTAGGTTTTCTATTTTCTCAATCTACACCGGAATGGATAGAAAGGATGCCCGTAGATGATGATTATTACTGGGCTCGAGAGAATGTTGGTATTCGAGAACTCAGCGAGGAGGAATATAAATCCAAAGCCGCCGCGAAGGCATTGGAGACAATCTCCATGCAGATACGTTCTACGGTCTCTGGAGTTTCTACATCAAATTTTAAGGAGACGGAAAACGAGTTTGGTAGTGCTTACTTAAGCGAGTTTGATCAAACATCCAGCAGCTCCACAATCAGTGATATTCAAGGAGCCGAGAAGGTCGATGAGTATGCGACCAACGTAACGTATTGGGTCTTATGGAAATTAAAAAAGTCGGTGCATGCCGAAAATATGGAAGCCTTTGTACAAAGTGCCCTAGGTCAATATGAAGGGTTTACCTATGCCCCTGAAGATGACCCGGTACAACAACTACAATATCTTATACCTGCTTATGAAGATGTCATTAAGGTAGCTGGTGTACCCGTGATTTATGAAGGGAAGAATTTAAAAGCAGAAATACCAAATCAGATTAGTGCCGTTTTAAATAGTTTAAAATTAGTTTCTGCAGGGGAGACTCAATTAACCGGGAAAGTGGGATTTGCGATGAGCAGTCCTCTCAAAGTTCAGATTCGATCTCAGAAAAAGAATGCTATCATTAGAGATATTCCAATTCTTTTTGAATTTGAGAGTGGAGAAGGTGAATTTTCCACCGATCAAGTTTTAACTTCAGAATCAGGAAAAGGAAGTACAAAAATAACCAAGCTTATTTCTCGTAAAACAGTACAGCAAGTTCGAGCGAAGCTAGATTTAAAAGAATGGAGAGAAGATCGTTTGTCTAAGATGATTTCTTTTGAAAATAGACTCGATGAGATGAGTCGTGCAAACTCTGTTCTATTCACGATTGATGTTGCCCAGGTCACTCAAGAGAAGATCGCAATTATTACGGTCGGAGATACCACTATCTTTAGTGAAAAAGATTTAAAAAGACTAAATCGATCTTTTCGATCTGAATTTTCAGATGTAACAGATTTTAAATTAAAAGATGAGGCCTTAATAGAGGGGATTATTGAAACTTATAAACGGAGTGCTAATCTCTGTTCCAATGAGGAATGTCAAATAGAGATAGGTGAAAAGCTTGGTGTTGAGAAATTAATATTTATCGATATCTCTGGATATGAAAAACAAACAGATGTTAATATATTTTTACGAAATATCGCTGAAAATGAGTTAGAAGAAGAACAACTATATCCATTTTCCCATGAAAGTGATATGGAAACATCTGAAAAAATTCAAATGATCTTCAATAATCTAAATGAGATGGTAAATGATTTTTGGATCCGAAATAACCCAGCGTATCTCACTATTCACTCAAATAGGAGAAATGTAAATGCTTCATTCACTTTTCAAAATTCTACTCCTTGGATGAAAAATCAATTTGAAGAAAGAATACCCCTGAATAATAAAAAGTTTTTCGAGGGTGACTATCTGGTCGAAGTAGATATTATCGGATATGAACCATTTAATACGAATTTTGAATTATCTATGGGTTCATTTCCGGAGATCGATATTGATCTAATTCAAAAAACACCAGGTAGATCTTTTTGGAAATCTTTTATATTACCAGGCGGGGGGCAACGGTATTCATCGGATATAAATAATAAATCTCGAAAAACATACGGCCATTTATTTACGGCGTCTTGGATTGCAACAACTGCATTGTCTGTAGCTAGTTGGAGCAGTTTTATTAAAGCAAAGGATGATTATGAGGATGCTAATGCTAAATACCTCAATCAAAAATTATTTGAGGATGTCCAGGCTTTCCGAACCATCGCCGAAGAAAAAAATAACGTTATGCTGCAAAAGCAAACTACAGCTATTTTTCTTTCTAGCCTTTGGGGTACCATATGGATAGGCAGTGCATTTGAAGCTATGCTGAACTTTCCGAAGCAGAAGAAAAAATATAGTGAACGCCCCAGTGGTTTAAAGCTTGCCCTTAACCCTATCAAGGGTCAAATTACCCCTCAATTACAATATGACTACTATTGGCAATGAAACAAATACTTAATTTATTCATCCTTTTTTTATTCTTCTCCTGTGCGGATGAGTTTGTAGCCGAAAACCCAATTGATCCGGATAACCCTGA
>Ga0209603_1004458_pt1 | contig 11652 bp, 9 predicted proteins | sample COGITO_mtgs_1206_FD_184812 | JGI IMG/M metagenome (GOLD analysis project Ga0209603, IMG submission 184812) | Pelagic marine microbial communities from North Sea - COGITO_mtgs_120607 (SPAdes) (version 2) | ecosystem: Environmental > Aquatic > Marine > Epipelagic ... | reverse complement strand
CATTAGGTGACATTACTGCTAACGCAGTTGATGGACGTTTAGAAATATACAATGATGGTAGTGAATCGTCGCTACAAGATTCATCAGGAACAGGGTCTATATCAATCGGCGGCGATGCTACATTACTAGGCGAATTAGGTATTGCTACAGGAACATATTATTCTCCAGCATTGCATATCAATAAGCACACTAGAGTTCCAGAATTTAAAGGATCTGATACTACTCCACGTCCTACAGGATCTGTATGGATTAAAACAACAGAGCCAGGTAATGGTGCACGTTGGAGAATGAAAGTATGGAATGATGCTACTAAATTGTGGGATGCTGTAGAAGCACCAATTTATAGTTCTAATGAAGAAGCATTATTTACATTAGATAAATTAGGCGGCGGCGCAAACTTATCAGCAGGAGATATTTATGTACAGTCAAACGTTGCAGGCGACACACAACCACTAGCAACATTTAAAGTATTTAAACGTAACGGCGTAGCACCCACAACAGTTGTAGGATCTGCAATTGGCGCAAGTGGCGTTACAGCTGATACATATAATATTGGAATTCAAGCAACTGCTCCTAATTCAAATGCACTAAGCAACATTGTAGTAATTGAATTTACAACAGCTGGAGCAACTACTGATGCTGAAACAATTGCAGCAGCAATTTCAAATGCAGGAGTTGCTCATGTAAGTGCTGAAGTAGTTACAGGAAATAAAATTGTAATATCTCATGCAAAAGGCGGCGACATTAAATTAACTGACGACGGTAGCACACCTGTTTTAGGTAACATAGGATTTGCACACTTTGTAAGTGTAACAGACGGTACACCTAATTTATATTACGAATCAGGAACAGACGGCGACACAGCACCATTACAACTACGTGCTAGTTTATGGAAAGCAACAGTTAATTCGTCTAATTCAGAAGTTGCATTTTATACTGCGTCAACAGACGAAGTAACGTCACTAACAAACGACGGTGCCTTGTGGTACAATTCAATTGTCGACGAAGTAGACATTATGATCCACGATGGCGATACCTGGGTAGGCTATCAAAACTTTAGTGCAGCTTATACAGACTGTGATCCAAACGGTCCGATCGTTGCAGCAAGTACTCCGGTATTACAAAGCGATGGTACTGCACTTGTTGATGGCGATTTGTGGATTGATACTAGTGATTTAGAAAACTATCCACAGATTTATCGCTTTAATGCAAATCTATTAAACACACCTGTAGCTAATCGTTGGCAACTTCTAGACAAGTCAGACCAAACATCAGAAAACGGTGTACTATTTGCCGATGCACGTTACAACACAGCAGGTGCAAATAGCAGTAGTGCAGGCGATATTGATGCATTATTAACATCAGATTACCTAGATCCAGATGCACCAGATCCAGCACTATATCCAAAAGGTATGTTGCTATGGAACCTAAGACGTAGTGGATTTAATGTTAAGAAGTTTGTTCGCAACTACATTGATGTAAATGACGACAACATTCGTTTAGGTGATGCTGCAATGGACTTATACTACCCACACCGTTGGGTTACTGAGTCAGGCAACCAAGGTGACGGTTCAGGTAGCTTTGGACGTAAAGCACAGCGTAAAGTTGTTGTACAGGCGCTACAAGCAATGGTTAACAGCAATGACGAAATCCGCGACGATGAATCGCGTATCTTTAACTTGATGGCAACACCTGCTTACCCAGAGCTAATTGGCGAAATGATTAGTTTAAACTATGACAGAGGTCTAAGTGCCTTTGTTATCGGAGACACGCCACCGAGACTAGAGCCAAATGCAACAGCTTTAAACAATTGGGCAACTAACCAAGCACTAGCACCAGAAGACAATGACGACGGTCTAGTAAGTAGAGACGAATACTTTGGTATCTTCTACCCATGGGGCTTTACAAGTGACAATGCAGGTAATAATGTTGTTGTACCACCGAGCCACATGATGCTACGTACTGTTGCACTGAGTGACCAAGTTAGCTACCCATGGTTTGCACCGGCAGGTACAAGACGTGGCGGTATTACTAATGCTACTGCAACTGGTTATGTTAACAGCGAAGGCGAATTTGTAACTGTAGCACTTAACGAAGGACAGCGTGATACACTATACGCACAGAATGTTAACCCGATTACATTCATTAGCGGTGCTGGTCTTGTTAACTACGGACAGAAAACTCGTGCAAGAGGTTCAAGCGCACTAGACAGAATTAACGTTGCACGTTTGGTAATTTACTTACGTTCACAGTTAAATCAGTTAGCTAAACCTTACATCTTTGAACCAAATGATAAAATCACACGTGATGAGATTAAGCAGCAAGCAGAAAGTTTGATGCTTGAGTTAGTTGGTCAAAGAGCACTATATGACTTCTTAGTAGTTTGTGACGAGTCAAACAATACTCCAAGCAGAATTGATAGAAATGAACTATACTTAGACATTGCAATTGAACCAGTTAAAGCAGTAGAATTTATTTACATTCCACTACGCTTGAAAAACACAGGAGAAATTGCAGGACTATAAGCAATAAAATGAGCCCCTGAAATATGGGGCTCAAATTTGCTAAATACTTGCAACAGGAGAATAAAGAATGGCAATTTCAACACTATCAAAAATTACAGTTCCTCTAGCAACCGGCGACAGCGCTGCAAGCCAAGGCTTATTAATGCCAAAGCTACAATATCGTTTCCGTGTTACTTTAGAAAACTTTGGTGTAAGCACACCTACAACAGAATTAACAAAGCAAGTAATTGACGTAACCCGTCCCACTGTTAGCTTTGAAGAAATTCCAATTGAGGTTTATAACTCACGTGCATACCTAGCAGGTAAACACACTTGGGATCCGATTACATTAAATCTAAGAGAAGATGTAAACAACAACGTACAAAAACTTGTAGGCGAGCAGTTACAGAAACAGTTTGACTTTTTCGAGCAGTCGAGTGCAGCAAGTGGACAAGATTATAAGTTTGTAACACGTATTGAAATATTAGACGGCGGCAACGGTGCTAATACACCGAACGTACTCGAAACATTTGAACTATACGGTTGCTTTGTACAAAACGCAGCCTATAATCAGCTTTCATACAGTGCAAATGAACCAGTAACGGTTACATTAAGTATTCGCTTCGACAATGCATTACAAACTCCAGACGGAACAGGTATTGGCACAGCAGTTGGCCGTACAACAAGTACTCTAATAACTGGTGGCGGCGCCTAAAAAAACTAGAAGCCATTCTATACTACAAAAGGGAGCCATTGCGCTCCCTTTTGTTATTATATGCGTAGTTTATTTTAAAGGATAAATATTTATATGGCAAGTAAGTTTAAAGGTTTTTTAGATAATTTAGCAAATGGCGTTTTAAGTCCAAAAGGCAATATGGCCGACTGGCAACACGCTAGTCGATTGTACGTTGTTGATAATTTAAAACATGCTCCTAAATTAGGGTTTCTATACCATGTTACATTCTATCTAACAGAAAACGCTAAAAGCATTATTCCAGAAGTTGATCAATACAAGCACGAAATTGGTATGTTAGTTAAATCAGCCGATCTTCCGGGATTTACTGCAAGCGTTGAAACACTAAACAAGTATAATAGAAAAAAGAATGTACAATCAAGATTAGATTATAATCCTATTAATATTGCATTTCATGATGATAATTATGGTGCTACAACTGCACTGTTAGAAGCTTATTTTAAATATTATTTTGCTGATGGTAAAAATTCATTAAGCAACGGTGCTTATGGGAACAGACGTACTGGTGACACTACATATGACGGCCCTGGCACAAACACATTTGCGTTTGGTATGAACAATAATACACCAGCAGTTCCTTTCTTTGATAGAATTGAAATTGCCCAAATGTCTCGCAAGGGTTATACAAAGTACACATTAGTTAACCCAATTATATCAGCATGGTCGCATGACACTGTAGAAAATTCCGCTAACAGTCCTTTAGAAAATACAATAACATTAAATTACGATACAGTGTTTTATGATAGAGGACACGTTGAAGCTGGAGAAAACGGTAATCCTGCAGGATTTGGACGAACTGATCATTATGATAGTACACCTAGTCCTATTAGTCCACTTGGTGGCGGCCAGCTTGGAATAGACGGCCAATTTGGCGTCGGCATAGACTTGTATGAATACATAACTCAAGGAAAGAATTTTGACAATCCTTTTGAAGCAGCTATTGCAGGTGTTAATTTATACAGAAGTGTTAGAGAAAACGGAGTAGAAGGCCTACGCGAAGGTGGCTTTAGAATATTAACAGATGCAATTGGGTCAGCTGCTGGAATTGACGTAAGCGGTGTTGCACAAACATTTTTTCCTAAAACTGGCGGCACTGGCGGCGCTAAGGAATTAGTTATTGCTACGGCTGTAGCTGCCGGAGCACGAGCAATTAGTCAGTCAATATCTACAACTACAGGAGATGTAAATCCTCAGCAACAAGACGATGCTAGATTTCAAAGTTTTCTTAGAGATTATCAGTCAACTGGCGGAACAGGCGGAGTCAATGGTGCGAGAGCTACGTATAATAGACTATCACCTGCTGCTAAAGCACAATATAGTTAAGGATTCATAAATGACAAATTTACCTACAGAAAAAGCCACTAATACAAGTGACAAGGGTGTAACAAATTTTTTTAATAATTATTTTTCAGAAACACTTACATTTCCGACAAATCAAGTTGATGCAGTAATTTCATTTTTTACTAAACGTGGATTTGATAAATCTGCTGCAATATCAGTTTCTACAACTTTATTACAACAGGCTAAACTTGATAATGTAAATGTGTTTAAACTTTTAGATACATTAAAAGGTCTATCAGAACTTCAATTAAGTGCAATTGTTACAGAAGTTTTAAATTATAATAGAGAACGTTCAAGTACTTTAGGATTTAAAAGAACAGAGTCTTCTAATAAGACAGAAAAAAGGAACATTGTAGTTTGATATGCCTAGATTTGCTCAAGGAAAATTTACTCTAAAGTTTCCTAAAAAATATATAGGAACACGAACACCGACATATAGATCGAGTTGGGAATTTCATTTTATGAAATTTTGTGACGAACATCCTAGTGTTGAAAAATGGGCAAGTGAAAGCATACGAATCCCTTACAGAAATCCATTAACTGGTAAACATACAATTTATGTTCCTGACTTCTTTATTGTATATGCTGATAAAGGCGGAAAAAAGCGAGTTGAATTAATTGAAGTAAAACCGGCTAGCCAAGCTTATCGTGAAAAGGTAGGACGTTCTCGAGTTAATCAAGCAAGTTATATTGTTAATCAAGCAAAGTGGGAAGCTGCTTCTGCATATTGTAAACAAAAAGGAATTATATTCCGTATTATAACTGAACACGACATCTTTCATCAAGGTGGCAAACGTAGATAAATAATAGTAGCATATAATGGAAAGCCGCTATGACTAAAAAATTAGAAGAACTATTAAATTTACCTGACTCTAAAGACATTGTTAACAATGCAAAAGAAGAAGATAAAAAGACTAAAAAAGAAACTGCAATTTCAGAAGCTCATGATGCTGTCCGAGATATACAAGAACTTGACAAAATAACCGCAGCATTACCTAAAGTAAAAGGCCTAGGCGACAAAGGCGATGACGAATTAGAAGACATTGCTCAACGTGCATTAAATAGTTACGAAGAATTAATGGATCTTGGTATGAATGTTGAGAGTCGTTATAGCGGCCGTGTGTTTGAAGTTGCAGGTAGTATGCTAAAGACAGGCTTAGATGCTAAAGTTGCTAAATTAGATAAGAAACTAAAAATGGTTGAACTTCAACTTAAAAAAGAAAAATTAGATAGAGACAGCTCACCAGGTGACGGAGACATAGTAAACGGCGACGGGTATGTAGTTACAGACCGTAATAGTTTATTAGAGAAACTCAAGAATATGGATAAATAATACAAAGCGAGACAGAAATATGAAAAGTTTTTCAGAATATTTAACAGAGTCTAAAAAGACTTATGATTTTAAAATTGGTATAGCAGGTGAGTATGCTGCTGAATGCAAGTCAAAACTAGAAGATGCATTAGGCAAGTTTGGTGTGCTAAAAGTTACTGACGGTAAACGAGTACCTATATCTAAGCGTCCTTTAGATTTTCCACAATTAGAAAATATCGATGTAACTTACTTCGAAACTGAAGTTACATATCCAACTACTACACAAGTTTTACAAGAATATCTTGGAAAATGTTGTAATATTCCACAAAGTAATATTATTGTGAGAGATCCACTTGCACCGCAAGAAGAATATCAAGAAGAAAAAAAAGAAACTCCATACGAAGCAATGCTTAATGTCGAAGACATGGGTGGGGAAAGCGCACAGGAGTCTGTGGCAGGCAATCGAACAATGGACTTATTAAAAGAATTAGAAAAAGCCCGTCAAGAGAGAGAAATTGATCCGATGGAAGGTGCGCCTGTGGGCGAATCGAGTGACATTGACGATTCGGAAAACACAAAAGCAGTCGTAGGAGGCTAATACAATGGATATGAAAAAAATCTTAGAAAATATGGATTCAGCGGCAGCAGGCAATAAGCCGTCAGTAGCAGGATCAAATGTTAACGATATGAAGACTATTTTAGAGTCTATACAATCAGTTGAAGAATGCGGTATGGCAGAAATGCCAATGGAACCGGAAGAAAAAGTTTCAATGAACGTCACGATGAGTGCACGTGGTGATGCAGTTGAAGATTTAATTAAACTAATGGGAGGAGCTGCTGCGCCTCAAGAAGCACCAATTAGTATGCCAATGCCTGTACAAAAACAACTTCCATCACCGGATATGCACGACGACGAAATGGGCGATATGAAGAAGATGATGAAAATTGCATCGGACGGGCCGGGCGATTCAGTATTAGATGTTGACATTGACGGAGATCATCAGCCTGATATTGCATTAAAACCAAATGATGATGTCGAAGAAGAGTGGGATAATGCACCAGAAGAAGAATACAGCGACACAAAAACAATGATCAAAGATTTGTCAGGTGGTATTAACCGTGAAAAGAAAGCATATAAAGCTACACAAGATGGCGATAATCCTATGGCACTTGAATCTTCAATTAAGGAACAACTTTGGGCAGCTTTACAAGAAAAACTTGCAACTGATTAAGAAAAAATAATCTACGGTGGGGTTACACCAAATAGGACCTGCGGGTCCTATTTTTTTGAGTAAATACAATATGGCAGCATCATTAGACGGCGTCTTAATTAAAAAGGCGAATAAGCAAGAAACATTTACCGAAGCACAAATAGACGATATCGTCAAGTGTATGGATCCTGACGAAGGATATTTGTACTTTGCTCGCAAGTTTGCATACATTCAACACCCTGTAAAAGGCAAGCTGTTGTTTGATCCTTATGAGTATCAGTTGCGATTGATGCATAGCTATCACAATTATCGTTTCAACATCAATATGATGCCTAGACAAACAGGTAAGACCACATGTGCTAGTATCTACTTAGCATGGTATGCAATGTTTAATCCAGACCAAACTATTCTTGTAGCAGCACACAAATACACAGGTGCGCAAGAGATTATGTCACGCATACGCTTTGTGTACGAAACTTGTCCAGATCATATTAGAGCAGGCGTTACAAGTTACAACAAGCAATCAATTGAATTTGAAAATGGATCACGTATTGTAGCACAAACTACAACGGGCAACACAGGACGTGGTATGAGTATCTCGTTACTATACTGTGACGAGTTTGCATTTGTGCAACCCAATATCGCAGAAGAGTTTTGGACTTCAATATCACCTACACTAGCAACAGGTGGTCGTGCTATTATTACAAGCACACCTAACTCAGATGAAGATACATTTGCTACTATTTGGAAACAAGCAGAAGAAAAATTTGATGCACACGGCAACGAACAAGAACTAGGCACAAACGGTTTTCACAGTTTTGTTGCACAATGGGACGAACATCCTGATCGTGACGAAGTGTGGAAAACTGAAGAAATTGGCCGCATCGGTGAAGAAAAGTTCCGTCGTGAATACGGTTGTGAATTCCTAGTATTTGACGAAACACTAATCAATAGTTTAACGCTAGCAGCTATGGAAGGCGGTTCGCCTATACTTAACATGGGCCAAACACGCTGGTATAAGAAACCTACTAATCAATACACATATGTTATTGCACTTGATCCTAGCATGGGCACAGGAGGCGACAATGCTGCTATACAAGTATTTGAGTTACCTAGTTACGAACAAGTAGCAGAGTGGCAACACAATCAAACTGCTATACCTGGACAGATTCGTGTACTAAGTGATATCTGTAAATATATTGCAGACGAAACTAGAAATCCAAATGGTGTTTACTGGAGTGTAGAAAATAATGGAATCGGCGAAGCGGCACTAATAGTTATAAATGATTTTGGAGAAGAGAATATACCAGGATTGTTTATATCAGAACCTATGCGTAAAGGACATGTGCGTAAATTCCGTAAAGGATTTAATACAACGCATAGCACTAAAATTACAGCTTGCAGTCGATTAAAGACTATGGTTGAAAACAACAAAATGACAATTAGAAGTAAACCGTTACTATCCGAGTTAAAAGGATATGTAGCAACCGGAAGTAGTTTTCAAGCTAAAAGCGGAATGACTGATGATTTAGTAAGTGCAACACTATTGTCTTTAAGAATGATGACTGTTCTTAAAGATTGGGACCCTAGAGTGTACGATACTTTCAACCAAGCAGAGCGAGATGAAGATTATGAAGCACCAATGCCTATCTTTGTTAGCACCAACTATTGATAAATAATATTATGAAAAGCCTTGATAATATAGCAGAAGATTTATTTAATAAAATACGTGGACGTTTTCCTAGTGTAACCATAGGTGATCAGGATGGAAAAATAACAAACGATCCGTTGGTCGCTAGATTCTTTGATTTTGATTACAAAGAAGGTGATCGTAACGTCGGTAAAGTAAGCATTAGTATTAGTGAAGAAAAACTTTCCATAATGTATAGCAATAGTTTCGTTGAAAACGAAGATACCGTTACTAGACAAAACTGGTATGATTTTTTAAAAGAGTTAAGAGTATTTGCAAGAAAAAGGCTATTACAATTTGATACTAGGGATATAACAAAATCAAACTTAGATAAACGAGATTATAAATTCTTAGCACAACAGCAAGGCGGAGAGACAACTATGAGCGAGTCAAAAATGTATGGTACTAGTAAACAGAGCTACCAAAATATCGGTAATGCTAGATTAAGCATTAAACACACTGAAACTGTAAATCAAGAAATAGCAGCTGGCCGCACACAAAAAATTGGCGCTATATATGTTGAAAATGCAGATGGTGAAAGATTTAAATATCCTTACAAACATCTAAATGGTGCAAGAGCAATGGCACGTCATGTTGCTGAAGGCGGTAAACCGTATGATGATTTTGGCAAGCATATTACTAGTTTAAGTGAAGAACTTGCTAACCTGCGTAAATTTAAGACTTACATGAATCGCTCAAGTGTAATGGCCGAAAGTTTAGCAGAATACGCTGACGTTATTGCTGAAAGACTTAACACTATTAAAAAGACTGTTGCGTCTTTACAAAAAGAAACTTATTACAAAGAAGCAGTTAGTTCGTATGAAGTGCCTGTAATGGAAGATGTGCCATCAGACGTTGCAGAAAATTGGATTGAACAGTTAACTATCAAACAGTTTAACGAAGATTTAAAAGACGTGTTTCCTTTTGTTTACAAGTTAGTAAGTGAAGCAACCCGAGCAACAGAACTAGGCCCAGACGATCTACTAGGCGAAGAAGAAAAAGGTGCTATCAAAGACACGTATCTTAATAAGAAAACAAAGGAAGAAATTGAACTAGAATCAGCTTTTGAGTCCGCGCTAGGTCAGTTTTCAGATGAAATATGCGAAGACTGCGGCAACCAAAGCTGGACTACATTAGGCATGACTGAAGAAGAAATTGAAGAAAGCGAAAGACACGGAAACAGCGCAATTTACGACAAGTGTTGGAAAGGCTATTCAAGAGTTCCAGGCACAACGGCAGGTGAACCAGGTAGTTGTAAAAAGAACGAAGGCGATGAGATTGACGGACCAGACGGCGAAAAGATTAAATTAGAAAAAGATGAACAAAAGACTCCATTAGGCGAGTTTATACTATCTTACTACGATAGAGAAAACGGAACTTTTCCTAAAGGCGAAACAGCAATCTTAACAATGATTGAAAAAGACTACGGTGAGGAGTATATTGATCCTGCTAAGTCGTTTATCGAAGCAATAAACACTAAGTTTGAACAAATTAACGGATATAAAGATCCTGAACTAGTCGAAGACGATGATGATCTTTATACTGTACAAAAAGGTGACACAGTATATAGTTTATCAAAACAATCAGGAACACCAGTTGGTGATATCATTGAAATTAATGGTCTAGACGATAGTGCAGCAATCCAAGTAGGACAGCAACTAAGAGTTCCAGGTATTAACCAAATTGGTGCAAGTCCGGCAACTCCAGGAGCAACAAGAGGCATCGATCCAAAAGATAACTATAGCAAAGACGACTTCGAAAGACTTGTAAACCAAGGAACAACTGAAGAGTTTAATGATATTAAGAAATTAGCAGGGCTATAATAGTCCTGTTATAAGTTTTTTAAGTTTTTCTTTAAAAAAGACTTGACTTAGTTTGTAAAGTACAGTATACTTATAACTGTGCTACAAACAATTAGGCACAGTGTAGAAATACACATAAGCACATAGGCATAACATTTTAGGAGGCATTAACTATGGCATCATTAGCAGAAATCCGAGCAAAGCTCAAAGAACAAGAAGCAGGCGCTTCGAACAACCGTCAATCAAACGGCGGCGACAACAGCATTTACCCATTTTGGAATATCAAAGAAGGCGAAAGCGCAACACTGCGTTTCCTACCTGACGGCGATGTAGACAATACTTTCTTTTGGAAAGAGCGTCTAGTTATTAAACTTCCATTTGCGGGTGTTAAAGGCGAAACAGATTCACGCCCAGTACAAGTACAAGTACCGTGTATGGAAATGTACGGCGACAGCTGTCAGATCCTACAAGAAGTACGTGGATGGTTTAAAGACCCAAGCCTTGAAGACATGGGTCGTAAATACTGGAAAAAGCGTAGTTATATCTTCCAAGGGTTTGTAACAGACAACCCGCTAGCCGATGATACTACTCCTGAGAATCCAATTCGACGCTTTATTATTGGTCCACAAATCTTCCAGATCATTAAACAAGCACTTATGGATCCAGACATGGAAGAATTGCCAACAGATTATACTGCTGGTGTAGACTTCCGTCTTAACAAAACATCCAAAGGCGGTTACGCAGACTATTCAACATCTAACTGGGCACGTAGAGATCGTCCACTTGGTGATACTGAAATGGCTGCGGTTAATGCACATGGATTGTTTAATCTTAGTGACTTCCTACCTAAAAAGCCAGGCGAAGTTGAACTTAACGTCATGAAAGAAATGTTCGAAGCGTCAGTGGACGGTGAAGCATTTGACATGGATCGTTGGGGTCAATATTTCCGTCCAGCAGGTATGGCACAGCGTACAGGTGATCCAAACACACCAAAAGCAGCTACACCAGCACCAGCAGCAGCACCAGCAACACCAGTAG
>Ga0209603_1004437_pt1 | contig 11672 bp, 10 predicted proteins | sample COGITO_mtgs_1206_FD_184812 | JGI IMG/M metagenome (GOLD analysis project Ga0209603, IMG submission 184812) | Pelagic marine microbial communities from North Sea - COGITO_mtgs_120607 (SPAdes) (version 2) | ecosystem: Environmental > Aquatic > Marine > Epipelagic ... | reverse complement strand
CTATGGCTTGAAGTCTCACTCCGTTTTGATTCATTTCATCAACTTCGTTTGACAATGAATGAACCAGTAAATTCATTAAACCTTCAACCTCTTTTTGAGGGCGGTTCCAGTTTTCGGTAGAAAAAGCATAAAGCGTGAGATACTTTACCTTGAGCTCTGTGGCGGTTTTCAATGTTTCACGTACCGCTTCTACGCCTTTGGAATGACCAAAGAGGCGGTCTTCCCCATGACTTTTTGCCCAACGACCATTACCATCCATGATGATGGCTACATGTTCTGGAACATTATTCAGATCGATATGACTTAAATCACTCATTGTAAAGCTTAACGAAGATAAGTAAACATTCTTGTGTCAAACCTTAAATTAAAAGGCTTAACATGTCTTAACATATAAGAACCGTAGAGCAACAAGCGTTACTCAATAATTATTCCTTATTCTGCTAAAACGATCAGCTTATTGTTTGTCAATTCGGCAACGCCACCTTTAATCTTTACAGAAATTTTTTCTGGTGATTCGATTTCAATTGCCTCATTTTTTTGTTCTTCACTTAATGGGCTCTCTAAGTCAATAGAAAGAATTCCTTCAGACAAGGCAGAGATGATAGGGGCGTGATTGTTAAGCACCTGAAAAATCCCATCTTTTCCTGGAAGAGAAACAGCTGTTACCTCTCCACTAAAAATACCTGACTCCGGAGTAATTATATCTAATTTCATAGTGATTATGCCTCAGAAAGCATTTTTTCTCCTGCCTCAATAACATCTTCAATACCACCTTTTAAGTTAAAGGCTGCTTCTGGATACTTGTCGTATTTCCCATCAAGGATATCATTAAATGCAGTAATTGTTTCTTGAATATCTACTAAAACTCCTGGAAGACCAGTAAATTGCTCAGCAACATGGAATGGCTGAGATAAATATCTCTGAACCCTTCTTGCACGATGCACAATCATTTTGTCTTCTTCAGAAAGCTCATCCATACCTAGGATGGCAATGATATCCTGCAGTTCTTTGTAACGTTGAAGAGTTACTTTAACGCGTTGAGCACAATCATAATGTTCGTCTCCAACTATTTCTGGAGTCAAAATTCTTGATGTTGAATCTAAAGGATCAACTGCTGGATAAATACCGAGCTCTGCAATTTTTCTTGACAATACCGTTGTTGCATCAAGGTGAGCAAACGTGTTCGCTGGTGCTGGATCTGTAAGGTCATCCGCAGGCACATATACCGCTTGTACGGATGTAATTGAACCACTTTTTGTAGAAGTAATTCTTTCCTGCATCGCTCCCATTTCTGTAGCAAGTGTTGGTTGGTAACCTACCGCTGAAGGCATTCTTCCAAGTAGCGCAGAAACCTCTGAACCTGCTTGGGTAAATCTAAATATATTGTCAACGAAGAAAAGGATGTCTTTCCCTTGACCTTCTCCGTCACCATCTCTAAAGTATTCGGCAATGGTAAGACCTGAAAGCGCTACTCTTGCTCTTGCTCCTGGAGGCTCGTTCATTTGACCAAAAACGAATGTCGCTTTTGATTCTTTCATCTGCTCTAAGTCAATTTTATTTAGGTCCCATCCACCTTCTTCCATAGAATGAAGGAAGTCATCACCATATTTAATAATGCCTGATTCAAGCATTTCTCTAAGCAAATCATTTCCTTCTCTTGTTCTTTCACCAACTCCGGCAAATACAGAAAGACCACCGTGACCCTTAGCAATATTGTTAATTAACTCTTGGATAAGTACCGTTTTACCAACCCCTGCTCCTCCAAACAAACCGATTTTACCACCTTTCGCATATGGCTCAATCAAGTCAATAACCTTAATTCCTGTGAATAATATTTCTGTAGCAGTAGAAAGATCTTCGAATTTCGGTGCATCTCTGTGGATTGGAAGTCCGTCGCTGTTTTCCACCTCATTGATTCCATCAATAGCTTCTCCAACAACATTAAACAATCTTCCTTTAATTTTCTCACCAGTTGGCATCTTGATAGAAGTTCCGGTTGAAACAACCTCCATTCCACGTGTAAATCCATCTGTTGAATCCATTGATATTGCACGAACAGAGTTTTCTCCAACGTGTGCTTGAACTTCAAGAACAACTCTTGTTCCATCTGACTTAAATGCCTCTAAGGCATCATAAATTTTTGGGAGCTCTACCTCTTTTTCAAAGGCAACATCAACAACTGGGCCGATAACTTGAGCAATTTTTCCTTTTAAACTAGACATTTATACCTGTTTGAATTTGGGTGCAAATATAACCCATTTATTTTAATTAAAAGCGATTGAAAACATTAAAAAATTATGGCTTAAGCACCATTCTAATCGTTCCTCGTCAATAATTTAACCGTAATAAACGTAAATAGAACTGTTAAAATGCCTACTGAAACCACAATCGTGGAAAAATCTATCCAAGAAAATCCGATTGGATAAGCTTGATTCGCCGAGATTTTTATAGGTTCAAATTTCATTTGTAATGCACATATAAGATAACCCAATAATGCACCTAAAAGGGCACCTAAAGCAGAAATCATAATGCCTTGAAAAAAGAAAATTTGAAAAATACCCTTTTGGGTGATTCCTAAGCTCTTTAAGGCGAGAAAATTATTCTTTTTCTCGATGTAAATCATCGTAATCGACGACACCAAGTTAAAACAAGCCAATATAAAGACGAAGATTAAAATCAAGGTTAAAATGAGCTTTTCAGATTTACTTGTTTTGAATATTAGCGCGTTCTTTTCGTGATACGTTTTGACTTGAAATGAATCTCCCAGCTTTTGTTGAAAACTGTTTTTTAGGTCCATCAGGTCCGCACCAGGTTCTGCTCTTACATATATGTGAGAAATTGTCTTATTTGTGTCTTTAACAAATTCTCTAAAATCACTTAATGGCCAAAGAAATGTTTCTTCGTTTACTATTTTATTTTGGTAGACGAGTACTGACGATATTCGTGTTTTCTTTTTTAAAAATGGTTGCTTTGCTCGTACTGATATGTTTTTCTTCGGTAGAAAAATCGTGAATTCTGAATTTATTGATGCCTCAAGCTTATTAATTAACCCTATTCCCATTATTCCCGTTGGGCCTTGTGGGTCGTGCAATACAGGGGCTCCGCCTTTATGATGTTTGGGCAATCCTGTAACATTCAAAAACGCATCGTCAACAGCGTAGAGCCTCGCATTTGTTCTTTTAATTCGGTAGTCCTTTTGATCTTCAATGGGTTGACCATACTCCAACACAATCAGCTCCTCTCTTCCTTTAGCAATCGTTTTGACGTCTTTAATGGAAGAAAGTTCTTTCCAGTTAATTTCGGTTTCAGAAAAGGTTTTTCCTGTCGTTGGTGTGATCGTAATTGACGCATCAAATTCACTGTAAATTTGATCAATCAACTTTTCCATGCCGTTAAAGGCCGAAAGTAATATCACAAGGGCACAAGTAATTACGGCAATTCCAATAATAGCAATTCGAGTAATAATGGTAATTACATTTCGCTTTTTTTGCGAGCGTAAATACTTAAATGCGATATAAAATGATGTTTTGATATCTATTTTTTTAGGAGCTGGTCTATTTTAGAAGCATAATCAAGAGAATCGTCAATGAAAAATTTAAGTGCCGGTATTTTTCTTAGGTTTTTTAGTTTTCGTCCAACATCTCCTCTAATTCTTCCGGTATTTTGCTCTATACTCTCAAAAACTTCTGCTTTGTCTTTTGCGCCAAAAATACTTAAGTAACATCTCGCCAATGACAAATCACTTGTAACTCTCACCACTGTTACGCTCACCATAGCCCCCAAACAAATTGAGCTGTTTTTCTGAAAAAAGCTGGCAAGCTCACTTTGAATAACTGATTCTATTTTACCCTGACGTATTGATCCCATATTACAAATTTAAGAATACTATGATACCATTGTGCGAAAACTAAAAATGTATCTTTGCACTAATGATTAAATCTTCCCTTGAAATATTACACTACACGCTGAAGTATAAGTTTTTGACAATTATGGTTGTTTTAAGCAACCTTTTGTTTGTCATTTTCAATTTGCTTTCCCTTGTACTCTTTATACCTGTTCTGCAATTGATTTTTAGAGACCCCAATGACATAGAAATCACAGCAGAACCGACTTTTGAATGGGGGTTTTCAGATCTTTTTGTTTACGCAAAAGATTATTACAACTTCACCATGTCAACAATGGTAAAAAACAATCCTCTTGATGCCTTGTTTTTTGTCTGTGTCTCGGTCATGATTGCCTTTTTTTTAAAGAATTTATTTAGATATGGAGCCGTATGGTTTCAGTCAGAGCTTCGAATGGGCGTTGTTCGCGATGTTAGAGATTCGCTTTTTCATAAAGCCATGAACCTGCCTTTGTCTTATTATTCAAATGAAAGAAAGGGAGATTTGATGGCAAGAATGAACAGTGATGTCAACGAAATAGAAATCGCAGTTGTATGTTTGTTAGAACTATTATTTAGAGAACCATTTGCGGTTATTATCAATGTGGCGACCTTGATTTATTTGAGTCCGCAACTGTCTCTTATTTCGTTTTTTCTTTTGCCCATATCGGCCTTGGTTATTTCTGTAATTGGAAAAAGTCTAAAACGAACAGCAAAAAAGAGCCAAGAACAAACCAGTAGATTGTACTCCTCTATGGATGAAGGCATTGATGGAATACGAATTATTAAGGCCTTTAATGCTGTATCCTTTATAGTAAATAGATTTAAACGAACCAACTTGCAACACCAGCGCCTTATTACCCGGACGTTTAGAAAAAAAGATTTATCTCCATTATTGAATGAAACCATTGGAGCCTGTGTGATGCTTAGTTTAGTTTGGTTTGGGGGTAAGTTGATCCTTGATGACCCAAGCAATGCCTTTTCAGGAGAGGTTTTCTTGACCTTTGTAATAGTTTTTTCTCAACTGCTTAGGCCTATTCAGAATATATCAAAAAACATTTCCAACATGATTAAGTCTCGGGCATCCCAGGATCGAATCAACGAGGTTCTCGATCTGGATGAAGTGGTTACAGAAATAAAATCTCCCATTTCAATTGATCGATTTAATGATGAAATTAGGTTTAAGAATGTGTCATTTAAATACAATGACACTGCGATACTGGATCAAATTGATTTCACGATCAAGAAAGGCCAAAATATAGCATTGGTTGGTGAGTCGGGAAGTGGTAAAACGACCTTAATCAATCTCATTCCTCGCTTTTATAATGTTTCAAGCGGCTCTATCGAAATAGACAATAAAGATATTGCTTCTTTATACCTTGAAAAGCTAAGGTCCCTGATTAGCTTGGTATCACAAGACGCCATTCTTTTCAACGCGAGCATTGCTGCGAATATTGCATTTGGCGAAGAAGAGCCTGACATGGAAAAGGTTGTAGAGGCTGCAAAAACAGCAAATGCACACGGCTTTATTTCAAAATTCGAGCATAATTATTCAACGGTCATTGGTGAGCGAGGTAATAAGTTATCCGGGGGGCAAAAACAACGGATTAGTATTGCTAGAGCCATCTACAAAAACCCTGAAATATTGATTCTTGACGAGGCTACATCAGCACTGGATCTTGAATCAGAAAAGTTGGTACAACAAGCACTAGACAAGGTTATGAAAAAAAGGACCTGCATCATTATTGCGCACAGGTTAAGCACCATTAAAAACGCCGATTTGATATTGGTCCTCGCCAACGGGAAAATCGTAGAAAGAGGAAGCCATCCCGAACTTATTGAGCAAAAAGGAGTCTACAAGAAGCTATTTGAGCTTCAGACCGTTTAAAATTAAATTCAATTCCTGAACAATTCCATGTACTAATGGTTACATTTGCACTATGGCAGACAATATAGGCTTTTCTTCAGTGAATTATGTAAAAGGCAAAAACGTTGAATTCTACAAGGTTTTACGCCAGCGTGTAAACGGTTATTTTAAAGAAAAAAATATCTCAAGACATGCCAACTCAGCTATGGTTTTTAAGACCATTTGCATGGTTTCTTTATATATTATTCCATTTGTATTGATTCTTACTTTAAACATCGAATCATGGGCTGTAATAGGCTTGTGGGCGTTGATGGGAATTGGTATGGCGGGATGTGGTTTGTCTGTGATGCATGACGCAAATCATGGTGCTTATTCTAAAAATCCTGCTGTAAATAGTTTCATTGGTAAAATTCTTATCATATTGGCTGGAAATCCTGCAAATTGGCGGATTCAGCATAACGTACTTCACCATACCTACACCAATGTCACAAATTATGATGAAGACATTGCCCCTCCCCCTGCTATATTAAGATTTTCGCCACACACCAAAAGGTATAAAATTCACCGGTTCCAACATTTTTATGCCTATTTCTTTTATGGTTTAATGACCATTACTTGGTTTATCAATAAAGACTATTCTCAAGCAATGCGTTACAAAAAATTAGACCTTTTAAAAACGCAAGGACTTACATTTAAAAAACACTTGAGGAATATTATCGTTAATAAAGTGGTTTATGCAGCCATTTTTATTGCGCTTCCTTTTTGGTTGAGTCCGGCTTCTTGGTATGTTACCTTGAGTGGTTATTTGTTGATGCAATTCCTCTGCGGATTTATATTAGGTATCGTATTTCAACCTGCGCACGTCGTTCCTACCTCAACGTATCCTATGCCAGACAAGTCTGGAGATATTGAAGCCGATTGGGCAGTTAGTCAAATGTACAATACCGCAAATTTTGCACACGAATCGAGATTATTCTCCTGGTACGTGGGAGGCTTAAATTACCAAGTGGAGCATCACTTATTTCCGAATATTTGTCACATACACTACCGAAAGTTGTCCAAAATCGTTAAGTCTACGGCTGAGGAGTTTGAAGTTCCTTATCATTCTTATGCCACTTTTATGGGCGCCCTCAAAGAGCACACCAAAATGCTTTACGATTTAGGGAATAAAGACGTCGCTCCAGCCATTCACTAAGCTTGAATTTTTCTGAGTTTTATGACTTTTGCAACTCACTAGAATACGCAGAAGAGTCGTTCCCTTTTGATCAAAAAACCATTGTATTCAAAAAAAAAGATAAGATTTTTGCACTAGCTAATACTGAAGATTTCCTATTCATTAACATGAAATGTGACCCATTAAAGGCGGTTGAGCTCAGGGAACAATATCGTGGAATACGTCCTGGATATCACATGAATAAAAAACATTGGAATTCCGTGTATGTGAATCAAGATGTTTCCGATAGTTTAGTTTATGAACTGATTAGAAAGTCTTACCTGTTAGTTTAACTCTAACAAATAGCTCAAATCTTTACGAAGCTCACCTTGCTTATACGTTCTCCATTCTGGAACGATACAATGTAGGATCCTTTTGGATAATCCGTACAGTCAATAATCATTTTCTTTTTTGATTGAATATAGCTAAATATCTCTTTTCCAGAGGCATCAATTATTGTTGCTTTTGCACCAATCAACTGAGATGGAACAGATACGCGAATTTTTTCATCCGTTGGATTTGGATACAATAAAATCTCCTCATTATTTTCGATTATTCCTACACTGCTTTCAATGGTTAGGTTTAAAGTAATTGAACTGTCACAGCCTACACTGTTGTTTATGGTTTGAGCATAGACTCCCGAGCTATCGTAAGTAACACCGTTTAGGGTATATGAATCTAATGCTGTTTCTGTGAGAGAAGAACTTGTACTCTGATTTATCACTAAATCCAATGTAATTGTCGAATCGCAGCCGTGTACAGTAGTGTATTCGATAGTTGCCGTATTGTTGTTTTCGGTGTAGGTGTTTCCATCCATCCACGTGTAGCTATCACATGACGTTTGAGCGTCTATTCCCAAATAGGAATTGTTAATTGTCAGATCTAAGACAATAGTCGAATCGCAACCCTCAATGTTTGGAATATTATATGTTGCTGTATTGTTACTGGAAGTGTATGTGTTCGCGTCAATCCAGGTATATGAGTCGCAAGCATTTTGACTGTCTATGGTGCTTGAACTAGACCCTTGCTGATAGACCCTGATGTAATCAAGTACCATTTCGCTATCTGTGAAAGCTGGGTCTATTGAGTTCTGTATTGCTACATTTAATAATAGATATTGGTCTGCAACGTAAGGCCACGTACTCATGTTTTGAGGAGAGGGACTGTAGGTATAATAAGGAACCCCATCCAAGCTAAATGTAATTTCATCAGCTGTCCACTCCATGGCATAAACATGAAATGTATTTGAAACATCGGTTGCCATTAATCCCCCATGATTTACGGTTGCTCCAAATGAAGATGGTGTGTGAAGTGCACTTTGCACATAGTTTTGATTGGAACCCCAGTGTTCCATTATATCGATCTCACCGCATTCAGGCCATCCCGTTGTTCCAAAACCCTGAGTCTGCCAATAAGCTCCTGTTTCATTTATGTTTTTTCCGAGCATCCAAATGGCTGGCCAAGTACCCACCCCTTCAGGCAGCTTTGCTCGAGCTTCAACACGTCCGTGGGTAAATGCGAATTTAGAGTTGAGCCTAGCAGATGTGTACTCTTTCGTTATTCCCTGAACGGGGTCCGTATAGGTTTCATCTTTTGCTACAATATGCAGGTATCCATTTTGAACAAAAGCATTGTCTTCTCGATCTGTGTAGTGCTGAAGTTCTCCATTGTACCAACCCCATCCATTTGGGATATACGTTTGATGAAACCACTTCGAATTGTCTATTGGTCCATTCCCGTCAAACTCATCTGACCAAACTAGATCACTGAAAGGTGAACAGCTTCCAACATTACCATCGTAGCTTACATCATCTAGATATGCCGTGACAAGGTCAAAATTGTTTTCTCCATTTATCTGCAATACCACTCGATTGAAATCAGTTCTTAAAACCGGATCGGGAGATCCTCCATTGAAATTTATAAATGGATCATTTAAGAAATCAAATGATACCACTTGCCATTGGTCGAGTGTTATGTTTTTTATGATCTCCGATTGTGTTTCCCATGGAGCTCCTTGGGTGCCATCCTGCAACTTTAGTGATATTTGATTGTTTTGATTTCCCGTTAAGCTTCCAGAAGAGATAAATATTTTTAGTGTAAATGTGTGGTATACAGAAAGATCAAAATTCTCATTCACATCAAAGCGAATGTTGGCATATTGACCGCCATTGTCTGAATATTTTAGCACCGTTGAAGAAACATTTATACCTTGCACGTATGGGTTTAAAAATGCATTATCCATATTACAAGCATCTCCAAACCACGTTGTGATATCTCCATTGCCTTCAAAGTCGTCATATACATTCTGCACCTGAGACCAGGTCGAAAACGCAATTAAAAAAACGATTACTGGAAAGATCTTTTTCATAGGATCTAATGTGTTAAGCCTTCTCATAGTGTCAAAAATACGCTTATTGGTTTACAAAGCAAAACCTCCTTGACCTTTTTTGAAATAGTTTATAATCGTGTCAACCTCATTCTCAAGATTTTTATTATATCAATCTGCCGTTATGAATTTTATGTATATTTAATATTCCATTTTATATGGATTAAAAGAGACTTTACAATAATCAAAAATAAAAATATGAGTGATTTCCCGTGGTTTAAATCCTACCCTTCCGAAGTTCCAAAAACAATAGAACTTGATCGATACAACAATCTTGTTGAAATTTTCGATCAATCTGTAAAAAGCTTTGGTGATAAAACTGCTTATAAAAACATGGATGTCGAGATCAGCTTCAATGACGTTTCGGCTCATGTAGACGCCCTTGTTTGGCACCTTCAAAACAATACGAACTTGAAAAAAGGAGATCGAATTGCACTTCAAATGCCGAACCTTCTCCAATTCCCAATAACCATTTTTGCCTGTTTAAAAGCGGGCTTGGTGATTGTAAATACCAACCCTCTGTATACGGCAGAAGAAATGCGTCATCAATACAAAGACTCTGGAGCGAAAGCCATTATTATATTGGAAAACTTTGCCCACAATCTTGAACAAATTCTTGATGAAACCGAAATTGAAACGGTTATTACGACAACTATCGGAGACATGCTTGGAGGATTAAAGGGTGCAATTACCAACTTTGTCGTTCGAAAAGTTAAAAAAATGGTGCCTGCATTTACGCTTAATGACACTACGTCTTTAAAACAAATTTTTAAAGACAGTAAAGGAAAAAAGGGAGCGCCGGTTGCTCTTGGAAAAGACGATCGAGCATTCCTTCAATATACCGGAGGGACTACTGGGGTATCAAAAGGAGCGACGCTTTCTCATGGAAACATTTGTGCCAATGTACAGCAGGTCGAAGCCTGGATTGGTCATGAATTCGAAGACGGACAAGAAACCATCATTACCGCGCTTCCGATGTATCACATCTTTGCACTTACTGCTAATTGTGTGGTCTTCTTTAGATATGGAGCAAAAAACATTTTGATTACCAATCCAAGAGACATGAAAGGATTCTGTAAAGACCTCAAGAAAAATCCGTTTACTTTCATCACGGGTGTCAACACGCTTTTCAATGGTCTATTGAATCAAGACGCTTTCCGAAGTCTTGATTTTAGCAAGCTTAAAATGGCCCTTGGTGGAGGAATGGCAGTCCAGGATGTGGTTGCTGCTGAATGGGAAAAAGTGACTAATAGTCCGATGCTTGAGGCATATGGCTTGTCCGAAACAAGCCCTGCAGCAACAATTAATCCTGTTGGAGGCAGCCATAAAATAGGAACCATTGGACTACCCCTACCCAATACCGACATTAAGATTTTCGACGACGACAAGGTCGAGGTTGCACAAGGAGAAAAGGGAGAGATTGGAATCAAAGGCCCACAAGTTATGCAGGGGTATTGGAACCGACCTGAAGAGACGGCCAATTGCATGCACGGAGAATATTTTCTTACAGGAGATGTAGGGGTTATTGACGAAGACGGGTTTTTCAAAATTGTTGATCGAAAGAAAGAAATGGTTTTGGTTTCTGGATTTAATGTATATCCTAGTGAAGTGGAAAAAGCAATTACCGAAAATCCTAAGGTCTTAGAGGTAGGTGTTTGCGGAGGCAAAAACGACGACGGAACAGAATTCGTTCAGGCCTTTGTCGTGAAAAAAGATGACTCTTTGACCAAAGAGGAAGTGATCGAAACCTGTAGGGACAGCCTGACCGCCTATAAAGTTCCAAAAGTCGTGCACTTCAGAGACGAATTACCGAAATCAAACGTAGGTAAAATTTTAAGACGCTTACTCAAGTAAGAAAATGGATTTCGACAAAGAATACATAGGTCAGTCAAAAGACCCTGAAAAAGAAATAAGCTTTAAAGAAATAAGCTTTAAGTCAGGAATCAAACCTGACTTTGAGAATAAGAAAGACCACGAAGCTTGGAATGAAAAATATAATTCGCTAAGCACAGAGGATAAAATATTACTGGAAACGCAAGAACAAACTAGACTCGCAAGAAGAACATCCAACAATATGGCATTCTTCTTTTGGTGGTTTATTCTTGGGGTTGGTCTTTCCATTTTGTATGTTTTATTTTTAAAAAATTGAAAATATAATATCTTCTTTTTGAGAATCGACAAATACATCTGGCATGTTCGTCTATCAAAGACACGTTCTTTGGCTGCAAAGCTTGTGGACGGAAACAAAATCAAAATCAACTCGAAAGAATGCAAGCCATCTAAAGAAGTCTGCGTGGGAGACCTCATCACTGTTCAAAAAAACAAT
>Ga0209603_1004435_pt1 | contig 11676 bp, 23 predicted proteins | sample COGITO_mtgs_1206_FD_184812 | JGI IMG/M metagenome (GOLD analysis project Ga0209603, IMG submission 184812) | Pelagic marine microbial communities from North Sea - COGITO_mtgs_120607 (SPAdes) (version 2) | ecosystem: Environmental > Aquatic > Marine > Epipelagic ... | reverse complement strand
GTAAATGCAACAAATGGTCCTGAAATTGATGTAGAAGGTGCTGCGGGTTTTAACCTGAGACATCTTTCCGCTAATCAACCAATGTTTTTTTTAACTGCAGCAGGTACAGGAGAGATTAGGTTTGGAACTAATAATGTTAATTCAAGAGTTATTATAACAAGCACAGGGGCATTAAAATCTACAGTTTCTTTAGCGGTTGGTTCTATTACTCCTTCAACAACAACTGGCAGAATAGATGCTTCAAATGATATAGTTGCTTATTCTACTTCTGATATTAGATTAAAAGATAATATTAAAAGTATTGACAAAGCTTTAGACAAAGTTAATAGTATACAAGGCATAGAGTTTGACTGGATAGAAAAAGAAGAGGTACACGGTAATAGTGGACATGATATAGGTGTTATAGCTCAAGAAATAGAAAAAGTATTACCAGATGTAGTTACTACTAGAGACAACGGCTACAAAGCTGTTAAGTATGAAAAAATTGTACCATTACTAATAGAAGCCATAAAAGACCTATCAAAACAAGTTGATGGCTTAAAAAGATTAATATAATGGGTTTACCTAGTTCTGGAACATTAAGTATAAGTGATATAGCAAATGAGTTTAGCGTATCACTATCTAACGTAGCTTTAAATGCAACATTAGGTACTTATGCTAGTAAATCGTCAGGTGCTACTACAAAAATTTCTGATTTTTATGGTCTATCTAATTTAACTTCTTTTAGTTACAATGCTGAAGGGGACGAAACACCAACAGCGGCTTGTAGTTTAGAATCAACAGAAGATACAGCGTATCACAATGGGTCTGGTACTTATCCTGACGTAGATGATGTTGTATATAGTAACAGTAGTGGAACACAAGAGCTTGCACAAGCTGTTTATAAATATGACAATGGTACATCAGCTGGAGGATTTATAAATGTTGCAGAAGACGGTGAAGTTGCAAATGTTGGAAACTGTAGATAAATTAAAAAAAATATAAAATGGCGATAATAAAAACATATCCTTTAAAGAATAACTACTACGGACCTGATAGACTATTACTATCTGATATGCAACCAGACTCAGAAGGAAATGTTTCAGGAGATACTAGAAATCTTACACTATCTAGTTTAAAAAGCTTTTTAGGTGCAAATGCTGTTTTAAATTTAACAACTACAGGTACTTCGGGAGCCTCTACTTATGATGCTAATACAAATACTTTAAATGTACCTGTCTACGAGGGAGATACATACAACTTAAGAGCTCTGCAAAAAAGTGGGGCTAGTGTTCCTTTAAAACTAAATGCAGCATCTGGAACAGATTCTGAAGTTAGCTTTACTGAAGGCAATAATGTTACTTTAACTAGAAACAGTGACACTGAAATAACCATATCAGCAACAGGTGGTAATGCTGGTGTTAGCTCTATTACAAATGCTTTTGGTACTTATATAAGTGGAACTAACAATACAGCTGCTACAGGAGCTGTTGGTTTAGGAACTATAAACTTAAGCGCAATTAATGGAACATCTATAGCTACAACTAGATTTTTAAGTAAAGACAATACTTGGGATGTTATTTCAGCATCCGGATCTAACACACAGTTTCAATACAATAATACTGGAGCTTTTGCTGGAACTCCTTTAATGGTTATTACTGGTAATGATGAAATACAAATAGGTCAACAGACTAACGAGCAAGGTAAGTTAATTGTAAGTGGACAAGCTGCAGGCACCTCTGGATTAATTAAAATTGAGGGAAAATCTGCTAGAGGAGTAACTTTTAGTGTACAGCCAGAAACAAACGTTAATTACGATGTTGTTTTCCCAGACACGGGACCTGGAGGTAATAATAAAATATTAGAATCAGATAGCTCAGGAAATTTAGCTTGGGTAAGTACTCCAGTACCTGGACCAATTACAGCAAGTACTGGCATTGCTAATTACCTACCTAAATATAGTTCTTCTACAGCATTAGCAAATAGTGTAATATATGAATCAAGTTCTAATATAGGTATCGGAACTACTACTCCAGGTGCTAAATTACATGTTAGAGATTCTTCAGCAAGTACGTCCACAGTAAAAATATCTGCTGCAAGCAATGTTGCAAACTATGGTTATTTAACTATGACAGATAACACGGCTAACACTGCTAAACTAACTCTTGGTACTACTTACGGATATAGCACAAATAAAGATGCGATAACTTTATTTAATGGCGACGTAGGTATAGGAACAACTAGCCCGTCTACTAAACTAGATGTAAATGGCACTGTTAATCTTACAAATCTTACAGTAAGTTCAGCTCAAGGTACTAATGGTCAAGCTTTAACTTCTACAGGAAGTGGTGTTGGTTGGGCAACTCCTCCACAAGGTACAATCACTGCTGTTTCAGGTCAAAGTGGTATTTCAGGTGCTGGTACTTCAGGTGCTGTAGTTCTTACAAACTCTGATAGAGGATCTACCGCAGTAGCTGCTCTAAATTTTTTCAAAACTATTGCTACACCTACTAACGACGTTGTAGCTAGTGGAAACGACGACACAGTAACTCTAGCTGCTGGTAGTAACACTGGTATATTTATAAATGGCAGTGGAAGTCAAGTAACTATTGGGCTTTATGCTCCAACAGCTTTAGCACTAGGCGGTATTAAACTAAGTTCTAGTGCAGCAACTACAGACTTAACTCCTACTTATCAAACTGCAACCGCTGGAACTGGAATTAATAATAGAGTTTATCCAGTTCAATTAAATAGTGCTAATCAAGCAGGAGTTTATGTCCCTTGGACAGGAGGTTCAGGTATTTCTTTTAGCGGTACTACTGCTGGAGGATTAGCAACTTATACAAATTCAACTACTGCTGGAGTAAGTTCTAAAGTTACTTTAAATGCTAGTGGTTTAATGCAGTTCGACGCCGACAACGCAGGTGGTTCTAGAGCTTCTATTGATTATAATCCAACTGGAAATAGATTACAAATTGGAGATTTTTCTGGTGGAAGTGCAATAGTGGAATTATATACAAATGGAAATAGACAATTTCAAATAGGTGTTAATGGTGAAATTGGTCTTGGCACAGGTGCTTCTCAAGGAACTAACGGACAAGTATTAACTAGCCAAGGAAACGGAAGTGCTGCTATATGGACAAACAAAACAACTATTCCAAGTAACGTGGTAACTGGATCAGGAACCATCTACGAAGTACCTATGTGGAATCCTCAAAGTGGTACAACTGGAAGTTATATAGGAGCAGGTGGTGGATTTGCCTCTTCTCCGTTTAAAACTAATGCTTCTGGCCAATCAATTATTAGTACGGAAGTTTATGGCGGAATAACCTTTAGAAATGGTAGTGGAGCACAAGTTAAAATACAGGGTAACTCAGCAACTGGTGGAGCTTATCAAATAAATTTACCACCAAGTGCAGCGGCGTCAAGTGGTAAGGTCTTGGGAGTTTCAGGTGTTTCAGGTAGTGTAATAAGCACTTCTTGGCAAACAGTATCTACCAATAGTGTAAACATAGGTAACACTAATTTAAGCTTAACTAGCGCTAGAACTTTAGATCTAGATGGATATGATTTACAATTTAGAAATTCTTCTAATCAATTAACGTATAAATTTAGTGGTCAAAATGCTACACCTTATTTTACAGTAGGTAATTCTATTAATAACTTAAAAGGTACAGTAAGAATAGAAGGTAATGGACAGTCAGAAGGATCAGGTCGTGGAGGTGTATTAGAAATTGAAGCTGGAGAAGGTAACGGTCATGTTCAGTTTAAAGGCCCTGAGTCAATGAACGCTGGTAGTTATGCGGTAACTTTACCAAGTTCTTTACCAGCTTCAAACGTGTTATTAACAGGAGATCAACAAGGAAACTTAAGTTGGAACAATGGAACTAATTTAGCTTTTTCAAGTTTAAAAAATACTTCAACAGGATCAACTCCAGCTTTTATAGCAAGATCAAACAACAATAGTAGTGTCCAAGGTTGGAGTGACAATTTAGGAGCATTAAATATTTATAACAGCAATACATCCACTAGCTCAACACAATTAGCTATAAATTGTCCTTCAAAAACAGGAGTAAATTATGCCGTCTCTTTCTATTATAATTCAAGTTCAGGATCTGGAGCTCAAGGAAGTATAACAGTTGCTGGAACTTCTGTATCTTATAATACTAGTTCTGACTATAGATTAAAAGAAAATATAGTTGAAATGACAGGTGCAGTTGATAGAGTTAAACAACTTAAACCAAGTAGATTTAATTTCATTGCTGAACCATCAAAAATAGTTGATGGGTTTTTAGCTCACGAAGTTTCTTCAATAGTACCAGAAGCAGTGATAGGAGAAAAAGATGGCGAAATGTACCAAGGTATTGATCAAAGTAAAATAGTTCCATTACTAGTTGGAGCAATAAAAGAATTAACCGCAAGGATAGAAGCATTAGAAGCTTAAATAACCGAACTATCAAGTGATAGTATATATATGGACTATTACGATGATACAAACCCATTAATACTTGAACACGGAACCTCACTAGATCCATACATACTTGGATTTGCTTTAGGTGCTTTATTCATTTTATTAATACACAAATACATATATAACAACCAATAACAATTAAAACCAAATACAATGACGTTTTTATATACCCGCACTAACACGTGGAATAGTGCACCACAACCAACAGAAGAAACCATTAAGTACTGGAAACATATTTCACAGAAGAAAAACTGGAGAATAGTACAATTACCTAATGGTTTTTTGCAAACCGAATATAAATCTATCGACTCAGAAGACTGGATCGATGTTACCAGAAGAGAAACAATAGCTGGAGCAGAACAAGCAATAGATGCTTCTATTGAACACTATGCTAAGAAGCTAGAGTTTACCAAAGGACCGAAAGTAGTTAAAACCTTCGAGTAATATTCAAAACAAATCAAATTAAATTAAATTAAATGCAAGAAATAAAGTTAGTTAAAAATCTGGCTTTTGGCGATACAGCTAGAAGTCAGATATTAACTGGAGTTGAAAAACTTACTAATGCAGTAGGTTCAACTTTAGGAGCAAGTGGTAAATGTGTTATACTAGAAGATAGCAATGGACAACCACAAATAACAAAAGATGGTGTAACAGTTGCTAATAGTATTATACTACAAGATCCTATAGAAAATATTGGAGCTACATTAATAAAGCAAGCAGCTCAAAAAACAGTTGCAGATGCTGGTGACGGTACAACTACAGCAACTATAATAGCTAAAGCAATACTAGACCAAGCTACAGAGCATTCTCTTCTTGACGATGTAAGAGAAATGAAAAAAGGTATTGACTCAGGTATTGATAAAGTTATAAAGTATTTAAATAAAAAGTCTAAAAAAGTTACTGGTAAAAAGATTGACCAAGTAGCTACTATATCTGCTAACAATGATAAAAAGTTAGGTGAAGTTATAGGTGAAGCGTTTAGATTAGTAGATGAGACGGGTGTTGTCATGATGGAAACAAATGAACAACCTGAAACTGTAGTAGAGCTAATAGAGGGTGTTCAATATGATCAACCATTAAAGAACAACCATTTTGTTACTAACAAAGAAAAAGGTACTGCTGAACTAGATAATCCACTGGTTTTAATAGTTGAGTCACAAATACCTAATGTTAGAAAAATACAGTCTGTTTTAGAATATATTATTAAAAATAATAAAAGTCTACTTATTATTGCAGATGTTGACCCACAAGTAGTTTCTGCGCTGGCGATGAATAAAACGAAGGGTAATATAAAAGTCAACATTGTAGATGCACCAGTATACGGAATCAGTAAGAAAGACGTGTTAAGCGATCTATGTGCTGTGACTGGTGCTACACTTATTAACGAAGATCTTGGTGATGATATGGATCTTATACAACCTGAACATTTAGGTTCGTGTTTAAAATCTGTTACAAACTCTGAAGAAACTATACTTAAAGTTGATTTATCTGACAAGACTGAAGTTAAAGAAATAATTGATACTTTAGAAAAACAGTTAAAAGAAACTACAAATCCAAATTTCTTAGTTAGATTAGAAAAAAGATTAGCTAAATTAAAAGCAAAAGTCGCCACAGTAAAAGTAGGTGCTAATTCAGAACTAGAGTTGAAAGAAAAAAGAGATAGAGTTGAAGATGCTATTTGTGCTACAAAAGCCGCGATTAAAGAAGGTATAGTACCAGGTGGTGGTATAGCTTTATTAAATGCTAGCTTTAATTTAAAACCAACATGCATAGGTGAAGAAGTGCTTTACAGTGCTATAAGAAAGCCTTATGAGTTGATTTTAAAAAATGCAGGTATAGAAAAGCTTAGTAAACTTGAAGAAGGTATGGGATTAGATGTGGTTACAGGAAATACGGTGGATATGGTAAAAGCCGGAATTATAGATCCTCTACTTGTTACTAAAAGTGCACTAAGAAATGCGGCTTCAGTAGCTACTACTATTTTATCTACAGATTGTGTAATCAATAACATGAGAGCATGATAGCAGTAGGTAAAAACATAATAATAAAAGATACACAAGAAAAGACCACTAAAACAAAAGGTGGTCTTATCTTAGCTGAAAAGCAAAGAGAAGATATAAGGTATCAAGAAGCAGAGGTTTTAACTCCTGGCTCTGAAGTAACACTCCTTGAAAAAGGTGATAAAATATTTTATGATAAACATGCTGCATTAAATGTAGATATAGAAGGTAAAGTGTTTAAAATAATAAAAGAAAAAGATATAGTAATAATTTTATAGATATGCCATACGCTAAGAAAAATCCAGGAAGTAAACCTAAAAAAACTAAAAAAACTAGAGTTCAACCAGTTAAAGCTGTAAAAAACAAGTTAAGAGATAGAAAAACTGCTAAAGCGTTTAAAAAAGCTAATAAATAAAACAATATGAAAAGTCCATTTTTACGAAAAGACAAAGAAGATCCAGAAGTCAAAAGAGAAGACAAGCAAGTCAAAAGAAAGAAAAAGCTAGATAAGCTAAGCTCTAAAGGTAAAACTGAGACTAGTAGATATAAAAAGCTAAAAGAAAAAGTTTATAATCCTTTTCCAGAAAAAACATCTAGTAGACGTAAAGCTATTAAAGAGTTTAAAGAAGGTTACGAAAAAGTTGGTAAAGTTAAGTCTGGTGAATACGCTAGAGAAAGAAGAGAATTTTACTGGGATGGCAAAAATGTAGAGCTATTACCTACTGATGATGCTGATAGAATTATAACAAAAGGAATTAAAAAAAGAAACTTAGGAGAAAACTTTAAATAAATGAGAAAACTCACCTCAGGTGATCTTAAAGAATTAAATTTACTTAAACATTATAGAATCATACGTAAATGGGCTTGCAAAAACAACGAGCTTAATGATGCAGATCTAGAACTTCTAATATATTTAGATGCTTTAGATTTATTTACAAAACAAGATTTTAAAACCGGTACGTACTCATATAGTTGGGACAATAGGCGTTGGAACAGATTATTGAAACAAGGGTGGATTATAGTGTGGAGGAAACGAAACCGCACCACTCAAAAATATCATATATATAAAGTATCCACAAAATGCAAGCAACTAATTAGTCGTATGTATCGTATAATTTTAGGTGAAGAAGATATACCTGTTACAAATAGTAATAAAATATTTAAAAACAACAGCTACACAAATAAAGTTTTAAGAACATCAGTAGTAAATTTAAACAAAGATAAAACAAGATAAAATGGCATTAAGAAAATATAACCAAAGAGATTACGAAAATTTTGCTAATCCAAATATTGACGTATTAGGTAATCCTAAAACACTAGCAGGTGAAAATACTAGCAAGTTAAAAAAAGATAAAAAAGGAAATCCTTTTGCTTTAGTTATGGAAAGCACGCAATCAGGACTTATGAAAGGTGATACTATAAGACCAGGTAAAGCACCTATTTCTGGAGATTACATAATGGGTGGTGATTACACTGTTAGTAAGAAAAGTCCAAAAAACTATAAAATAGATTAATTATGCTTATACCACCAAAAGTATTTAAAGGAATAGCTAATAGAGATGAATATGGCGGCGGTTTAAAAGGTGCTATTAAAGGTATTGGAAAAGCTGTAACAGGTGGCGATACCGATGATAAACTGGATAGAATATTAGCAGCTGTTGAAACCCAGGAAAACACAGTTCAACCACCAAAAGTTTTACAGCCAATGCCTCCAGGTTCTGTACCAGTTCCAGGAACAATGGCAAATGCTACTATACCATCATCTTTACAGTCTGACGAAATGTTAGATCCAAATTCACAAACAAGTTAAAAAATCAATTATGCCAAGTTACGGAGAAAAACAAATGCCAGCAGGTGTTGTTAGAAATATAGCTAAACCTATTTTAGGTTCAAGAACTATGAGATCAAAAGACGGTACTATAATGCCGGCAATAACAGTAGACAATTGCACATACAAAGGAAACGCTGTATTAAACGCTAACAGATAATGGGTTTAGATGATTTAAAGTTATATTGCCTTAATATAACTTCATTTACTATAGCTAGTTTAGACTGGATGGAACCCGCATTAGAAATAGTATTATTATTCATGACCATTGGATATACAGCACATAAATGGATTAAATTAAAAAATAAAAAATAATGGCAGTTACATATAAATGGACTATTAACGAAATGAATGCACATATTGAAGATGAAGGTCAAGATAATGTTATTTTCAATGTGCATTGGAACTATACTGGATCAGAAGAATCTGGAGGAAAAACCTATACAGACGGTATTATGGGTTCTCAACAATTTACATACGAAGCTGGAGATGCGTTTGTACCTTATGCAAATACAGAAGCTTTTGAAAATGTAGTTATAGGATGGCTAGAAGGCGCTTTAGACATGGTTTCTATTAAAGCTAGTATAGATGCTAACATACAAAAACAAATTACACCAGTAAACGAAGACTTATATTTTACTTGGCAAAACTCTGTTTAATTATGAGAAGTATAAACGAAATTATAATACATTGTTCTGCTACTAGAGAAGGGCAGGATATACCTGTTGAAACTATCAAGAAGTGGCATACTGAAGGTAGAGGCTGGACAGATATAGGCTACCATTTCTATATAGAATTAGATGGTACTATTAAAAAAGGTAGAAGTATAGACAAAACAGGAGCTCATTGCAAAGGGCACAATCGTAATTCTATAGGGCTGTGTTATTGCGGAGGTGTAGAAGCTGACGGTAAGACGCCAAAGGATACAAGAACATCAGAACAAAAAGAAAGCTTGTTACACGTGCTTAAAACATTAATGGCTATGTACCCGCTTGCTACTATTTATTCACATAATGAGTTTGCTAACAAAGCATGCCCATCATTTGATGCTACTAAGGAATATGAAAATATCTGAAAACACTGAATTTAAAATTGATATAAAAACTGTAATTGGAATAATAATGTTCACTACTACAATAGTAGGTATGTATTATACTTTGCAAGAAGATATAGCAGAAGCTAAAACACTTCCACCAGTAGAAGTTACTCGTTTAGAGTATGAGTTAAAAGAACAGTGGAACGAAAAAATGATCATGCAGTTGAAAGATCAAGTAGATATGCTAGAACAAACTCAAGACATATTAAAAGAAGAAGTTAGTATAACTGCTAGCATGATTAAAGATGGCACAGAAGCTGATGGTAAATTAGAAGAGCTTAATAGACAGTTAGAAGAATTACAAAATAAAAAACCTAAAACTAGAGTTATAGTTAAAGAGATTAAGGTTGATAAAAAAGGTAGAAAATTATAATTATGGCTACAAAAAGAGGAAAAAAGAAAATGAAAAACCCTTGCTGGAAAGGATATGAAGCTATAGGCATGAAAAAGAAAAACGGAAGAACTGTTCCTAACTGCGTTCCTATTAAAAAGAAAAAGAAATAAAATGACGGATGCAAGCTACGAGAAGTCTAATCGAAAGATGAGGGCTGAGCACGCTTCTGAAACTGGGAAAGTGTTAGGTAAAAGACAGACTAAAGGTAAAGGAAAAAGAAGAGTTTCTTTTGCTTGTAGATTTGCTGGTATGAAAGGACCTATGAAAAAGCCAAATGGTAAACCAACTAGAAAAGCTATAGCTTTAAAAAAATGGGGTTTTGGAAGTGTTGAAGCTGCTAGAAGTTTTTGTAACTCAAATAAAGAAAAATAAAATGTGGAAATTAACTAAACAATATTTAAAAGATGTATGGGTTTTACTTTGGAGTAAAACAGAAATAGACGAAAAAGCTGTAGCTATGATTTATGAAGTAAAAAATAGATACAAGTTGACTACTAAAGAACTAAGTGATGTAGCTAAAGCTATAAGAGAAGTTGGTAACCAAATAGGAGATATTGATGATGCTATAAAAGGTAAAAAAAGAAAAGGTAGAAAAAAATGAAATCAAGAGGTTTAGGCGACACTATAGAAAAGTTTACAAAAGCAACAGGTATAAGAAAAATGGCAGATATGATTCCAGGAGGATGTGGTTGTGATGAGCGTAAACAAAGATATAACGAATTAACAAAAGATTGGTTTCCTTATAAAAAATAAATATTATGGCATTTCCAGAAATTAAAAAAGAAAACCAAGGTAAATTCAAAAGATGGGTAAAAAGAAACATGCCTGGAGAATCGACTTGTAGCGCAGCTTCTAAAATAATGAAAGCTAAAGAAGGTAAATACTCTGGATCTGTTAGAAAAATGGCTAATTATGCTAACAACATGGGTTGTTCTAAAAAGAAATAATTATGGGTATTTTTGATAAAATAAAAGCTAAAAAAGCTTATAAAAAAAGATTAGAAGCTGCTGGTTCTTTAAACAAACCTAAAGATCCTTTTTACATAAGTAAAGATGGTAAAGAACTTTCTAAAAAAGAGTATTATAATATGGTTGGTACTAATAAGTATACTGAGACTGCTAGAGATAAGTATATCTATGAAAACTCTACTCAATCAATGAATAAGAAAAAAAGAAAACTTAAAATTAGAAGAAATGCCAAGTAGAAGTCAAAAGAAAAGAGCTAAGCAAATAAACAAAAGGCTAGGTAGAGATAAAACTATTAAAAACACTAATAGAAACAGAGGTAAAGGAACTACTAAAACTAATTTAGGTCAAGGCGTTAGCAAGTGTTGGAATGGTGTTTGCGAAATGGCAGATGATATATTTACTAAAGATCCAGGTAAAAAAAGAAAAATTAAAACAACACGTTCTAAAAAAGAAACAACTATAGATAAAGATCCGTCTGGAAAAAGAGATGGTATAAGTTTTCCTAATTTTAGTTTAAATGGTCTTAATTTTGGTTCTGGAACTTTAAAAGGAATAGGTGGAAGTTTAAGAGGTAGAAAAGGGAGAAGAAGAGATAATCCATTAAATATAGACTCTGAAAACGCTTATTACGAAGATGAAATGGGTAACATGATGACGTGATGGAAAAGAAAACATTTAAAGAAACTAAAATAGGTGCTTTTTTATCAAGCAAAGCACCTAAGGTACTACAAGCTCTAGGAGATGTGCTACCTAATCAAGGAACGCTTGGTGTAGTAAAAAATCTTATATCAAGTGATAATAAGATTAAGGCAATTGATAAAGAGCAAGCTATGAAACTTATAGAGCAAGATATAGCTGAGATGAAAGAGGTTTCTAGCAGATGGGGTAGCGATATGAAAAGTGATTCTTGGCTTTCTAAAAACACTAGACCTTTAGCTTT
>Ga0209603_1004430_pt1 | contig 11682 bp, 11 predicted proteins | sample COGITO_mtgs_1206_FD_184812 | JGI IMG/M metagenome (GOLD analysis project Ga0209603, IMG submission 184812) | Pelagic marine microbial communities from North Sea - COGITO_mtgs_120607 (SPAdes) (version 2) | ecosystem: Environmental > Aquatic > Marine > Epipelagic ... | reverse complement strand
CCTTTAAACTTTAAAAGGGTTAAGTAATACAATATTTGAAAAGTTGGTTTAAAGAGTTTACTTAATTCCTTTGCGAATTAGTAAACATTTTTTTGGATTGATTTCATTTAAGCTAAGACAAAACATCAACTGAGCTTATGCTCATTCCGTTTTTGTGTTGGAATTGTATTTTATTTATTTTGGTATGCACTTGGGGAAAAAAAAATCTTAAACTTATTCTTAATAAAGAATCTTTTGGGAATTTTTTTATTTCAGAATTGATTTCGTTTTTAAAGCTTGTTATACACCATATTTGGTGGATTAAAAACAAGTTGTTTGAAGTTCATTTAACTCCTGTTTAAGCTACAATATTTGATTAGCCTTGAGTTTGAAATATTAAGTTGGATGACCATTAGCAAAATAAAGAATAATTAAGAAAAAAGTGGAGCGAGAATTATGGTAATTGACTCTATTTTGAGTAGTTTTCTTAATCACAATGGAGATTAATTAATCTCCATCATTGTCAATATAAGTAATTTGAACACCCACGGCATTGGTCATATCTACTTTTAAATAAGCAACGAGCTCTTTTATTTTTACATAAATTTCATCGGTAGTACTTGTTTGATTTTTTATCGCATCATTCATTGATCCAGAGAGTAAATCACATTTCGTTTGTAACGAAGCAAATACACCTAAGATTAATTCATTTAAGTCTAGTCCATCTCTTTTAGTCCCCAGTTCTTTTAAGTAATCATCAAAACCAATTCCGTCTGTACCAAGCTGATCTATACCTTTGTAAGTGTTTTCAAGGTTTGTTAAATGTGCTTTGAATAATTCAAGGCTGTAATTACTATATAATGCTTCACTTTGATTAGGTCTTGCCTTTATTCCTCCAATGATTCCAGCAGGATATGCTAGTTGACCATTTTTCAAAATTTCTACATCTTGAATGTATCCATTCACAAAATCAGAAAAACCTGAACCATTAGCTTTTTTGTTGTCAGTTTTGAAAGAAGTACTATAATCATCATTTGATGTGTTCCAAAAGTCAAATGCAGCACTTGATTTTGTAGCCATTAAATCAATGTTATTTTTAACGAAATTATTTGCTTCACCTGATAGTCTATTGATAATTTCGCTTTCGGTACCGTAAAATAAGATGTAATCTAAAGCGGGGAAACCAATTGCATCAGCATAAGAAAGAGATTCTAAATTTAGGTCTGCAACGGTGAAGGTTGAGTTAATATTCCCAGTGTCTGTTGGGTAGGTGTTGAATACGTTTCTGAGCGTTGTGATATTTGTATTTCCAAAATTAACGAAGGAACAACTTTGCCAATCTGAGTAAGCTGTTTTAAAACTATTTTGAAGCTCTGTTAATTTCGTAGCATCTGGTGAACCGTTAAATTCCTTAAAGTCATTTTTCATGACTGCAATAGAACTCTTTAATTCAGAATATTGTGGAGTGATTATATTATCACCAACATTTGTTAAAATAGTTGAGACGTCAAAGTTGTCTATGTTTTCATTCTTTGTTTTATTATTACAGCTCCACAAAAGTGAAGCTGTAATAATAATTGGTAATATGCTTTTAAATCTCATATGAGTTGTATTCTTATTATAAATCACTTTTAATATCGTTTAACTCAGCTGCAGTAGCTAAAATATTTCGTGCTTCCTCAATTTTAGAATTTGTAGTGTTCCAGAAGTTATCACCTAACGACTTTAGTACTTCATCAATTTTAGCAGCTTTAATTGAACCGTCTACATTGTATTCTAAAGCTTTGATAAATGCATAAGCTTCTGTTAAAACATGAAGTTTATCTGCTGTGTCAGCAGCTTTAATTGCATCATTTAAATAATGAATTGCAGTAGCAGCAGAAACCTTTTCCCATTGCATTTTAATATCAGCAACAGCATCGTTTTGGTCACTTTTATCTTTGTTTGAAATTGCAGCTCTTCCTTTTAAGAAAGAATCCATAATTTTATTTGTACCTGCAACAGCATCCATCTTATTACAATACTTTGCCCAAGCACCAAGACCTTCAACATTTGATGGGAAATCTATTGGTGCACCAAAATATCCAAAAGCTTCATCAAAATGATGTTCTTTAGCAGTTCCTTTACCATCTATAACTGTTGTGTTATCAACTGCATCTCCAATCTTATTATCCGATAAATAAGATGAAGTAGCTGAGTAGTAAAAGCAAGAACCCATTATTCCTTTATCAATTAATTGAGCATACTCCATTCCGTTTGCATCAACTAATATTGTTCTTTCAGCTCCAGTAACTAAACCAGCTTGTCCATTTTCTCCACCATCTTTTCCTGAATATTTAGCGATAGAATCAAACAATGCTACTATGTCAGTTCGCGCCTCCTCATAAGTTTTACTTTTTAAATCTTTCGTAGGTTGTCCATTTGGAAAGGCATCTGAACTCCATGTATGCCCTTCATTGGCATACATTGCGTTTAAAACGTCAGCATCAAGTGTTGTGTTTACACTGTGCCCAGTTTTAATATAACTTGTCAACTCTTTCAACATGTTTAATCTATCTGTTTGACCAGAGTAGCTTACGTTTTTAAAATTGTACGTAGTTGGAACTTTATATCCTTCAGATACTTTTGCGTTTTCGTCTTTGTCTTTGTCTCCACAGCTTGTTAATAAAGCAATTGAAAGTACAGGTAAAATTAATTTTCTCATTGTTGTTTAGTTTATAGGTCAAAGCTAATTTAGAAGAAATGTTTTCCCAATACCCTAAATTTGGTATTCTTCAATTTGGCAGCTATTTCCTTGTTTTAGAATTTTACAATATTTTTTGAAAAGGTTTCAATTTGCACAAATATGAATAATCAGTTTGCATAGTTTTTTTGTTGTTTAAGAAGTCAAGAACTAATTATTGATGTTTATAAGTCTGATGACTTTTTAGAGAGTGTGGATCTTTATAAAGCTGATTTCAATATTTGTAGAAAAGAAAGGAATCGTTAAATATTGATTTATTTAACAATGAAATACCGTATGATTTTAAATTGCAAGGAATTATTAGAAATGGCATGACTCTTAAAGCAAAACAAGTTAGGCAATGGATCTTGTGCCTATATAGACATTTAACATCAGGTGTTAAATGGCATCAAATTGAGTAATCTTAATTTCAATTTTTCGGTTCAAAATAGTTGGAGGTTAAAATTTCAAATTTAATCCGCTCAGGTTTTTGTAGAGGTACATCCCATTCTCCATTGTATTTAACTTTAACAGGTAGATATTCATTAAATTCATATTTTAATTCGATGTACATTTTTATATCAAAAGAGAAAAGCGATGTTGCGTCTTTTAAGGCATAGCTTCGAGCAATTATTTTCATTGTTCGCCGGTCATAAAATGTTGTTACATTCTGAATTACAACCTTGTTCTCTTTTATGTCAGCTTTTTTTTTACAGGAGAATTTATAACAAGGAATTGAATCTTTGAAAAATGTTTTATCCAATTTAAAATCATAAAATTGCACCATTTTTCCTTCATAAATATTTAGTTTTTTCCCAATTAACGGAACTCCATCAACTCCTGTTCCAGGAGAAAACATAAAGGTTTTAAGTTTTTCATAATATTTTTCTTTTTTTGTTCTGTCGTCTGGTTTTTGTTGAGAATAATTGGTTTTAACGGCATTATCTACATCAAATTTTCCCTTTTCAAAAAAGACTTTATCAAACATTTCGCCTGTAAAATATTTGTGCTCCCCGTTTTTTTTGTAAAACTTCCCATCGGTAGTTTCATTGTCAATTTGAATAGAACCTAATTTACCATCACTCAAATGAGTCGCCGTCCGTTTTAGTTGCGCAATTTGATCCCATGTTTTATTAAAAATTGTAACCGAGTTCTTGGATTGATGAGGATACATTTTTAAATTTTTAAAAGCTCGATGAAAACTAGTGTCTTCTTTCGTCATTCTAATAAAGTCTTGAGCATCAAAATCACGTTTAACTTTAAGTGCTATTGTGTCAATATAGGTGGTGTCAAAAAGCGATTGTGCTAAACTGGAATGATTCCAAATTAGACAAAATACTAAAACTATATTTGTTTTAACAAATATGTTCCTTAAATTAATCATAAATCAAAGTTAAACTTTTAATTAAAATAAATATGTCTAAACCAGAAGTACCTCAGAAAGCACCCTACGTATTAGAAGTCGAACCCGGAAAGTACGCTTGGTGTACTTGCGGAAAAAGTATAAACCAACCCTACTGTGATGGTGCTCATTCAGGAACAGATTTTAGACCAAATATTGAAACAGTAACTGAAAAGAAAATTATTGCATGGTGTGGTTGTAAAAACTCAGCAAACGGAAGTTTTTGCGATGGAGCACATTCTAAAATGTAGTTAAGAGCATATAATACATGTTTGTATAGAAGATGATTATGGATTCGTTTCTGCTTCATAAACATCTTCTTTACAATAAATTTCACAAATAACTGTATGGCCGCATCCCAAATCATAAGCTGTTGCTTTAGCACGTTGTTCCATATTATAAACACCTCCTCCACAACTATTTTCAGACCAAACTAAATTATTGTAATGGTCAAGTATTTCACATTTTTTGCAGCTTTTTGGAGTTATAATTTGTCTTGCAATATATCCACATGAAGTAAATGTGATGATAATTACACTTAGCACAAACCTTGTAATCGAGTTTAACATGTATTATTTTAAACTATAGACTGAGCTAATTTAAATAGGTTGCTGTTATACATCAAATATTAAATGATGGTGTTTGTATTATTTTTTACACTAATCTATTTTGCCAACTAATCCATCATCAGTATATTTGTTCCATGATGATGACAAATAATAATTCTTGGTGGTGGCACGCTCTTTAACTAAAGGCAGCGAACCGGTTGGTATTATTTAAATAATATAAAAGCTTGCAGGTTACTGCAAGCTTTTTTTTTGATTGTCATTTTAGTTGATTTAGAATCAACTACAAATTATTAGAAATGGAAAAAATTAAAATAAATACTAGATATAAGAAATTACTTGCTGATGCGATCACGCCAGTAAGCATATATTTAAATATCAAAGAAAAATACAAGAAGAGTTTTTTGTTAGAAAGCTCTGATTATCATGGTGATGAGGATAGTTATTCCTTTATCTGTTTTAATCCTGTAGCGTCTTTTAAGGTTCAGGATGGTAAAATCTTTATAGTTTACCCTAACGGAGAATTTGAAAATAAAAGTGCTGCAGAAAATGATGTTGTAAAAGAGTTAAATAAGTTTTCGGGCTTGTTTGATTGTGAAGATTTAGGTTTCGACTTTGTAACCAATGGATTGTTTGGGTTTACAAGTTTTGAAGGAGTTCGCCATTTTGAGGATATCGATTTTGACTACAAAGAAAAACCTGAGAAGAAGGTGCCAGATATGCACTACATGGTTTTTCAAAACATAATTTCGATTAATCATTTTAAAAATGAATTATACCTTTTCGAACATAGAAGTGAAATAGGAACAGGGAGTGGACCAGAATCATTGGATAAGTTAGAAGAGATTATTAAGACTTCAAACGCCACTCAAAAAAAATTCGAAAGAGTAGGTGAAGAGTCGAGTAACTTTGATGATACAGGTTACCTTAAAGTAATTCGAGATGCAAAGAAACATTGTAAACGTGGAGATGTTTTTCAATTGGTTTTATCTAGAGAATTCTCTCAAGATTTTAAAGGTGACGACTTTACATTATACCGGGCTTTAAGATCAGTTAATCCATCGCCGTATTTGTTTTATTTTGATTTTGAAGATTTTAAGATCTTCGGTTCTTCACCCGAAGCACAAATTGTTGTAAAAAACAGAAAGGCTTCAATATTCCCAATTGCGGGAACTTTTAGAAGAACAGGTGATGATGAGGCAGATGCCAAATTAGCACAGAAATTATTAGATGATCCAAAGGAAAACGCGGAGCATGTAATGTTAGTTGATTTAGCTCGAAACGATTTAAGTAGAGATGCAGAGAATGTTAAGGTCGAAAGCTATCGTGAAATTCAATTTTATTCTCATGTGATTCATTTGGTGTCAAAAGTTACGGGGGATTTATTACCTAGTAAAAACACGATTAGATTAGTTGCGGACACTTTTCCTGCTGGGACTTTATCTGGTGCTCCAAAACATAAAGCGCTACAGTTAATTAATAAGTACGAAAAAAATCAACGTGGGATTTATGGCGGTTGTATTGGTTTCATAGGTTTTAATGGGGATTTCAATCATGCGATTATTATTCGATCTTTTTTGAGTAAAAACGATAAGTTATTTTACCAAGCTGGAGCTGGAATTGTAATGAAATCGGATGATGAAAGTGAAAGACAAGAAGTGTTTAACAAATTAGCGGCATTGCATAAAGCAATGGAAATCGCTGAGGAACTTTAAGTATTAATCTAGTAATTAATTAGAAATGAAAATTTTAGTTTTAGATAATTACGATTCGTTTGTGTACAATTTAGTGCATTACATCAGACAGTTAGGTTTTGATGATGTTGATGTATTCAGAAACGATAAAATATCTTTAGAAGAGGTTGATAAATACGACAAAATATTACTTTCTCCTGGTCCTGGAATTCCTGAAGAAGCTGGGATAATGATAGATTTAATTAAACAATATTCCAATACAAAAAGTATTTTGGGTGTTTGTTTAGGACATCAAGCAATAGCGGAAGCGTTTGGAGGGGAACTGGAAAATATGGCTGAAGTATTGCATGGTGTTGGAAACAAGATGCAAGTAGTTGCTGAGGATTCAATATATAATGGATTACCAAAAGAATTTGTGGTAGGACGTTACCATTCATGGCAGGTAAAAAAGGATTCTTTAGGGGAGATTTTTAAACTAACAGGAATAGATGAAAAAGGTAATGTGATGAGTATGCGGCACAATACTTTGGACGTTGTTGGAGTGCAATATCATCCAGAATCAGTACTCACAAATCACGGTTTGGATATCGTAGATAATTGGTTGAAAAATTAACACAATAATTGTTTCGTCATTGCCTTACTTACTAGCAATAACGAATAATTCAGAATAAAATGAAAATATTACTTCAAGAATTATTCAAAGGAAAAAAACTAAGCTCCGAGGAGGCTAAATTAGCGCTGCTTTCCATCGGAAAAGGGGACTTGAATAACGCTTTAATAGCTTCTTTTTTAACCGTATTTAAGATGCGAGGAATCGAAGGTCAAGAGCTAGAAGGTTTTAGAAATGCGATGTTGGAGTTATGCAATCCTATTGATTTAGGAGATGTTTCAACCATTGACATGTGTGGTACAGGAGGTGATGGTAAAAATACGTTCAACATTTCAACAACTTCATCTTTTGTAGTAGCGGCTTCAGGAGTTAAAGTTGCCAAGCACGGTAATTATGGTGTTTCTTCAGGTGTTGGTTCTTCAAATGTAATTGAGCATTTAGGATATAATTTTAAAGGTGAGGCCACTGTTTTGAAGTCAGAAATTGAAAATACAGGAATTACGTTTTTTCATGCTCCATTATTCCACCCAGCGATGCGATTTGTTGGACCAGTTAGGAAGGAACTAGGTTTGAAAACTTTCTTCAATATGATTGGACCATTGGTAAATCCATCTAAACCAAACTTCCAATTAACAGGAGTTTACGATCCATCAATTTTACCATTGTACGATCACGTTTTGAAAAACAACCTGGAACGATATGCAATTTTACATTCTACTGATGTATATGATGAAATCTCTTTAACAAGCGATTTTCACATGTACAGTCATAACGGAATCGAAAAGCTTTCGCCGGCTGATATAGGATTAAATTCCTTGAAGCCCAAAGATATTGGAGGAGGAGATACAGTCGAAGATGCCGCTATAATTTTACAAAATGTACTCTCTGGAAAAGGAACGATTGCACAGTCACATGTTGTAGCAGCGAATGCTGGAGTTGCTATTTCGGTTGCGAAAAATGTTAAAGTAAAAGAAGGAGTTGAGGAAGCGCTTGAGTTAATTAATTCGAGTGCGGGAATTGAAATATTAAATAAATTATTGAAATAATACGCCTTCGTTACTGTAAGTAGTTACGACTTGTTAATCTCATTCTTTAAAGGTTAGAGATTACTTCGTTTCTTATAATGACGATAAACTTGATAAAATGACAATACTAGATAAAATAAACGCCAATAAATTAATAGAAATCGAAGCTGCTAAAGCAAAGGTTTCTGTTGAAGATTTAGAGTCTTCTGTTTTGTTTGATCGTAAATGTATTTCGTTAAGAGATGCGATTTTAAACAAATCAGGAATTATTGCAGAGTTCAAACGCCAGTCCCCTTCAAAAGGAGTTATTAATGGCGTTTCAAAACCTGAAGATGTAGCAATAGCTTATGAAAAAGCTGGTGTTTCGGCAATGAGTTGCTTAACTGATTTGAATTATTTCGGAGGGACATTTGCTGATTTAAAAGCCGTAAGGGCAGCTGTAGAAATGCCTGTCCTTCGAAAAGATTTTATGTTGGATGAATATCAATTGTTAGAAGCTAAGTCAATTGGTGCTGATATTGTTTTGTTAATCGCTTCAAGTTTATCCGTTGCGAAAACAAATGAGATGGCGAAAGCAGCTAAGGCTTTAGGATTAAATGTATTGTTAGAAATTCATGAGGATTCTGAGTTGGCGCACATTAATCAATATTGTGATGCTGTTGGAGTGAATAACCGAAACTTAAAAACATTCGAGGTGACTACAGATGTTTCTAAAGCATTAGCGAATAAAATTCCAAATGACTTTATAAAGGTCTCCGAGAGTGGGATTTCAAATGTAGAGGCAATACAGGATTTAAAAACATACGGTTATCAAGGATTTTTAATCGGAGAAAACTTTATGAAAACGGAAAACCCAGGTGCTTCATGCGCTGAGTTTATTAACAAACTTTAAGGGTGTTGTTATCCCGGAGTTGATTCGGGAATTAGAAGAGTGATTGTGAAGTTATGAGCCCCTTTATTAAGTTAGGGATAACAAAAAGAGATGATAGGTAAAGATTTGAAGATAAAGGTTTGCGGAATGAATCAAGATGAAGTTCATAATTTTCTTAATCTTAAGGTTAATTACGTTGGAAATATATTTTTCGAGACCTCACCTAGAAACCAAGATAAAACCTTAGACTTTGAAACGATTGGAGAGGATACTGCTAAAGTAGGTGTGTTCGTTTTTAAGGGCTTAGGAGTTGATATAAGTGAGACTGAAATTGACGAAATACTGGTAAATAAGATTTTACCTCTAAAGACGAGGCATCAATTTGATGTCATTCAATTTCACGGAGGAGAACCAGATAAATTAATAAAAGCGGCTAAAAGTCAACTGCGTTTAAAGGAAGTTTGGAAAGTTTTTTCAATTGGAGAAGATTTTGATTTTTCAGCATTACAAAATTATCCTTCAGCTGATTTGTTTTTGTTTGATACAAAAACAAATAGCTTAGGAGGAACAGGGAAAAAGTTTAATTGGTCTTTATTAAATCGGATAGATAAAGAATCTCCAAAGAAATACTTCCTAGCGGGTGGAATTGGTCCTGGTGATGCTGAAGAAATAAAAAGATTAAAGTTAAAAAACTTGATAGGTTTAGATTTGAATAGCAGATTCGAAGTCGAGCCCGGTATAAAGGATGTGAAGTTGTTAAGAGAGTTCTTAAATGAGCTTAGAGCATAAAGAATAAGATTTTTCGTTACTTAAAATGACGATCTGTTCAAAGTTCAAAACTAAAAATTTAAAATTCGCTAGAGATGGATTATAATGTAGACGAAAATGGATATTACGGAAAATTTGGAGGTGCTTACATCCCCGAAATGTTGTATCCAAACGTAGAGGAATTAAGAGAGAACTATTTGAAAATCTCTCAAGAGCCCGAATTTAAAAAAGAGTTTGATGATTTGTTGAGGAATTACGTTGGAAGGCCATCTCCATTGTACCTAGCTAAGCGATTATCTGCAAAGTATGGTGCGAAAATTTATTTGAAAAGAGAAGATTTAAATCATACAGGAGCTCATAAAATAAACAATACAATTGGTCAGATTTTATTAGCGAATCGACTCGGGAAAAAACGAATTATCGCAGAGACGGGGGCAGGACAACATGGGGTTGCAACAGCTACAGTTTGTGCTTTAATGGGCTTAGAATGTATTATTTATATGGGCGCTGTTGATATTGAACGCCAGCAACCAAATGTTAAGAGAATGCAACTTTTAGGTGCAACTGTTGTTGCTGCAGAGTCTGGAAGTAAAACATTAAAAGATGCAACAAATGAAGCAATTCGCGACTGGATTAATAATCCAGCCGATACTTACTACATCATCGGTTCGGTGGTAGGTCCACATCCATATCCTGACATGGTAGCGCGTTTTCAAAGCGTAATATCAGAGGAAATGAAGTGGCAATTAGAAGAGCATGAAGGAAGAGATTACCCTGATAGAATAATTGCTTGTGTTGGTGGAGGAAGTAATGCTGCTGGTTGTTTTTATCATTATTTAGATAATGATAAAGTAGAGTTAATTGCTGCAGAGCCTGCTGGTTTGGGATTGGAAACGGGAAAAACAGCAGCTACTACAGCCAAAGGAAAACCAGGTGTTTTGCATGCTGCGAAAACATTGCTAATGCAAACTGAAGATGGGCAAGTTGTTGAGCCATATTCTTTATCAGCTGGTTTAGATTACCCTGGAATAGGACCAATGCACGCCCATCTGTTCGATTCGGGAAGAGGGAGTTTTAAATACGTAACAGATGAAGAAGCTTTAACAGCTTGTTTTGAGTTAAGTAAATTAGAAGGGATTATTCCTGCATTGGAAACAGCTCATGCCTTGGCAGTATTAAATCAATTGGATTTAAAGAAAGATGAAGTGGTTGTGATTAATCTTTCGGGTAGAGGTGATAAGGATTTAGAAACGTTAATAAAATACATTTAAGAATTCGTTGAACTTCTCTCAATATTGAGAGGAAGGGCGACTTGACAATTTTAATTTTTTATAATGAAAAGAATCAAAGAAGCATTCGAGAAAAAACCAGGTGGGTTATTATCTATTTTTGTCACAGCTGGGTTTCCGAATTTAAACGATACAGTAGAAATACTAAAAGAGTTAGAAGCGAATGGGGTTGAGATGGTGGAGTTGGGAATTCCTTTTTCAGATCCTATGGCAGATGGTCCTGTTATACAAGAAGCAAGTGGGGTTGCCATTGAAAATGGTATGACGTTAAAGTTATTGTTTGAGCAGTTAAAAGACATTCGAAAAGAGGTTTCTATTCCAATATTGTTAATGGGTTATTTAAATCCAGTAATGCAATATGGCTATGAAGAGTTTTGCAAAAGTTGTCAGGAAGTAGGTATAGATGGGGTGATTTTACCAGATTTACCACTTTATGAATATAAAAAGGAATATAAAGAATTGTTTGAAAGCCATGGTTTAGCCAATACGTTTTTAATCACCCCTGAAACTGCAACCGAAAGAATAAAAGAATTGGATGTTTTGACAAATGGATTTTTGTATTTAGTTTCAAGTTCGTCAACAACGGGTAAGAAATCTGGTATTGATGGAACGATTGATTACTTGTCTAGAGTAAAGGATATGAATTTAACTTCGCCTAGTTTAATCGGTTTTAATATTAAGGATTCAGAATCGTATAAAATTGCTTGTAAGTATTCAAATGGTGCTATTATCGGAACTGCATTTATTAAAGCAATT
>Ga0209603_1004427_pt1 | contig 11685 bp, 6 predicted proteins | sample COGITO_mtgs_1206_FD_184812 | JGI IMG/M metagenome (GOLD analysis project Ga0209603, IMG submission 184812) | Pelagic marine microbial communities from North Sea - COGITO_mtgs_120607 (SPAdes) (version 2) | ecosystem: Environmental > Aquatic > Marine > Epipelagic ... | reverse complement strand
CCCACCTGTCATAGTATCGCCAGCGACATTTACAAAGCGTGAGTCAGCTTCTGTCTCTGTATAGTAGCGACCATCGAGGTCAGCAGATGTAATACCCGTAAGGTGGCCGTAGGTGTCTAGCGTGATGTCCTGAATAACAGTGCCATTAGAGTTATTTACACTAGCTTGGCTAGATGTGTCAGCATGTGATACAGTTACACTAGAGGCTCCACTCTGGTTAGCTGTACCTAGCTGTCCACCACCAGACAAACCAGAGCCTGCAGTAACAGTCATAGCACCATCACCAACTGTAACTGTACCTGTGCCTACAGAAGTGACGTGACCGTATGTGTCAAACCCAATGTCTTGGATGAAAGTATTACCTGATCCATTAACGTCTGTAACAGTACTTGTATCAGCGTGACTTATAGTGCGGTTAGCCGTTAAGTCTCCACCACCAGTAAGACCACTGCCTGCTGTAAGAGTGCGACTTGTAGGCGTCTTGCCATCAAGTGCAGTCTGTAGTCCATCTACGTTAGAGATAACGTGGTTATGTGAATCATCCTGTACAACAGCTGTAATAGTAGCATTAGCAGAACCGTCAAACGAGGCACTGCCTGTTACATCACCAGAAATCTGAATGGTACGTGGTGTAGCTAGTTTTGTGGCTGTAGCAGCATTGCCTGTAGTGTCTTGATTACCTGTAGTGTTAACACCGGGAAGGTCAATGTTAGCTGTACCATTAAAGGATACACCACCTATATTACGTGCAGTAGCAAGTGCTGTAGCAGAAGTAGCTGTACCTGTTACGTTACCCGTAACACTACCCGTAAGATTGCCTTCAAAAGAACCTGCTTTTAGTGCGGCATAAGAAACACTAGAGTCTGATAAATCTATAGCTCCTGCTGGAACAGGATCATACTCAGATAGTAAGACCCACTTACCCTCAGAGGCATCGTAATAGAAACCTGTATGAGTATAACCTACACCAGAAGTACCTGTGTTGTAGTTAGTAAAGAAACCAGAGTCTACATTGATAGGGCTTGCTGTACCATTCCACTGATCGTTAAGGGTGTGACCTGTTGTAGAACTAAAGGTTACAGAGATGTTATCTGCGCTATGAATAAGTTGTTCACTACCAGTAATATCTACACCAGTAGCTGCACTTGTAACGAAGTTATCTGTTGACCAAGCAAATGTATCCACACCGCCTGTACCAGTACCTACGCCATCAATCTTAACATAGTATGTTGTAGGAGTAGTTCCTGTAAAGTGACCTGCAAAGAAGGCATCGTCAAGACCTGTACCTGTAAAGGTAGTACCTGCTTCACCAATAGCATCACCTTCGTTAGCACGGTAGAAAGGCGCACCTGCTGTAACGTCAGAGGTAGACACAGAAGTAGTAGATCCAAGAACAGTCAAGTTACCGTCAACCTGAAGGTCTGCACCTACGTGTGCCGATGTACGTACACGGAAACTATTTACTGAGTGGTTTTGTTGATTAACAAGAACTGTACCGTCTGTAGCGTCTGAGTTAACGACCCACCCAAGGCACATAGGGAAGTTAGGATATAGAGGAGATGCGTTTTGTACCGCACCAGGAGTAAGACCTACAAAGAAGTTTGTACCATCGTTAAGTCCTGATGTATCAAAACCGTCAAGCTGACCTGCAATGATACAGTAGCCATAACTGTTGTTAGGGATGTCGGATGCAGCAAGACCTTGTGCGTTATAGGCGTTAACATCTGTAGCATCCGCTAATCCAACAGTAGGTACATCAATACTACCTGCAGTATAGTTACCGCTGAAGTAAAGAGGTTTACCTTTTAGGATGGTAGAACCTGTATCGTTATACACACGCTGGTGTTCTTCAATACCTATCTCATGTACAACATGAGTGTCATCACTGTAGAAGTTTAGCGTCTTGTGTAAGCTATCATAAAACACTCTACCTTCTTTGTGAGCAGGGTGAGCTGATAGAACCTCAAGATCAATATAGCCACCGATGTCAGCATTACCAGTAGTCTCTAGCGTAGTAAATTTGCCTGTAGCTGCTGCAGTAGTACCGATAGTAGTACCATCAATAGTACCACCATTAATATCAATATCCCCATTAGCATCCGTATATACCGCTTTGGATGCAGGGTATGTCATAAATACATCTTTACTACCTGCAGAGAAGTCTTCAGCAGATGTACCGTTAGAGCCAGCTAAGACAGTAGTACGTGTAAGAGTGTTACCCGTGTTCCATGTACCTAGTCCTACTTCCCACTCGTCTACACCAGAGGCTGTATGCACAATAGCGTAGTAAGTATTATCACCGTTAGCCATGTAAGACTGGAAAGTGTCAAAGGTAGCAGCCGCACCGGAAAGACTAATATCTCCTGTACCTGTAAAGGTTGTACTTTCTTTGACACGATCTTTGATGATAAACGCCATTGTGCAATACCTTTATTAGCTAATACGAATAACTGCGTTTGAAGCATCTGCTGTTGGGAATACGATAGTAAAGTCCCCAGATGTTGATGTTACAGTAGATCCAAAATCAAATACTGCTATAGCTTTGTTACCCTGAGAGCTATTGTAAATGATAGCACCGTCTGCTGCTACTGTAGCGTTAGAAAATACTTCATCTGCAAAATCAACAAAGGCTGTAGAGCCAGAAAGAGTAATAACAGCAGAGTCTAGTGTCTGACCACCAGCTGTATAGTTTGTACCTACGGCCTCGTCTGTGTTACCAGTTACGTCAGAGTAGTTAGTAGTAGCAACACCATATGTACCCGTAGGAGACGCTTTAATCAGAGCTACTTTAAGTGTGTCTGTATCCAGATCGTGAACACCCCCAAGAAGCTCTTGCTTGAAGCTGTTGCACATTGCAGTTGTGATAGCCATCTTGTGATGTCCCTTTTATATGTGAAGAAAGCACAAAGGGGCCAGCACGAAGCCAGCCCCAGTGTTATGCCTATTAGGCAGCGTTGTAGTTAGCAACAATAAGAGCCTCTGGACGCAGGATCTTGCGACCATAGAGGTGCATACCACGAACGATGTCAGCAAAGCTGTCTGGGTCACGGTAGTTCTCTACTTTGTTGATTTGCTCAGCAGAAGCAACAGCCTCGTCCTGACCAGCAACAACTACACCGTAGTTAGTAGCCTGTGCAGTTGTACCGTTAGTACCAGCACCTGTGCCCAAGTAAGGCAGGTTGTTGGATACGTAGATACGGAAGCCGTGCAGGTTGTTGAGAACCAAACCGTTCATCAAGCCTGAGCCACCGAAGTCTGCGTTCAGTACACGAGAGTCTTCGTCTTTCAGCATCTCAACAAAGATTGGATCAACAACCATCCAGCGACCACGTGCGTCAACGTTTTGTACGTCAAGCTTACGAGCCATACGTGCAACCACAGTCAAAGGAGAAACAGTTGTCGCAGACAATGCTGTTGCACCTGGGAGGCGTGGAGCGAGTGGGATGGAGTCACCTGCAGTAGCTGTAGCCGAAATGGTCAAGTTACCGAAGTCAGTTGCGTCCAGTTTGTTGTCTGCCAACAGTTCGTCAGTACCAGCACCAGTATTGGCTTTATCGCCAGAAGCTGTTGTGTTGACGGCCCAAGAGCCTGCACCACCAGCGTAACCAGACAAGTAACCCAAGCATTCTTCATCCATGGCGTCTGCCATTTTGTAGGCTGCACGGTTGGCTGCCAAAGAGGTGAAGTCTACGTGAGAGAACTGCTCTTCAATGTCATCCATTTTGAAAGCAAAGTAGTTAGCTTTATCAATGGTCAAAGAGAAGTCTGTGTCATCAAGTTTCTCTACTGAGATACCTGTGTGACGCTGCAGAGCGTTGACGGTTACGTCTGGCTCTTTTTGGATGCGAACTGTGTCGCCTTGGTTTGCAATCTCACCAAAGTAAGAGTTGTTGGTGATTGCGTTAGTTACAGCACTTTTACGCAGAGCGATTTGTGCCTGTTTGGAGTAGATAATCGGGGAGAAGTTCCCGTTAAATCCACCACCAGCGGTTCCGATAGCCATAATAATTCTCCTTATAGATATGGCGTGAGAGATATACACTACATATCCACTAAAGAGGCTCGTCTTAGTAGGGTAGTCAGCTATGCTCTAAGGATGGCCGTCCGTTGAGCGCTGGGCCTATAATCTGAGGTAGTTCTTTGATGTGGCTTTAGTGCTTAGTGAAAAGCATGTACAGGCAGTTTATGCCTGACACTGTACATGCCTATAGTTTTATCTATGATTGAATAAGTGTCAAGTTATTTCTTAGACATATCATAAATAAATTTACCAGAGCGCTGAGCTTCAAAGATCTCATCATTGCGCTTCTCGTATTCTTTAAGGCTCATCTTAGCTACTTGTGATTCACTGAGATACCTTGAGGAGTCATCTGCATCCAATGCAGTACGACCTTTAGCTTTAACTGAGGATGCAGCTGCTTTGTCTGAGCTAGAGCTACTCTTAGTCTTGATACCTTTATCTGACTTATAGAGATCAATAACACGTGCTACAGACTTAGCGTCTTCACTGTTCTCGTATAGTGCATCCTGTACAACCTTAGGCTGCTTCTCTGCCCATGTATGAAACGCATCATCAGCACGAATCTCTTGAAAGTCAGGGTGCATAGAGAGTAACTCAGCTTCAGCCTTATCTCGTTTAGCAGACGCACGTAATTCTTCAATCTCTTTAAGACGCCCATCTAAATCAGCAGAACGTTCATTAGCTTTCTTATCAGCAATAGCCTCTACGATACCTGCAACGTCTGGGTACTTCTTAGCCCATGCTTCTACTTCGTCTTCTGACTTAGGTAGTACAAGTTCATTCTTTGTAGCTGCATCTAGTTGTGACTTAAGCTTATCAAGCTGTGATTGAAACTCTTTCTCTTTCTCTTGAGTGTGTCGCCGTAGATCACCGTAACGCTTCTTGAAGTTCTTCTCTTCTGCACTCAGATCTTCATCTTGTGCTTCAGCTTGTGGTTCTTCTTCTTGTTCGGTAACACTCTCTGCCTGAACTGTGCGCTCGACAGGCTCTTCGCTACGGGATTCCTCTTCAGCAGTTTCTTCTTCTGTTTCATCTGTCTGAATCCCTGCTTGTTTAAACAGAGCTTTTAGTTCCTCTTCATCACGTTGTACACGAGATATGTTACGATTATGGGACGCTGAGTCCGTCTGAATTGCTTCTGCCATTTTCTTTCCTTATGTTGGGGCCAGCACTATTGCTGGGTAGCCTTATAGTTATTTGGTAGTCTTATTAGTTACTTCTTCTTCATCAAGCCGCCCTTGTTTAAACCGGAACCGTATTGAGAATCTAGTTCTTTTTTAGTGCTTGTTGCAGCTTTATAAGCCGCTTTACTTTTTTCTTTAACTTTAGCTAAGTTAGCAGTTGTTTTAGATGCTTTAGCAGCAGCCTGAGTAGCTTTTATCATATCGTTATGTGCGCTATTATCGCCACCGCCACTTTGAGGTTTAGCAGTGGGCGCAGGAGCAACTACGTCATTACCTTTGCTATTTGCAATACCTGGCTTAAGAACCTTACCTGTTTTAGTATCGTAGAGTACACCGTTTCTATACTCCTTACCGTCATCTGGTGTTAGTAGATTTGCTAATCCCTCAGTGAAGCTATTACTTGCTTTTCCGTCTTCATCAAGACCACTTAAGCGGTTATAAATGGACACCCACTTTTCACGTTCTGCACCTTTTATGTTGGGGTCTTCTAGTCTAGCAGTAGCACCCTCAATCATCCTTTTGTTTTGATGACGCTTTGCGACCTCCATAAAGCCATACACAATAGGACCGCCTAATACTGTGGCTAGTCCAGAGAAGCCCTTAGCTAACATGCTATTGCTTTGCTCCATTGTTTTTTCATACTGTTCAATACCTACGTCAGGGCTAGTCCAATCAATAGACTCACGAGCTTCACGCATCATATCTTCATGAGCAGTATTGTTATTGTCATCTGGCGCAGTAACTACACCTAATCCTTCAGGTACAGCAGGCGCTGCAGGGGTAGTAGGTGCAGCTGCCTTAGCTGTATAACCTTCTGGAATAACAGACTGTGCTACACCATTAATAAATTGAATGTACGTTATCTCTCCGTTAGGACCAACGTACTCTTTCATTTCAATACCACTAAGATTAGCTACTGGCGTAGGTATACCAGTAGATTCAGTCATGTCAGTTACAGCCGAAGGGAGAGTTAAACCGCCATCAGCATAACCACGCATATAACCACCCATGTTCATCATAGGTTGCTCTTCTGTTTCATCATCGACAATCTGTAGCTCTGAGATGTCAAAGGGAAGCTCGTCTTCAGCCATCTCCATACCGATAGGCTCACCACCGATGCGTCCATTAGCTTCCATATCAGCAAAGCCTCGCTTGGCTTCATTACGGATGTCCTCAAAGAACTTAACGCCAAAGAAGCGTACCACATCAGCAGGTACAACATACTCACCTTCACTCAGTTGAGCAGGGATGTCATCACGTACTTCTTCTGGCATAGAGCCTGTAGGGACTTCATTGCCTGACACAGGGTCTACACGTTCACCTTCTGCGAAGGCCATTTCCATTTGTTCATCCATTACTGCTCCGCCCTCGTTGAATAATTTAAGTTTGCCATCTAAGTCAGCCAATCCACCTTCATCAAAACCCAATACATTAATTTCATTAAGTAAATCTATGGCTGCTTTATCTAAGCCTGACTTTCCCACCTCTATTTCTTCTTTTGAGAGTGAGTCCCCGTCTACTAAAGAACGGTACTCATCATGATCTTCTGAGGTTAAAGTAATACCTAAGAGTTCGTCTGCTACGTCAGGCATAACTTGTGTATCACTATTAGGATCAACAAATTGTAGTGTGTCTGCTACATAGCCTGTTGTGTTTTTAGATCCACTACCCCCTGGTTTTATATAGGTAGCATCAGGATTATCGTACAACTCTACAACAAACTCATTACTTTTAGTGCCACTAATATCGGCTTTATCTAGAAGCCTGTGAGCCATGTCTCCGTAGTCTGCTATAAAAGAATCTGTTTCTTTATATCTCTCTTCTAATATCTTTAACCCACGGTGACGTAACTCGTGAAGTATGATATCTTTAGAGGAGCCATGGTCTCTACCATAGCCAATCTTATCACTGCTGGAGTTGTAATTAGGACCGATTGGATCTTCTGACACATCGTAATATAAAGGGGTTTTATTTTCTGGTAGCTTCTGTATAGAAGGAAAACGTCTGTTAGGCATACTTGCTTTGTAACCAAGCATTGCAATAGGGTCTTTTTTAAGTAGGGGCATCATGTCAGCTTCAAACTCAAGAGAAGTTAAACCTACACCTAATTTACGTTCATCTCTTTGGGCTTCTAAACGGTCAGATGGGTTTGTAAATGCTTCTTTAGTTTGAGTAGCTAGGCCACCTTCGTTGAACTTTAAAGACTCACTTCTTTCTACAGCAGCTTTTATAGCATCTTTTTTATTTTTATGAGTTCTTTTACCTGTTCTCTTACCCACTTCAGCCATTCACTTTGTCCCTCAAGTACTTTAGTTGTCTCAGCGCTTTGATAGCACCCTGATGTCGGTACAGCTCTGCAGTATCAGAGATGTTTTCCATACTTCTATGTGTGGAAGAGATGCACCCATCAAGCTCCTCAATGAACGCATCCCATATCTGTTTATCGTTAACTAGCTTCTTAAGCGACATTACCGCTAAACCCTTGCTCACCTGGAGTTGGTGCTGTACCTACGCCTATCTGAGAGCCACCGCCACCTGAGGTGTCCTGTACGCCCTGTGGAGCCTGTCCTTCTGGTGCTGGGCCACCTTGGGGCATGTTTACACCTTCCAGCCCTGCAGGGGGCTGTACGGGAGCCTGAAAGCCTTTTAGGATCTCAGCTTGGATAGATGCGTCCTGCATAGAGTTAGTCACTTTGTCTGGGTCAAGATCCATAGACTTAGCAATCTCACGAATGATGTAGTCCATCTTAGCGAAGGGGGCTAGTACTGGGTTCTGTGCAACCTGCAAGAACTGCATCAAACGCTGTGACCGTACTTCGTTAGCCATGAGGCTCTCTGTACCAGAGGCATGTACCTCTAAGTCACCACGAATCTTGTCATCAAAGTCAAACTGCATGTTGAATGAGAAGAAAGCTTTACCAAGTGGGCGAAGCAAGTAGTCATCAACGTTCTTAACTACCGTCCTAATAGAACCGTTAGCAGCAGACATAAGCATAGAAATACCAGAAGCTGTACGCCCAACGCCAGATACTCCGGTTTGTCCATGAGCGAAACTAGGGAATCCAGTACTTTCATCTGCTAGTACTCGTGCCTTATCAAAGAGTTGCATGTTCTCTTGTGCTACGTTAGGGAACTTGGTGCCGAAGATTCCTTGCCCTGGAGCACCGCCCTGACGCCGGAACACCTTGCCCGGATACACAGATAAATCCTGACCTGGTACAAGGTTAGTCTCATCTACTTCAATGATAAGATTACCAGATAGTGCAGCGTTGTCAATAGCCATACGCATAAAGCCATTCATCAACGTCTGTGTATCGTCCATGTTCTCAGCAATGCCTACACCAAAGAAGGAGTAAGGATTATGCTCATAGGGTACAGCGTAGTAAGGAATACGTGTAGGTTTGAATGGGTTAAGTACGAAGCGTAGTACCTCACCGTTACATACCCATACGTTACAGTTAACCTCATCAAGATCTCGTAGAGCTTTAGGAATAGCTACTCCATGCTCTTCTAGAACATCCGTATCTACAAAACCCCAGAACTCTAATACTTCCCAACGCTCAGATGACGGCTGTGTATCGTCATCCTCCATAGTCATCTCCCAGTACTTCTGAACATAGTCTGGGCCTTTATCAATAGCTAAGCTAATTGAGTCAGACATAAAGTAGGGGCGGTTCTTAAGAGCACGTAATTGAGTACGTGACATCTTATGACGTTCTACCACATACTCAGCATCATTCATAGACTTAGCTTCTGGGTCAGGGTAGAAGTCCCAAACAGAAACATGGCTACATTCTGGCACAGTCTTTACGAGAGGTTCATACTCACCTTCACCGTTCCAGTTAGGATATTCTTTATCTACAGCAAACGGACCCTTCATGACACCCGTGCCAAGTAGAGACATCTCAAATGCCATAGAGCGTAGATGTACAGAAGCACCAGACTCTTGAAGCTGATCGTGGATCTTCTTTTCCATCTTCTTAGCTGCAATCATAGCAGGATGGAATGTTACTGTGGTAGGAGTAGTACCGTCACCCTCAACTACCTTATCAGATACAGCTGAAAGTTTATCTTCTAGTGGACCTAGACGATTAGCTAAGTCTGATAACGTAGCTCCAGGTTTAAGCTCTGTAACACCATCCAGCAAGTAGGGTGCAGCGGGTTTTTGCTCAGTAATAGGCCGTAACGCATCTCCTGCTGCTGCGGCGTTAGGATCTACGTTGATATGTACAGACTCTGCAACACCGTCAGGTAATACAGAGGGATTAACAGATAAAGGAAACTTGTTGTTACCAAATAGTACATCAACAATCTGTCCATACGCTGCAAGGGTCTTAGTCTTAGTGACTTTAACAAACACACGTGACTTCTCTGTGTCTGTGAACTGTACGTCCTTACCATACAAACCACGATAGTTACGATAGGCTTTTAACCACCGCTCTTCATCTGCAAACCTAGCATCTTCTGCACGTTTATAGCGCTCAGCTACAAAAGCAACTACACTAGACTTAGTTTCAAAGATACTGTCCGTACTGTCTTCAGCAGCTACGACTTCATCTGTTTCAAACATTTCTTCTTGTTCTGCCATAATCAATACCCGAATTGTGGATCACTAGCTTGAAAACCAGTGCGTTGTTTTGCTGGGTTAAAGTCCCATATGCTGCTACGTGGACGTGTCATAATACCGTATCTTAGAGCGTCATACAAGTGATCCTCTGCGTGAGTATCAACATCTTCTGGGTTTTTCTTGTCCAGAGGAATACTAGGAATCTGTGCTATCGTGTTTGTACAATTACTCATAAACACTAGCTGAGGCTTTTCAGTGAACTCATCCACCTTTAAACGCCTATGTATTTCGTTCTTACCTGCGACACGTGAACCTCTTGACCGATCAGAGGGACGCCAACGACAACCCTTCATGTTCATCTGCTCTGCCAAGCTAGGTCCAGTGTCGCCACGGTTGTGCCATAAAGAACTATCCAGCACCCCGTATCTCATTGTACCATCTCTTGCTTCTGCTTCCAATATCAAATCTGCTAAGTCAGAAGCTGTAACTTTAGATACATACATCTCACGGTACACAATTACTTGTTCATCAGGAGCTACAGCAAACCAGAGAACACCAGTGTAACTACCATAACCGTAATCGCAAGCCCTAAACTTTGCCCAAGAGTCAGGTATCTCAAATGAGTCCACGACATGTATGTTTCTGTCAAACTCTGGAAAAGCCGCACCTTCATTAATATCCCAGTTACCTTCAAGTAACTGCTTACGCTGATGCTCCGGCAGAGAGAGAAGCATCGCTTCATAGTCGCCAGAGTCAGATAAGTACGGATTATCAAATAGAGAGGCTGGAATAAAGCGGCGCTTAAATAGAGGCTGACCTTCTTTACTATGCCCTTTAGGAAAGGTAATAGTTTCCCCAGAATCCAAATGCGTTGCCCAAAAAGCTTTACCTGCTCTTTCAGGGTCAATAAACATTTTCTTAACCCAAGCATGTCCTGCTCCTCCGGGGTTTGTTGTTGCTCTCATGTAGAGACCAAGAGTTGACGAATGTGCAGATCTCAAGCGAGATCTCATATAATCCCAAGCGTAAGGTGTAGTCCATTGAGTAAGTTCGTCAAATCCAATCCAGTTAAAAGCCTGACCCTGATAGCGTGTGACATCTGTATCCTTATCCAAGTATGACATCCAGAGGCGACCACCTCTAGGTGAGACCCACTGAGATTTTCTTTCAGACCATTTAATACCCGGTACAGCACGAGGGTATAGCTCCTGAGATTTCTGTATTAGTTCCCTTAGTTCTTCTGTTGTGTGACGTACAAGTAGGCCACTAAAGTTAGGATCGTTCAAACCATGTAGAGGGTCAGCTAACATGGCGTAGGATTTGCCACCACCAGCTGCGCCACCATAGAGAACCTCACGTTCTGACGAACTAAGAAATTGAGTCTGGGGGCCGGGGTTTGGCTTGAAAACCACATCCATAGCCACATCTACATCATACTCAGGTGCTTTGACTTGTGCAGGAACAGTCTCTACTTTGGGGGTGACGACTGCTTCATCTGTCTCTGTCAATTTCTGCGTATGCCCCGACCCCTTGGGTTTCGAGCTTTTCGATTTCCTCAAGGGTTTCTTTGAGCCACTTGGCAAGCTTGCGCTTAATTGCAGCTGCTTTTCTACGTTTCTGCTCAATCTCAACTCTTTTCTTTAAACCTGTGTGGCCTATGTCACGGCCTGTCTCTTTGCTTAACCAGTGTGCTACTGCACGATAACTATACTGCTTAAGGTGTCGTTTAGCAAGCTCTAAAGCTTCTAACTCAGATTCAATGGGTACGAGTAACTTATCGTTGTCGGGGTGCAGTTCATAGCCAAAGGGTATACGTCTTGTTATCCTGACTATAGTATGCCACTTCTTGTTGTGATCCTTTGGCGGTAATGGTAACTGCCAGAAGCCTAAATCTCTCTCAGGTACTATTCGTT
>Ga0209603_1004425_pt1 | contig 11688 bp, 9 predicted proteins | sample COGITO_mtgs_1206_FD_184812 | JGI IMG/M metagenome (GOLD analysis project Ga0209603, IMG submission 184812) | Pelagic marine microbial communities from North Sea - COGITO_mtgs_120607 (SPAdes) (version 2) | ecosystem: Environmental > Aquatic > Marine > Epipelagic ... | reverse complement strand
AAATCCGTTTGATGAATTATTTTAAAAATTTATATTTAACCACTTTTAGGATAATAATCACTAAACTTCCGTTTATTCCCCCAAAAAGGAGTGATAAGCAGATAAAAGTTACGCGTATAAACAAGTTGGCAACAAGCTGAAAAATGACCAGTACAATTAATAAAATTATCGCTAAAACTGCTGACTTTGAGGATTCAAAAACGTTAGAACTCTTGAATTTGTCTAAATTAATAAAAGAACAAGGTTACTTAACTAAAGAACAAACAATCAAAATTCTGAAATGGAAATCACCTCGTCCACTTCGGTTTTATGAACAAAATAGTGATATAGAAATTAAAACAATTACAAAGTTGGCATTTCAACAAAATAATGACAGCTTAAAAATTCACATATTGACAGCTTTAAAAGGCGTGAATTATCCATCAGCATCTGCAATATTAATGTTTTACGAACCTAAAAACTACCCTGTTCTTGACATTAGAGTTTGGAAACAATTGTACAAAAATAAATTAGTTACAACCAATTCTAAAGGACAAAACTTCACTTTGGAACAATGGTCGAACTATCTTAAAATAATAAGGAGTTTAGCTAAAGAAAACAATCTTACATCTCGTCAAGTGGAAAAAAGACTTTTTGACTATGATAAATCAACGCAGATTGGAAATTTGTATTAGTAAATAATTGCCACTCATTATTTTAGCACATTTATTTTTTTCCAAAACATTCGCCATCTCTAAAAAAAATAAAAGAGCTAAAATTTCCCTACGCTTATTTTTTGGTAAGATTAAAAATTTAATTATATTTGGACAAATATTGTCAAGACATTTATTTTCTATGAAAACAATAGTTAGTTTAGGAACACAAATTAGAAATTTACGAGAAAAAGAAGAAATGCCTTTACGTAAATTAGCTGCTTTACTTGAAATAGACCAGTCAACATTAAGTAAAATCGAAAGAGACGAGAGAAAGGCAAACCTTCAAATAATTGAGCAAATATCAAAAATATTTAAAGTAAATGAAAAAGAACTTTTGATAAATTTTTATAGTGACATCGTATCTTATGAAATTGAGGAAGAAAATAATTTTGCTGAAATATTAAAAGTTGCAGAGGCAAAAATAGAATATAAACGTTCAAAAAAAAATGGAAAAATATGAAAACCTTATTAAATAATTTCATCGATTTAGAAGAGCGTTTAATAGTTAAAGCTATTCAACAAAAATTTCCTAATATAAATGACTTACGTCCTGTTTCTGAAAATGAACTTCACGAAATTAATGCAAATTTACTTTTAACCAATGAAGAAAATATAGCTTTTCAAGTTCATAAAGATTTTATTGAATGTTTAGTAACCATTTTTATAAAAAATAATTTTAGTGCTGATTATAAAATCTTTAAAAATTTGTTTAATATAAATGACAAATATCAAAATGACATTTTAACTATTAAAGATTATAAGCAGATTCCTGAATTAATAGAAGAACTTCACATTGCTTTTTTAAACTCTCAATTTTCAATAACCACTAATAACTTTAAGAGAATTAAGTCAAAGCATTATTTAAAAGAATTTGGTGCTGTATATACTTTAAAATCTACAACAAATGAAATAGTTAGTAACACTATAAAAAACGCATTAACCATTGATTCAAATCCAAAAAACATTAGATGTTTAGATTTTGCAAGTGGTACTGGTAGATTTTATTTTGAAGCTTTAAGAATATTAGAAAATGAATATAATCTTGATTTAAAAGACATTGTTTGCAAAAACCTATTTGCTCTCGATTTAGACGAAGTTGCATTAACAATTCTTAAGTGTAAAGTTACTTCTTTGTTTCAAACTGTAGATTTAAAGCTAATTAATACTTTAAGTCAAAATATTTTATATCGGAATGCACTTACTCCAAATAATACGCTTTTAGAAGAATTTGAAAATAGCATTAATTTTTCTGTTGATTTTAAAGAAATATTTGATAATGGAGGTTTTGATGTCGTTTTCTCAAATCCACCGTATTACTTATTAAAAGTCAATAAAAAAAATAGCTCTTTGTTAAATGGCTACTTTGCTAATTTACAAAGTAAAGTAAAAAACGAAATTAAGTTTTTTAAAACCTCTGGAGTATATAATTATGCTATCGAAGGAATGCTAAATTATTATCAACTTTCAATTGAAATGATTCTTAAGATGACAAAACCCAATGGTCAAATAGGTATAATTTGTCCATCTTCTATTTTTGCAGATTTAACAACTACGAAATTAAGAAAACACCTTTTGACTTCAAACAAGATTAGATTTATTCGTTATTATCCCGAAGCTTCAAATTTATTTGATAATGTAGCTCAATCGACAGTAATTTTTTATTTAGAAAAAGGTGGAGAAACCAATGATATACATATTGAGTTTGAAAAGAACGATTTTTACATAAATTACAGTACTATTAAGAATGTGTTTCCAAAAAACCAAGAAATACCATTTATCGATAAAACTGGTTGGAAAGTTCTTTCTAAAATTTCAAAACAACTTAAGCTTAAAGAATTTGACTATTTAAGAAACAAAAGAGGAGAACTTGATTTAACTCAATACAAAGATTGTATTTCAAAAACCGATACTTCAAATTTTCGATTAGTTAGAGGAAATATGATTACAAAAAATGGACTAATAGACAAAAATCAAGAATTTGTAAATATTGATGCTTTTATTAATAGAAAATCAGAAGACTATAGAACAAATGATTTTCAGAAAGAAAGATTAATATGCCAACAAATTTCAAATGTTGACTTAAAAATAAGAATGAAGTTTACTTTTTCAGAAAAGAACGATATTTTAGCTAATTCTTGTAATTACATTAATTCATCGAGAAGCTTTCTTGATTTAAAAAAATTAAGTTTTCTTCTAAATAGTAAACTTTTGAATTGGAGATTCAAGATTACAAGCAGTAACAATCATATAAACAATTACGAGTTAGACGATTTACCAATTATCGATTTAGATAAAATCGACATCAATTTGTTTTCCGAAAACTCAACAAAAAATGAATACCTAATTTGCGAACTTTATGGTTTAAATAATGAAGAAACAGCGTATGTTTTAGGTACTCCAATTAAAAATATTAAAAAAGAATTAGTAGCAAATGAAGTTATATAATCATATTTCACCAAGGTTAAGTGATATGGAATGGGAAATGTCTAAACATATTCCAGCTGGAGGAAATTGGCAAAATATACCAACTCATTTTCCATCAAAAAGATTAGAGCAAATTAGAAAGTCTGGAGGACGAACAACATATTACGGACGTTTGAGTTATGACAAACCAAGTTATACTATTACAACTTACTTTAATCGATTAGGAAATAGTAGTAATTTACATCCAGTTCAACAAAGAATGATTTCTACAAGAGAAGGAGCAAGACTCCAATCTTTTAAAGATGAGTTTATTTTTTATGGTAGTAAATCTTCACAATATAAACAGATTGGTAACGCAGTTCCTCCACTTTTGGCAAGAGCAGTTGCAGAAACAATAAAACCATTTATTAAAAACAAAACTATAATCGATTTATTTTCTGGAGCAGGTGGAATGTCAGAAGGATTTTTAATGGAAGATTTTAAACTCTTATCAGCAAACGAATTAGAAAAACATTATTTTGAAACTTATAAACAAAATCATTCAAAATACACAGAAGAAGAAAATTTGATATTAGGAAATGTTACAGAAACAGAGATAAAAGAAAGAATCATAGATTCTGCAAAAAACAATAATAAAGTTGGCATTGTAATGGGTGGTCCACCTTGTCAAGGATTTTCATATGCAGGATGGAGAAACCCCAATGATACAAGGAATCAATTATTTAATGATTTTGTTGAGATTGTAAATTCTATAAAACCAGAAGCATTTATAATGGAAAATGTTCCTGGAATCTTAACAATGCGAAAAGGAGAAGCTGTTAAGGAAATTATTGAATCATTTGAAAAAATCGGTTATACAGTTAATAAACCTTTCAAATTAAGTGCAGAGGAATACGGTGTTCCTCAAAAAAGGAAAAGAGTATTTATTATTGGAACTCTTAAAAAGAAAACAATTCCTTCTCCTAAACCATTATTTTCATCTAAAAATGATGATTTACCAAATCCAATAACAGTTCGAGAAGCTATTGCTGGCTTACCGAAATTAGAAACAGATTCAGGTCAATTTGAATTAATTTGTAATTACAAATCGACTTCAGCATATGAATCTCTATTAATGGGCGAAATTGACTTTAAAATGTTTTACAAAAAATGTCTGGAGAATTTACCAATTTGTGTTAGCGATTTCAGCTAATCGAATTAAAGCATTATCAAGATGCTTCTTTGCTTCAATCTTATTTCCAGAATCCAAAAAATCTATGGTTTTTTTGATTTGTGAATCTACATCTTTGTCCTTCCAAATATTAACCTTTCGATTTCCAATATCTTTATATTTTTGGAGTTCATCAAATGCCACACGCTTATATCTATCTATATTATTTCGTTGATTTTTACCTTTCAATTCTTTTGATACAACTTCCTTATATTGTCCAGTTTTAGGGTCAAAACCTTTAAATTTATAATCAAAAAACGAATACTTTTGGTTTAAAAAAGATTCAAGAAACTCACTATGTCCAGCTTCATCTATCATTGAAAAAATGATTAAAATATGATGAAGATTTTTACGCATTAAATCACTTAATTTTCGTGCGTCTTTATTATTTTTTACGTTATTTTTTAATTTATCCCAAATAAATTGAGAATGCCAAGAAACTACTGACTCATTTTTTTCATCTGCCAATAAAACTTGAACATCGTCTAAACTCATTCTATTATTTTTGGCAGCATTCTCTCCTCTTGTTAAAGGATGAAATTTTGGTCTATGACAAAAACCTAATGAAATTGGACCAATATGGTCTGCACTAACTCCGTGCTTTCTAAATTCTGACATAAGTCTGTCCGCCATTTTCCAATCTCCATCAGCCCAATTTTCGTAAACACGTCTATCCTGCCCATATCTCTGAAGGTTTGTTTTGTGCCTACCTTTATCACTTTTATGTCTACAACAAGCTCCATCTGAATGAAATCCATCAAATCTATCTGGCGAATTACTCATTACTCCAGGAGATAATAATCCTTTTGCATATTCTTCAACGAAATATTTCTTAATATAATTTTTAAGTTCAGTTTTGTTTAATTGTTTGGCTTTATCAATTTTAAAAATTAATTTGAACTTAACAATATCCATTTCAACTTTTACCAATTCATCAATTATTTCGAAAATATCTTTAGAAAATGGTTCATATAAAATACCAAACTGCTTTTCGATAGATTTTTGTGTTCGCTTATTTGGATATACATATTCTACATTTAATTCACTTCCGCAAATTTGACAATAATGTAATTTTGTTGGATGGATTTTAGCTGCAATTTTAGCATAACATCCAGCTTCTATTTTGATTCCATTTAATTTACATTGTTCGTTCCACCAATCTCTTCTCTTTCGTCCATTTTCTGATTTACCAGTAATAACCCACTTTACATTGCCATCACTTCCTCTTTCAAAATATAGACCTTTATAGTTAGGATGATTAACTATAAACTCTGTGTATTTTAAAAAATTAGGATTCCATAATCGTTCATTTTTAACTTCTTTCATTCTAAATAATTTCTTTATATATCTACAAATTCTTTTCATCAAATAAATGGGATATTTCAATTTCAAGTGCAGCCGCAATTTTCTCAATTACTACTAACGAAACATTTCTTTCTCCCTTTTCAATACTTGAAATATAGGTTCTATCAAGGTCAGCTTTATCTGCAAAGGCTTCTTGGGAAAGACCTTTGCTTAATCTAAACTTCTTGACTTTTTTTCCGAATCGTGATTTTATATCCATAATGCAAAGTTGAACTAATGTTGACTATTATACAACGGACAATTGTCAACAAAACACCATACTTAAAGCCATACACATTTACAATTCGCTACAGCCCAAGCATCTCCCAAAATTGCAAAAGAGTATGTCTTGCCAACGCACAATTTTGAACTAAAAGAAAACACAGGAATTGAAAAACAGAACAGAATAAAGCCAGTTGCCAACAACGTATATAAAAAATAGCGGTTTTAGTGCTTAAACGAAAAGTAATTTTATAAATTTAAAGTCAGTATAAATCCGAAAAATTAGTGTTTAAAACCCGCTACTTTTCATATACAATACCGTTGGCAATAATTATGAAAAAAACGATAGTAATTCTCCTTTTAATTTCATCATATTTAGGATTTTCTCAAGAAAAATCTTTTTATGACTTCATTGTATTAAATAATAATGATACAATTTATGGAAAATACCAAACAAATATTTTTTTAGATTTAAAAGGGAAAAAGTATAAAATCAAAAAAAACAAAATTAAGAATATCAAAAAAAATGAAAAAATATATAATTTAACTTTAATTACAAAAGAACAATTTTACTCTAAAGAAAATGACAGTTTAATATCATTGGAAAATGAAAATATTTCTGCTTTCAAAAAAGAGGAGAAATTATACTTACATAATTTAAAAAGAAGTTTGAGAAAAGACTATATTCTAAATATAGAAAAAGATACTACTTATGGAGAAATTAAAAATCGAAATAGTATTAACAAATATGAACAAATTATTAATGAAAAAGGTCTGAAAATAGATCCAAAAAATATCTTGGAATTCAGAATGGAGGGTTTTAATTATTATTACAAAGAAAAGAGAAAAATAAACCCATCAGATAAAAAACAAGCTTACTTAAAATTAATATACAAAGGAAAAGTGAACTTGTATGAATATAAAACTTTGGTAACTATTTCTGGTTTTAGCTCTCAAGTTGAGACTCATTATTATCTTGAGAAAGATAAAAAGTTAACATTATTAAATCCGAGAAGATTTTATCAAATTATTAAAAGAATACTACCTGAAAATATTGAACTTCACAATATGATAAAAAAGAGAAAATTTAATTATAAAGACATTTATTTAGTAATTAAATACCATAATGAATATTAACTATTGCCAACACCGTACAAAATTAATTGCTTGCTTTTAGACAACTTACGAAAATTCTCGCAAACGTAAAATTCAGTTTTTATTTACTAACTTTAGTGCTTAAAACACGCAACTAATCATACACAAACACGTTAGCACCAATAAGAAAAAACTGAATGGATATAAAAGATTACGTAAAGAAATACAACTTATCATTTGATAAAGTAAAGTCTGAATTTGATACAGATTTTACCTCGTTATATAAAAGTGAAAAAGAGTGGCTTGAAAATCTAGAAGACAAAGTTCACTTATTGAAAAATGAAAAGGTCCAAGCTCAGGTTTCAGAAGTAATTAATAAATTAAAAACCACTGAGTCATTTAACGAAAATGATTCTAAAAACTTATCAGCTTTTGTCAGTAAGGTTAATACAATTGTTAGAATAGCTAATAGAATTAACAACTTCAAAGAAGGTACAGTTTTAGATAGTGGTGTAACATTAAAATTGTATGACTTTTTTAATTCAGTTAAGACTTCAGATAACCTCTCTGAATTCAACTTCCCTTTAAATTCAAACCTCAATAACTTTCTACCTCATATTTATTCTCTCATTAAACATTGTCAAAATCCTATTGAATACCCCATCTATTATAAATACTGGAAAAATATATTGAGAGAAGTATTATCAAAAGATGATGATTATGACTCAATGTGTATCTTTTATAGAAGTTTCCCATCTACAAATAGGCATCTTAATTTTGGAACTTATTTAGGAACACTTGGTATACAAATAGCAAAAAACATAAATTCTAGCGGTATAGAAATTACTGCAGGTTCAAAAGATTATAAGTACTTAATCAATGATGTAATTAACATAGAACGCTACAATTCCGTCTTAAACGAGCAATTAACAAACTCTGTCAGTTCTTCCAAACAGAATATACAATACTGGCTTTATGCACCTGGCGAAAACGCCAGGAATTGGACAGAATTCTATAATAAAGGAATAATGGCTTTAGGCTGGGATGAAATAGGAGATTTAACACAATACACAAGCAGAGGCCAAATAAAAAAAGCACTTGTTGATGCGTATGGAGGTGACGGTTCTAAAAAAAATGATGTTTCTGCAAATGATGACTTTCTAAACAAAATCAAAATTGGTGATGTAATAATTTCTAAAAAAGGCAGAAGAGAATTACTTGGATATGGTTTTGTTAACTCAGGCTACACTTTTGATGAAAATCGTATTGAATACCAGCATATTAGAAAAGTAGACTGGAAACTAAAAGGGAGTTGGAAAGTAGATTTTAGTCTTGTATTAAAAACACTTACAGACATTACAAAATATAGTTCTGATCATCCTGACTATGACACTTATTATGAGAGGTTGATGGGTATAATGGGAGTTGGGAAAACACAAAAAGACAATAGAGAAACATTTAATACTTGGCTCACCAAAAAATACGGTGAAGATTCTGGAACAACAAGTTCCTACATTAAAGCTATCGATATTCTATCTCAAATATTGTCTAAGGAATTATTTAGAACAACTGATGACAGCTATTTAGATTCGCTTTATAAAGATTTAATTAAGGAACAAAGAAACCTAGAAGGCAAGTACTACCATTCTGACGCTCCTTCTTATGGAAGTAACGGATTTTATTCTGCATCAATTAAATCATACAGAGAATTTTTAAAGACGAATCTGGCTACTCAAACTCTTAATGATAATCAAATGGAATTTCCACTAAACACTATACTGTATGGCCCACCGGGCACTGGTAAAACATACAACACAATATTAAGAGCTGCACAAATTATAGAAAATCGAACGATCGGCTCTTATAGTGAAGCCTTGAATATATTCAAAGCCAATCTTCACAATCAGATTGAATTTATCACATTTCATCAGAATTATAGTTATGAAGATTTCATTCAGGGACTAAGACCTGAAACCGATAATAAATCTTCATTAGTATTTGACAAGAAAGATGGAGTTTTCAAAAAGATTGCTGATAAAGCATTGGAAAATCTAAAGCTTGTTGAAAAAGCACCTGACGAACTTACAAGTGAAGCCAAATTTGATAAAGCGCTCGAATTATTCTCAGATAAAGTATTAGAGAGTGAGGATAACTTCAAAATTAACGATACTGCCTACATATTTGAAGTTGAAGAAGATGCCTTTAGATACACAGGTGAAAAATGGACAAACCATGCAAATGGTTTGAGAATGAAATTCAGTGATTTAAAAGAATTTTATAGAAATAATGTCAAAAGCAGGAAAGACATTAAAGGTTTGTCAAGTATTTCTGGTCTGGCCAATCAACATGCGACTTATTACTATTTAGTTTATGCAGAAATAATTAAATATTTACCTAAGAAAACAGTAGAACCACAAAAGGTAACTCGTAAAAATTTTGTAATCATTATAGATGAGATTAACAGAGCCAATATTTCAAGAGTTTTTGGGGAACTTATAACGCTTATTGAGCCTGACAAGCGTTCACATGGTGCAATTCCACTGGAAGCTCGTTTACCTTCTGGTGATCCATTTATTGTTCCATCTAACTTGTTCATCATCGGCACAATGAACACCGCTGACAAATCAATTGCTCTATTGGATATCGCTCTTAGAAGAAGATTTGAGTTTGAGTCAATGTATCCAAAATATGAAATCGAAGGTCAAGAAATTTATGATGTTGAAATTCTTGAAAAAATCAACAAACAAATAATTAAGTCAAAAGGTCACGACTTCCAAATTGGACATGCATATTTTATGGGAGACAATAAAGACCTTGTTCAAAGGATGAATAAAAAAGTTATTCCATTACTTCTTGAGTATTACATGAATGATGAAAAAGAAGTTAAAGGAATTCTAAATTCTGCAGGTCTTATTATAGAAGAAAATTCATGGCCACTAAAAATATCAGGGAAGAATGATTAACCTTTTTGAATATCAAAATAAGGTTGATATTCAAGACTCTTTTGGAGGCTTGGAGGGTTTTCTTGATGAAATCTGGAATAGCCGTGAAAAGAATTCTTTTTATTCAGAAAATGGAAATGACAAAATAGAATCTCAGCGATTCCTACAATTCATTCATAAATCAAATGAATTAAAATCAAATAAATACGTTGGTGTAATTCATTATGAAGGGAATAAAATAAACCTATTACCTAAGATATTTTTTGATTCTGAAAAGGAATATCAAACTAATGAAGTAAATCAAATTCAAAACCATATTCTTTGGTGGTTAAGCTATTGCCGCAAAATTAAATTCCCGAATTATCAAACTTCATTAGGTAGTGCAAAAAGCGACTTTTTTGAAGTTTTAATTTATCTCTTCTCAAAATACACTCGAGAACTTTTAAACTCATCCATCTACCAACAATACGAAGAAGTAAATCGTGAATTATCGTTTATAAAAGGGAGACTAAACACTAACGAATACATAAATGAAAACTTAAGCAAAGGTAAATGGCACAAACTCAATTGTACATATGATGCTTTCGTTTTTGACAATGAATTCAATCGCATAATAAAGTATGTTACTACTCTCCTATTTAATGCTACCTCAAGTCAGGATAACAAGAAGAACTTAAGAGAAATCCTTTTCATATTAGATGAAGTATCAGACGAAAGGGCAACTGCTGAACAATGTTCTAGAATTTCATTCAATCCAATGTTTGGTGAGTTTGAAACAGTTCGCGATTACTGCCAATTATTCCTCACCAACTGTATTTCGTTTGACTATAAAAATGACTTAAAACTTTTCGCTTTTCTACTTCCAATGGAATATGTTTTTGAAGACTTTATTTTTGGTTTCATTGACAAAGAACTAGAGAAAGTAACTGCCAAAGCGCAAAGAAGCGACACATACCTTGACGAAGGGAAATCCTTTAATTTAAAACCCGATTTATGGCTAAAAACAGATCATAAATCTCTAATTGCTGATACTAAATACAAGATTGTCTATTCAGATGAGAAAGACCCAAAGAAAGGTATTTCTCAGAACGACCTTTATCAAATGCTCGCATATGCTGTAAGGTTTGAAGTGGATGAAATCATATTATTCTACCCTAACACAATTAAGCAAAGTCAAGAAGAAGAAACAGAATTGACAATTAAAGATGCCTTTGCAGATGGGAAAGAAATATCTATTAGAGCATTTCAGTTGCCAATAATTAATAGAGCATTACTTGAAACTGATTTAGAGACGAAAACCGATCTGAGCGAACTGTTTGAATCAACAAGACAAGAATTAATAAATAAAATAGAAAAAATACTGGTGCCAACAATGTATATAGCGCATTGAAACGCGCCATATACCAACCGTTGGGCTCTATCAAATAGTTAGTCTATTATTAAAAGTATAGATCTGACTTGAAATATTTTAAACAAATAAATTGATTAAAATGAAAAAGATATTATTTGGATTAGTAATTATGGCAATAATGTCAATTGTATTACATTCTTGTAAGAATAAAGAGGGGAAAATTAGTACCGATGATCAGAAAAAAAGCAAAAACGCTATGCAGAACTTAAATGAAGATATCTACGAACCAGGAATGGACTGGAAGTTAGCATGGTCAGATGAATTCGAGGCCAACACCATCGATAAAAACATATGGAATTTCCAGGTAGAGGAAGCTGGGCGCTTTAACGATGAATGGCAACGCTA
>Ga0209603_1004422_pt1 | contig 11693 bp, 9 predicted proteins | sample COGITO_mtgs_1206_FD_184812 | JGI IMG/M metagenome (GOLD analysis project Ga0209603, IMG submission 184812) | Pelagic marine microbial communities from North Sea - COGITO_mtgs_120607 (SPAdes) (version 2) | ecosystem: Environmental > Aquatic > Marine > Epipelagic ... | reverse complement strand
CACCATCACCATGCTCAGTTCCTTGGCCAACGCTTTGAACCGCTGCGTCGTGGGACCGTCGGGGATGTACTCGGTGTAGTCGTAGTACTGCGCATCCTGCACCTGGCAGAAGTAGGGACCGTAGAACAGCTCCTGAAAACAAACGATTTGCGCACCCTGGGCCGCCGCCTCACGCGCCGCCTCCTCGTGCTTGACGATCATCGACTCCTTGTCGCCGGTCCAGTCGGTCTGCAGCAGTGCGGCTTTGATGATGTTCGCCATCCGGGTCCCCTTGGCTCGTGGTGCGGTAGTAACGGCCGCCCGAGACGAGTTCCACACCTGCGGCGTACTCGCAACAACGACGACAATTCGGACACTACACCTCCCCGCTGCAGCCTGTGAACGCCCGCCCGTGCGTTCACAGAGCCGACCAATGTCCGTAACCTGCAGGGGTGGCCGCTCCACGCACACCCCGAGAACTGTGGGACTGGATCATGGGGCGCGATCCCCTGCCACCGGTCAGCCCAGACAAGACCGTCGAGGCGGCGTGGTTGCCGCAATGGCTGAGTCGGATGGTGACCGACGAGCTCGTGGCGGCCGGCATCCCCGCCGTTGTCGTCGACGATTTCAACTTGAACCTAACGATGTACACACGCGAGCCGATGTCTCGCATCTTCGTCACCGAGGATCGTCGGGACGAGGCGCAGGAAATCGTCGGCGAGATACTCGGCCACGAACCTCGCCGCCGCCCGCTCTGACCCGACGCCCTCCCCGCCTAGCACCGCTCCCCTCCTCATTCGTGCTGCTTTCCGGGCAGTGGGAACGAGCAGAGGTTCAACGCAGACGACCGGACTTTCGTTGACGACATCCTCGCAACCCACTGAGGAGCGTGAAGCGCAAACTTCGACAGCTCGCTGCTGGTCAGGACAAGGTCGTTTCGGTCTCTGACGCCGGACTGGCGGGGATCACTCGGTCTCGCGTCAAATGACTCGTCAAGCGGGGGCATCTCGACCACATCACCAACGCCAAACGGACCCGAGATGCGCAGCGACACGATGAACTCCGGGATTTCAGCCTCGCGATAGTCGAGTACAACGTCGATGCCGGGATTCGAGCAGCCCACCTGGGGCGTCACTGATCTCAAGCGCCGCATGACCTGAGGTTTGTGTCGCAATGCTGGTCGTTGGAACGGCCAGAAAAGCAACGCAAAGGATGAATGCCTGCGGGTGGGGCGAACAGGGGCAGCCGGGTGGGGGCAGGGGCCGGAGCCGGCGCAGGATAAGTCACATGGCAACGGTGCGGAGGAGTTCGGCAGCGACGGGACACTCGGCCTGGGCGGCTGGCGGACCCATCGGCATGATCCCCTGGGGACCGATGACGTCGGTTAATAAACGCGTCGGGACCACCTCAATGTCTAGCGTCCACGGGTCCTGATGGGCGGCCAGCGCATCGCACTTCTCGGCCATTGCGTCGATGCACGCAGACGGCAGCCGACGGCCCACGCCCGCAACAGCCCACACCGGAGTCTCCCAAGTGGTCGCTGCCGCGGCGATCGTCGACGAACCCGAGGGGAGAACCATCCGCGCCTCGTCCATCGCCAAAACCTCTAGTAGCACGACGTCGGCAACCCGTGTTGCCGTGCCCGCTGCCCCGGCGTCGATGGGTTCGTAGTCGACGTCGTACCGCTCCAGCCGGTGAACGAACGACGTCGCCGAGTGGTCGATGTCGAGGGCCAGCACGCGGACATCGCCCCGTCGGACGAGGCCGGCTGCGATGACGCTCGGATTTCCGATCGTGACCACCTGTGACTCGTCCGGGAGCGCTGCCGCCAACTCGGAGGCCGTGCGATCGGAACGAATCTGGTCAGCAAGCTCCCACACGGCCTCGAAGGGCTCCGACGACGTAGCAACATTCGAACAGAGCCACCACAACGGCCCGCTGAACGGATGGCGTTCGACGATACGACGGCATGCGACGACCAAACTGGCAGGGTCGAAATGCAGCGACCCCAATGCGTGCGCCGTCTCTTCGACCAATGCTGCCGGGTCGACTCCGTGAGCTCTAGCCACGTACCGCAGATGTTCGATCGGGTGCACCACCCCAACGTACGACACAAGAAGCGGTCGGGGTCAAGACGCGCCGCTATCATTTGGCCTCGTGGCCGACACTGACACCAGTACGACGGGGAGCACGACCGGCGGCACGGGCTTCAAGCTCCCGACCGACCTCATCCTTGCTCCGCTGCACAGGGGTGCGCTCGGGACCGCCAGACCAGTCATGGAATGGCTCACCACGTTTCACCTGGCGTCGGTTGTCCTCGATCCGTACACCAATGAGTCGTCGTGGATCCTGCGCACGGCTCGCCGTGTTCTGGAGGAATTCCGAGGATGCGACGTCCGAATCAACATGATCGTCACCGCTGGTCCGGCCGAAGCCCAGGAGTTCCTTGGCCCGCTCTCTGACAAGTTCCTAGTCTTCTGCGATCCTGACCGATCAGCGGTCAAGGAAATGCAGCTCAGCGAGCTGCCGGCGTTCGTTCTCACCCGTGTCGACGGCGTCGTCGACACAAAGGCCGAAGGGTGGAACCCTGTGCAATGGCAAGCGGTCTGCGACGCGATTGCCACGATCACCAAGTGGTCGTCGATCGAGCTTCCCGTCGCCGGCGACCCCGTGGCGTTCCGCGGTTCGCCGGCCCTCGGCTGATCTCCACTGCGGATCGTCCGACGTGACCGCCAGCCGCTCACCGGACCGTCGTCAACTCCCCGATCTACCGGTCCTCGATGCCCTCGACGAGCTCGAGGCCACGCTCATCGATCGACACTCTGCGATCCTTGTCGCTCCACCCGGTGCCGGCAAGACCACCGTCGTCCCGATCGCCCTGCTCGATGCGGACTGGCTCGGCGATCAGCGAATCGTGATGCTTGAGCCGCGCCGGCTGGCCACACGTGCTGCCGCACAACGCATGGCGGTACTGACCGACACTCGGGTCGGGGAACTTATCGGGTACCAAACGCGCGACGAGCGCCACATCGGCCCCGACACGCGAATCGAAGTCGTCACCGAGGGCATTCTGACACGCCGGCTGCAGCGCGACCCTGAGCTTCCAGGTGTCGGAGCAATCATCTTCGACGAGGTCCACGAGCGGAACCTGCCGACGGACATCGGGCTCGCACTGACGCTGGACGTCGCAGGGTCGATCCGACCTGACCTTCGAATCCTTGCCATGTCGGCAACTCCCGACACAGTGGGACTCGTTAGCGCTCTCGATGCGCCGGTGATCACAAGCGAGGGGCGCACCTTCGACATCGAGATAAACTGGCGGCCGAGGTCGCCAGAGCGCAACCAGAGGCGCGGCGGAGGCCGCAGGCTGTCGGCGCCGCGCGGTGGTCCGGACCGGATCGAACCGGCCGTCGTCGCCGCAGTGATTCAGGCGCTCGGCGAGCATGACGGCGATGTCCTCGTTTTCCTGCCGGGGATCGGTGAAATCCGCCGCACTGAACAGCAACTACGTGGCGTCCTCGGTGACGGTGTCGATGTCCACCCGCTTGCCGGCGCGCTGTCGCAGGACGAACAGGATCGGGCGCTACAGCCGTCACCACCGGGCCGGCGGCGCATCGTGCTGAGCACCGACATCGCCGAGACCTCGTTGACAGTCGATGGCGTACGTATCGTCGTCGATGCCGGCCTGGCCCGCGAACCGCGATTCGATCCGCGAACGGGCATGACGCGGCTGGTCACCGTCGCAACGAGTCGTGCGTCAGCCGAACAGCGCGCGGGGCGCGCCGGGCGTACTGCGTCCGGAGTGGCATATCGGTTGTGGAGCAAGCTCGAACACGGCACCCGCGCTAAGCACCGCACCCCTGAGATTCTCCAAGGCGACCTCGCCGGGCTGATGCTCGAACTCGCTGCGTGGGGGGTCGGGTCGGATCCGGCCCGACCCAGTGGCGATCTGGTATTCGTCGACGCACCACCCACCGTCGCACTCGGCCAGGCGCGCGATCTGCTGATCGACCTCCATGCGATCGATGCCACGACCGGTGCGCTGACATCGTTGGGCCGCGACATGCTCGCGCTTCCGGTACATCCTCGGCTGGCCCGCATGGTGGCGGTCGAGCGCTCGCCACTTGCGTGCGTCGTCGCGACGCTCGTCGACGAGCGCGACGTGCTGCGGGGACGCCCCGACGAGCTTCCGGTCGACTTGTCGTTGCGAGTCGCCGTCATCTCGGGCGCCGCTGGACACGATCGAGCCGACCGGGGGGCGGTCTACCGGCTTCGGGACCGCGCCCGAGAGATTGCACGTCGTGTCAACATTGACTTCGACCGCCGAAGCATCGACCACGACCGCACCGGCGCCGCGCTCCTCTTGGCGTTTCCCGACCGACTTGCCGGCCGTCGGCGACCCGGTCAGTTCACGATGCGTGGTGGGAGCGGCGCGTTCATCGCCGACACCGATCCGCTCGCCCGCGAGGCCTTCGTGGTCGCAGCCGATCTCGACGGCAAGGCTGATCGTGCCAGGATTCGCCTCGCCGCAGTAGTCGACGTCGGCGACGTGATCGCGTCAGCTGCCGGTGACATCAAGGAACAGTGCACGCTGTCGTGGAATAGCGATCGCGACGACTTGGTGGAGACCGTCGAGCGGCGCCTCGGGGCGATCAGGCTCGGCCATCAGGACCGCCGACCGCAACCGGGCGAGGCGACTACCGCTGCGTTGATGAAGCGCGTGCGCGAGACCCGGCTGGCCGTGCTCGGTTGGTCGGCAGCGGCAACTCGGCTCCGTCAGCGGGTCGACTTCCTCCATCGCACCGTCGGGGCACCGTGGCCCGACTGGTCGATCGACGCACTCGTCGCTTCAGTCGATACCTGGCTTGCGCCGTACCTGCCCGGCGCGATCGGCCGCCGCGACCTCGATCGGCTCGATGTCGCCACAGTGCTGCGATCGCAACTGCCGTGGCCCGAGGGGGCAGAACTCGACCGGCTCAGCCCTGACATGCTCGAACTCCCGACTGGCCGCTCGGTGCCGGTCGACTATTCCGGCGAACGTCCGACCGCATCGGTTCGCGTGCAGGACCTCTTCGGCACGACTAAGCACCCGACTGCCGGAGGGGAGCCGATCCGTCTCGAGTTGCTGTCGCCTGCCGATCGACCGATTCAGGTCACTGCCGATCTCCCCGGGTTCTGGGTCGGTTCCTGGGCCGAGGTCAAAAAGGAAATGGCCGGCCGCTACCCCAAGCACCGCTGGCCCGACGATCCTGCGTCGGCGCCTCCGAAACGCATGAAAGACCGATGATCGGAGCCACGATCGTTGGCCTGCCGATTTTCGGCGCGCTCGCCTGCGTGCTCGTCGTGTATGCCGGAGCGGTCATGCAGGCTTCAACGGGTGTCGGCGTCGGCATTCTCTCGTCGCCGGTGCTGCTGCTCGTGGACCCGGACTTCATCCCGGCAGCGGTTGTTGTATCCGTTCTTCCGCTGTCGTTCAGCGTCGCGATCGCCGACCGAGCGCACATCGATCGGCGCGGTGTCACCGCAGCCTTGATCGGGCGGGTTCCGGGGCTGGTCTTCGGTGCCGTGGTCGTTGCGGCCATTTCTGACGACGTTCTGGCGATTCTCGTTTCGACAACGGTTCTGCTCGGCGTTGCGGTTTCGATCACGACCAAACGGTTCACCCCGACGACTCCAGCGCTAGTGCTCGCCGGATTCGGCTCCGGATTTACCGGGACGGCAGTCGGCGTCGGCGGCCCACCGATCGCGATGACGTACCAACACAGCGATCCGGTGACGATGCGGGCCACGATCTCGTTCTTCTTCTCGGTCGGATCGGTCCTCACCGCGATCGCGCTCGTGGTCGCAGGCGAGCTCGGACGCCGCCAGCTTGAACTGGTCGCTCTGCTGCTCCCTTCGATCCTGCTCGGACTGGTCACTGCCCGTCGATACAAGTCGAAGCTCCTCGGCTCAGGCGTGCGGCCGGTCGTCCTTGGGCTCTCTGCGTTCAGTGCTGTCGCACTCCTCGTGCGCACGCTGGTCTAAACGGACACGCATAGATGATCTTGCTAGGAGGGCTGAGTGATCGGGCGACCGGTCTGGCATAGTCCGCCGGTGCCGAGACTCACCTCCGTCCTCGTTTGTTCCCTGCTCGTCGTCGCTTCGTGCGCCAGCGACGATGGATCAACAACATCGACCGACACTTCGCCGAGCACCGACGCTCCCACCGAGTCGGCTCCGGTCTCCGAACCACGAGCGACCGACCCACCGGCGCCAACCGCAACCAACCCACCCAGCACGGACCCGCCGCTGGCCGACTTCGCGCCGATCACCGAAGGGGAGTACGCGGTCGGAGTCCAGACCATCACGATCACCGATCCAACCCGAGACCGTCCGCTCACTGTCGACGTCTGGTTCCCTCTCGCCGAAGGCGCCAGCGGCGAGCCGCAGCGCTACTCGTTCGTCACCGGTGACTACTACGAGTCGCCGCGGGCCGTGGCTGCCGATTCGTCGATGATTTCGCCCGACGGACCGTTCCCCTTGGTCGTGTACACCCATGGGTCGGGTGGACTGCGATACATCCACTCTGACTACACGGAGACGCTGGCCAGCCACGGCTATCTCGTCGTCGCTGCCGATCACACTGGGAACACGACGGTTGACCAGTTCCTCGATACCGAAGACGATGGCGCGACCATCGCATTCAACCGCCCACGCGATGTACAGGTGCTGATCGACGAAATGCTCAACCCTGAGAGTCAAGAAACCGTTGGGTTTGTCGGCTCCGTCGACCCGGACTCGATCGCTGTAACCGGCCACTCGCTCGGTGGCTACGCAACCTATGCAGTGGTCTCTGGAATGAAAAACGAGGCAGGGACGGTGCTCCCCGACGAGCGAATCGATGCGCTGATTCCCCTCGCTCCCGCACTCGGAGATGGCAACCCCGGGTCCTCACTGCTCACCGACGAGCAACTGGGCCTGGTCGTTGTACCGACGCTGGTGATGGTTGGCACCGACGACAAGACGACACCAGTGGACCCGAATGTGACCCGAGCGTTCGAGTTCACTGCAAGCGATCCGCTGTATCGGGTCGATCTGGTGGCAGCCGAGCATCAATCGTTCACGGACGTCTGCGATTATCTCGACTTCTTCCCAATGTTGGAGAATCCAACCGAGGCAGTCGTCGACGTCGTCGAGGAGTTCGCGGTCGCTGGATGCTCCGAGGGAGACATGCCCAACGATCGAGTCCAAGAGCTCACCAATACGTTCGCGGTCTCGTTCCTCGACTCGATCTTCAAGGGCAGTGAGATGATCGACCCTGAGATCGTGGCGATCCCCGATGACGTCACCTACATAATCAAGTGAACGCACATGCGCGTTGGTGCCTGGCACCGACGAACGCGCTCAGCCAACCTCGAGCGCGAACGCCTCGAGGTGGTGACGAGTAGCGGCAACGACGACGAGGTCGCTCGGAGAAAGCACCGTGTCCCAGTCGGCGTGCGTGCAACCTGCGCTCGCTGGCTTGTGTCGCACGATCGTCACGCGATGACGCCACGTGAAGTTTGAATCGGCGAGCGGCGTGCCCACGATCAATGCCGGCGCGACCATCTCGACCTCGGGGAAGACCACGTTGTGGCCACCTAGGCGGGTCAGGCGAGGATGCTCGTCACGGCGACGAAGTGCAGTCCCGCCGCGACGATCACGAACGTGTGCCAGACCTCGTGATAGCCGAACGTCGTTGGCCACGGGTCGGGCCGACGCAGGAAAAGCACCGGGATGCCGAGGCTGTAGACCACACCACCCGCCGCCACGAACGCCAGCTGAAATGCAGTCAACTCGTCGAGGAGTACCGGCATCGTGATCACGGCGATCCACCCCATCAGCGGGTACAAGGCCGACGCCAGCCACTTCACTCGCTCGAAGACCAACGTCTTGAGGAGGATGCCGGTGACGGCGAGCGAGACGATGATCGCGAGAATCGGGATTCCCCAACGTGACGGCATCACGACCATGGTGATCGGGACGTAGGTGCCGGCGATCAGCAAGAAGATCGTCGAGTGGTCGGCACGCTGCATCCGGCGTCGGGCAGTCTCGGATTGCGCGAGTCGGTGGTACGCAGCCGACGTGCCGAACATCATCGCCAGCGTCGCCGCGTAAATTGCCGCCGACGTTCGTGCTGCCCCCGTGTCGGCGATTATGACCAGGGCCAGCCCGGCGGGGATGGTGGCAGCAAAGGCTGCCGCGTGCAGCCACCCTCGCCATGTGGGTCGCTCGTTCGATTCCGCGCTCGTCACCACACTTCGACGGTACCGTTCCTATAGGTCGAGCATGGAACGTGTCGCCGACGTCACCCTGTCCGGTTCCCTTCGGGAGATGCATGCCTAAGCTCGCATCATGGCCGAATCCGTCAACGAGGTCCCGTTCACCGAGCTGCTCCCGCTGGGACCCGACGAGACCGAATATCGCCTCGTCTCAACCGACGGGGTCTCCACCTTCGACACGCCCGAGGGGACGTTCCTCAAGGTCGAGCCCGAGGCGATCCGAGCCCTGACGGCAACGGCGATGCACGACATCGCGCACTACCTGCGCCCGGGCCACCTCCGGCAGCTCCTCAGCATCCTCGACGACCCCGAGGCGTCGGACAACGACAAGTTCGTGGCACTCGACCTCCTCAAGAACGCGTCGATCGCAGCGGCTGGGGTGCTGCCGATGTGTCAGGACACAGGCACGGCGATCGTCAAGGCCAAGAAGGGCCAGTTCGTGTTCACGGGCGGCGGCGACGAGGAGCAGATCGCTCGCGGCATCGCCGACACCTACCTCACGACCAACCTGCGATACAGCCAGATGGCCCCGCTCGACATGTACACCGAGAAAAACACCGGCACGAACCTGCCGGCCGAGATCAAGATCAATGCGATCGACGGTGATGCTTACAAGTTCCTGTTCATGGCCAAGGGTGGCGGATCAGCCAACAAGAGCTTCCTGTTCCAGGAAACAAAAGCGCTGCTCAATGAGGCGACGCTGCTGCCTTGGATCTTTGACAAGATCCAGGCGATCGGCACGTCTGCCTGTCCGCCCTACCATCTCGGCATCGTGATCGGAGGCACCTCGGCCGAGATGGCCGTCGAGACCGCCAAGCTGGCGACGGCTCGGTATCTCGACACGCTGCCGACGTCCGGATCCGAACTTGGTCACGGATTTCGCGATCTGGAGCTCGAAGCGAAGGTGCTGCAGCTCGCGCAGAGCACCGGCGTCGGGGCGCAGTTCGGCGGCAAGTACTTCTGCCACGACGTCCGGATCATCCGACTACCCCGGCACGGGGCGTCCTGCCCAGTCGGCATGGCGGTCTCCTGCTCGGCCGATCGTCATGCGCTGGGCAAGATCAGCGCCGAAGGCCTGTTCATCGAGCAACTCGAGACCGACCCGGCCCGCTTCCTGCCGGCGGTCGAGGCGAGTGATCTGCTCGATGCCGCACCCGTCCACATCGACCTTAACCGGCCAATGGACGAGGTCCGCGCCACCCTTGCCGAGCTGCCCGTCACCACACAGGTCATGTTGAGCGGGCCGATGATCGTCGCGCGCGACATCGCCCACGCCAAGATCAAGGAACGGCTGGATGCGGGCGAGGAGATGCCGCAGTACTGGAAAGACCACGCGGTGTACTACGCGGGCCCGGCGAAGACCCCGGAGGGATACGCCTCCGGATCGTTCGGACCGACCACCGCCGGCCGGATGGACTCCTACGTGCCCGAATTCCAGGCGGCCGGGGGCTCGATGGTGATGCTCGCCAAGGGCAACCGATCCCAGCAGGTGACCGACTCATGCTCCTCGAGCGGGGGCTTCTATCTGGGATCGATCGGTGGTCCGGCCGCACGCCTGGCGCTCGACAACATCAAGCAAGTCGATGTCCTCGAGTATCCCGAACTCGGGATGGAGGCGATCTGGAAGATCGAAGTTGAGAACTTTCCTGCGTTCGTCGTCGTCGATGACAAGGGCAACGACTTCTACGCCCAGGTCCGCTCCGAGGCGGCGATGCCGGTGTCGCTCAACACTCGCTGAAGGCGTCGTCGAGCGCATTCTCGGCCACCTCCGAGGTGACCCCGAGAACGATGTGGCTGATCACCCGGTCGCTATCGCGGTTGAGTATCGCAGCGAGGCACGTAGGAGCGGGCTGATCGGCGAGTTCTCGTTCGAGCAGTTCGCTCGATTCGACATCGCCGTGCCCGAACAGTTCGTCGCCGAGCGTCTCGTCATCGTCGATGTCGAACAGGAACGAACACCGGGTCCCGTCCTCCGGGAGCGGCCGACGAAGGAACTGGGCATCGACGATGTCGTCGATGCACGGAGTCCAACCGGGGAACGCCGTATGGCCGACACCCTCCCAGATGACGTGAGTCGCATCGCCGAGCGCCTCGGCGAATGCAGGAGCGTGATATCCCGGTGTAAGGGGGTCGAACTCCGTCCCGACGACGAGAATCTTGCGGTCAAGCTCGACCTTCACCACAGGTGTCAACGACTGCGTGTTGTGCGGCATGTCGTCGCAGAACGAGGACTCGGTCACCAACGACCCGAGATCCGCGCAGTAGATCATGAAGTTAGCCTCGGAGAAGTCGCTCTCGCCCTGTGACGGCTCTTCGCCGCTCGACCCCTCCGCTCCGGGCGGGCCACCGACAAGCGACGCAAGGGCTGACGCGTCGCCCCGATCAGCGTCTTCGAGCGCAGTCGCAAGCAGCTCCCATTCTCCCGCGTATGTGATCGAGTCGTCGATCAGGTCATCGAAACCGTCACTGTCCACGATGTCGGGCTGGCCAGCGAAGTCCGGAGTCGGCAGCACGCGCACCTGAATCCTCAGGTCGTCGAGCACTGCGGCCGCATCGAGGCTGAACAGACACCGCTCAGTTGCATTGCAGATCTCAGCGAAACGATCGATTGCAGCATCGAATCCATTGTCCGCAAGCGTCGGGAACCCGTCGGCGAATGGACCGTCCGGCCCGCCGGTGAGTGGGTCGGTGACGCCGTCGAGAACGAACGCTCCCACCCGCTCGGGGTGCGTGGCTGCGAAAGTCGCTCCGAGGATCGCGCCATAGCTGAAGCCGAGATAGTTCAGCTCGTCCTCGCCGAGCGCCGTTCGGATCGCTTCCATGTCGGCGGCCGAGTACGGAGCGGACAGGTAACCGCTCAGCGGGCCGGTGAGCTCGACACAGCGGGCGATGAAGTCAAACGAACCGGGTGGGGTGTCGTCGTCGCAGTCGATCTTCGGCGTCGACTGGCCAACGCCTCGCGGGTCCCAGGCCACGATGTCGAAGCTCCGGAGGATCTCGGCGGACAGATTGCCACGCACACCCCACGCGGTCGACAGGCCGTCACCGCCTGGGCCACCGGGGTTGATCAGGATCGCCCCGCGGCGATCCCCGGTCGCCCGGTGCCGCGTGAGCGCAAGCTCGACCGAGCTGGCCTCGTCGGTGTCGCCGAACGGATCGATCGGCGCGGAGAGCGTGGTGCACTCCCAGCGGGCGGTGCCGAGATCTTCGACATCGGGGATGTCGAATCGCTCGCAGTTACCCCACGACAGTGCGGTCGTCGGGGTGTTGACGACGGGAAGGTCGATGTCGTCGCGTGCGGGCGGGCGTTCGGCCCCGACGTCGGGCAGACCACGGTCACTGTCGGGCTGCAGTTCACCAACGCTGCGATCGGACCGCTCGACGGCAACCGGTACCGGAACGGAGCAGGCGGCG